>Ga0115013_10000305_pt1 | contig 30437 bp, 34 predicted proteins | sample SouAtlMetagenome_2_FD_88686 | JGI IMG/M metagenome (GOLD analysis project Ga0115013, IMG submission 88686) | Marine eukaryotic phytoplankton communities from Atlantic Ocean - South Atlantic ANT15 Metagenome | ecosystem: Environmental > Aquatic > Marine > Oceanic | place: South Atlantic Ocean...
AGGAGTATCATATTTCCATAACGACTTACATTAGTATAAAACTTCATAACATGTATATTATATCACAGTTTACAGCGTTTGTACACTGTTTTTTTCAAAAAGGTTGGGGGAAGTTTCCCTCCCCCGCATGATTTTGTATTACCCCATATTCCCGTATGATGATAGCCATATTAAGGCAGGTGCTAATCCTAAGATTCCTACCATAATTACTGCCATTTCCATAAAGTCTATAAGGGTCCTACCAACATCATCATACTTATCCATAAAGTGGATTATAGTTTTCATGATTGTTCTCCGACAAATAAGTTTATTACTTTATCTGCCAGGTTTTCGCTGATACTAGCCTTTCAAATATTGCTTTTTCTTTGATGCCCCAGCAGACCCTAATTCGATCTTTCTAGGACGCTTCTCTTCAGGAAGTTCTACTCTAGCATACACTACTAGTATTCCATCCGTCAAATCAGCACCGTCTATTACTACAAATTCTGAGAGTCGAAAACTTTTCTCGAATTTGCGGGACGATATACCTTTAAATGCATAATCTCGGTCATCACTAGCCATCTCACCAGATATTTTAAGGATTCCATCTTTGACTTCTACATTGATGTCTTCCTGTCTAAATCCTGCCAAAGCTAACTCGATTAAGAATTTCTCTTCATCGACTTTTACTATGTTGTGTGGTGGATAGTTATCGTTTCCAGACCTGGCACTTTGATGAATCCTTTCTAAGTCTTCGAATAAAGTATCAAATCCGACGAATAATGAACGAGGCACGTTCAAGTTATTTCTTCTTACCATTTTTATTTCCTCCTATAAATAGCAAGGTTATATTGGGAACCGGTCCAATACCGCATTCCTCGATTATATTTATACCAGATTATATCCTAGTTTAAATAATTTTTTCACTTAGTAGCCATTTTAACTACTTTATTTATTCTACCGCATTTCATGAATTTATGAAATTTCTGTAGATAGTGTCTAATTCTCTTTTGCATTGCTGTTTCCTATGTTGTACTTAGGGCACAGCTCCCATTGGACTTTCTCTTTAAAAGGTATGACCTTTATTTGTCTCAATGGCGCTAAATCTTTAGAAGCCTCTGGGTTAATTATATTAATTAATCCCCAATCGGCGAGTAGAGTTGCAATTGTATTTCTACGTTGTACATCATTTTCTATTAGGTTAGATGGCTTTCCGTCTAACAAAAATAGTTCTTTAAAATGTACTATAAAGTATCTACCTTGCTTGTGCAAGATATGACACGATTGAAATAGCTTATTATCTTTTCTAGATGCTACTCCAATTCTAGTTAATGTTTCTCTTATTTTGAGAAAATCATCGGGTTCGTTCAATGTCACTTCTAACATATCAGCCGGGACCCAATTTTTTATTTGATTATCGTTTTCCACCTTTAAATCCTTTTCGTTTCAACTCTTCTATATCTTCATTACTAAATAATTCTAAAACAGATTTAGCTTTTTCGTTGCTATACCCATAATGTTGTTTGATGAGTTCTAGGTTTTTTACATCCTGTGGTTTAACCCACTTGGACCATCTTTTCTTCTTCTTAATTATATTTATAAAAAAATCGAATTGAAGACGGTGGTCTAGGTGGTGGAACCTATTCATTTCATTAGCATATAGAATGGTATCATTAAAAAATGAGAAATTCCTATTGATAATAAATGGGTTATATCCTTTTTCAGATATATCATCTACCATAATATCCTTTTTGGATTCATTAATAGATTTTATATATTCAAATGGATTCATAGGTCTAGTGCCTTTCGTACCTGCTCATCAAGTATTTTTGCTTGTCTCTTGGATTCACTTAGTTCATTATTAAGCGCCAAGATACGTTTGTTCGCATCAGCTAATTGCTGTTGCAAAATCTTTACATTGTTTTGAAGTATTGCTACTTCAGTTTCTGCGTTAAATTCTTTCATTTGAAACTTACTCCTGCCATTATTTCTGTTAAACACGCAACCATGTTCAATTCATGGTCAGCCACAAAACTGTCTTTGTACTGATAATCAGCAAGAATAAGCACTACTTGTGGAATGGATTGTGGTTCTACATATTCATTCATACTATCATATATTTTCCTAAACATTGCTGTAGGTTCTATATCGATATTATCGGCAACCCATTGTCTCATCTTTCTAAAGTCTTTTGTTTTTAAATGATTCATCAAGTTATTAACTGAGATATCATTTACGTTAACTAATATACCAGAGTCAATTTGTCCTGATGTACCATACCTTTGTAATTCATTTATTGTTCTACGAAAGTCTGGAAAGTATTTCATAATCAATTCAGCTAGTACTTCATTCTCATATTGTACGTTTTCAGTACCAAGAATATGTTGAAGTCTAGTCATGAATTGCATGGCCATATCTTCCTTTTGACCTTTTGGTATAGCAAATTCAACTACACTACATCTTGAGTGTAATGGTTCTATAATTCTATTTTTAAAATTACAAGTTAGAATAAACCTGCAATTGGCTGAAAACTCTTCAATAAATCCACGTAAAGCGGGTTGGGTGGACTGGGGATTTAGATAATCAGCCTCATCTAATATAACCACCTTGTATCCACCCTCTAAACTAACTGAGCTAGCAAATTGCTTTATTTTATTTCTAAGGGTATCAATACCAGACTCTTCTGAGCCATTGATAATGATATAATCTAAATTTAATTCGTTGCACAATGCTTTGGCAACTGTTGTTTTACCAGTTCCTGCAGTGCCCGTTAAGAGCATGTTTTGCAGTTCCTTTTGTTTTAATATTTGCTTAAAATCTTTTTTAAGCTGCGAGGGTAGTATACACTCGCTAATGTTAGTTGGGCGATATTTCTCAACCCATAAAAATTCTTTCATAATATAATCCTTTCAAATGTGTGCGGGGACTTTCACCCCGCGTGATATTAACTGTCTGAATCTTCTTCAGGAGTTTCAACTACAGGTACTTCACCTTCGGGTGCTTCACCATCTTTGGGTGCAGCCGCATTTACAAATGCCACCACTCTACTTCTTAAACCACCAACGGATTCAAGTTCAGGCCCTTCAAAGGCACCCCTTTTAGAGCACAGATCAATTATCTGTACTATAGTTGCTACGTCCTGGAGAGAAAGTCCAGTATCTTGACCACCTTCTACTGGTGCATCAACATTTTCAGTTTGTACTTCATCACTCATAATGTCCTCCTAGGTTTTAGACTTATTTTATATTTATACATGAAAAACTGAGTTTTTCTCTAATGCAATAAAATATTCCACTGGATAATTGCTATTTGTCCAATTCGATATTAATTTTGAAGATATACTTACAAAGTAATCTCCTGGTAGCAATTTCAAGTTTGGTATACTTATTACAAAATCAAATTCGTTTTTACACGAATTATCTTTATCCAACTCTATATCGAACGAATTAGAGGTGGCGTCTCTGCCATCGGAAACTTTAGCTGTTATAACTCCATTGCTTCCGGATAGCGTCAATTCAGTATGTCCAAGAACTGCAGCTGCTTTACGTATTTGAGCCATTACATCTTCTGCAATGTTAACACCAAGCTCTGCATTTGGCATCTGAATATCTTTTTGAGGTGTGGTTAAAATATCCTGTTCAGCAAAGAAGTAATTTATCTTTTGCTGATTGGCTAGTTTATTCCCACCCACTGTATTGCTGATTACGACCGACTTTTCTTGAAAATCGACTTGAGGGTTTTCAATAAGACCATATACTGACAAGAACTCGTTTAAATCATAGATTCCAAACTCTTGTGGAAAGTCTTCTACAATTTCAGCTGTTGCCATTATTGTTTTAGCTTCCGATATGGTACTCACCCTTTGGCCTGGTTTCAATACCAAGTTGGGATTAATCGTTGCAAAGTTTTTTAACACATTAAGTGTATCATCAGATAGTATCATATTTTTTTCCTCATAATATTTATCTATTATATCACATTTTTGAGTGTGTGTACACTGTTATTTTTTGAACCTTTTATGTACTGATAGACTTTTTGATAAATCTAACATTGCATTAGTTAGTTCAGGCTTATCGATTGTTTGTACATAATCCATTTGATTAATACCATACAACCTTCCACTAGTTCCATTCATTTTCAAATCTGAAAACTCATCGGCATAGTATTCGTAAACTCTAATTTTATCTTCTGGTTTTTCTGGTATTCTTACCCAAAAGTTATAATCAACACCATCTAATTTTTTGAATTGTGTTTTATCTATAAACAATCCTTGGTGTTTAAAATTTAATCTCATTGTTTTTACTTCGTAGATTTTCTCTACTTTCTTTCCGTCAACCATTTCAGTAATGGTTCCGTCCTTAGTACTATCAAACCAATCGTCGGTTTTCTTAGCACCATGTATAATATCAGCAATTATTTTCTCGCCCATTGCTCCAAGGGTCACTGGTTTTTTATCTGTTGTCATGTTCGTGTAAAGCTATAATAGAATAATGGAGTACTTTCATTAAGTCACGACGTGCATCTTCTGGCGTCCCCTTTTTACCATACCTTTGCGCATACTTTAAAATGTTTCCAATTGCAAAACCTATACCATGACCGCAGTCAGATATAAATTCTGTAGATTGAAATTTGTTTTTAGAGTAGTGACCTTCATAGGTTTTATCAATATAGGTTTGGAGCTCTTTTATGAGAGCCCCTTCGCTAAACTTGTAATCTATTTTTTTATTAAACATAATCTTCCATATCGTTTATGTCATCATTGACTTCATCTACTTCTGGTGTTTGTACAAGTGATGGGTCATTGTTTGTGACTTTATCATATAAATCTAAGAAAGCTGCTTTGGTATCTTCATCAAACCTTGAGATACATAAGTCAATTGCTTTATCGACTTTTCCAAAGATTGCATATGTTTGTACAATATGGCAAAGTCTTCTTGTTGAAATAACTTCATCTACACCATCATCGTAAAAAGTTTTTCTTATGATATCAGCCCATGTGACTAAGTTTTGAGCTAGCTCATCAGCAGTAATATCACCTTTAGCATCAGATGGAATGTATTTATCCATGTGCTTAAGTACAATTTTCTTTTCAATATTAATTGATGCAAACTTTTGGTCAACTGATACTGTAAATCTTTCAAGGAAAGCTTCATCAATTATAGAAGCTGCTGTAAATCTACCATCATCAGAACCTTTACCTTTTGTATTGGCTGTGGCTATAACATTAAATCCATTAGCAGGCTCAATAACTTCTCCAGTCTTTTTAACAAGTACGGGTTTACCTTCAAGGATTCCTTGTAAGCACATAATTTTATTTGTAGCTCTATCGATTTCATCCAATAAAAGGATTGCGCCATTTTCCATAGCTTTAAGTACTGGCCCTTTGGCAAATACAGTTTCTCCATTAACAAGTCTAAATCCACCCAATAAGTCATCCTCATCAGTCTCAGGGTTTATTTGAACTCTAATGAATTCCTTACCAAGCTTTGCACAAGCTTGTTCAACCATGAAAGTTTTTCCATTACCGGAAAGACCACTGATGTATGTTGGATAGAACATTCCAGACTTGACAATTTTTACTATGTCATGGTATGGACCCCAAGGTACGAATGTGTTATCAACCTTAGCATATGTTTTTTCATCATTAACTACAGATTGAACCATTCTAGCTGCAGCTGTTGGAACAACTTCAACTTCGGTTTGTACATCATCCCTAAGTGGAATGATTAAACCAGCCAAATCGTATGTGCCGATTTTGACTCTATTTGATTTGTCAAAGATAGGACCGTAATCCTTTCCTTTGTATCCAAACGATAATCCAACATCAACAATTTGTTGTTTTCTGAATTGGGTTTGGTCAGGATATCTCGAAATGAGTTCCTTTAAGATTACCTCGGTTTGAGGTTGTATATTCACGTTTTTCATAATATAATTAACTCCTTATTTTTATTATATACTATCTATTATACACCGTTTTTCTGCAAATGTAAACGGTTTTTTCACTTTTTTTTCAATTATTTTTATGCTACTGCTCCACCAAAATTCTTTAATAATACTTTGTTTGTTTTACCAGACTTAGCAGCATTTTTAAATGATGAAGTAAGTTGCCCTTTAGTTGCACCAATTTCTGGAGCAAATTCTGTTCCTTCTGTCTTTAATGTACCTATGCCACCTTTTAGCAAGTAGTAAGTATCATAACCATGAATGTCATTTTTAATAATACATTTATTTTTTCTGTATTCTTTATTAGCTTCTTTTCTCCAATCGTTAGCTTCATCAGTATGGAATCCCCATTGACCACTTTCAACTTCATACATATCTTGTAGTTTGTTTTTCCATCCATAATGTCCATCAGATATAAAGAACCCTAGAGTATTTACTGCATAATTTTTAGAAAGATTTTGTAGAAGTGCTGTTGTAAGTCCTCTTCTACTTGAATTTCCTATAATTAATCTTCCATCAAGTTTAATACTCATTCCGGCATAATACTCTGTTCTCAATCTTTTGATATCAAGGGAACTATCAATATAAGGTCTTGAACCATTTGCATCACCATCAGATATTACTACTAAATTCATTTTATCTACATTATGCTTTCTTTGAAAATCTTTTACAATTTGAGTTGTTGCAACAAGAGCTTCGTTTAATGGTGTTGAACCATAACCTTCTTGAGTAGCCATTATATATCTTTCATCACCTGTCCAATAATTACTGGTCTTTTCTTTTCTTACAAAACAATGATATATTGCTTCTTCAAAATCAGCTTTTTTCAAGGTTGATGATATAATTTGTGGCATCGATAATGTTTGATTATCTAACTCACCATCTATTTGTTTAAATTTAGCTTTATAATTTTCTGTAGTAAATCCATAGATATCAAAAGGAATATTTACTTTCCTACAAAATACTGCTAGGTGAACTACTTGGTCAAGGACATCTCCCATACAACATGACATACTTCCTGAGTAATCAATTAAACCAATCATTCCATGATTTTTTGAATCAGCCAATCTTGTGACTCTTGAGAATATATCATCATCAGTTTTATATGCCCATAGTTTATTTACATTGATTGAACCAGTTCTAGCTGTTTGAGCTCTTGTCCATCTATAAGCTGCTTTTCTTAATTCAAATTCTTTGACTGCAAATCCAACATCTCTTTGAACTTTCTTATAGTACTCTTTAAAATCTTTTCTATATGATTCATAATCTTTATCATACTCACCTAGAAGTTCTCTATATTTTTCTATATTTTCTTTTCTACTTTTGTCTAATGATTTATAGTCAATAATTATTTTTGATAATGTATCTTTAGAAAATTGAGATGCTAAAGCTTTAGTTCTACTCTTGCCTTCATCTGAAAAATCTAATAAATCTCTCTCTTTTCTTCTAAAGTTTTCATCAGTATTAGATACATCTTCTTCCATAGAATGTGATGGTGGATTAGATGAATCCTCCTCCGGGGAAGGCGTATTCTCTTCGTCGCTTCTTGAGCTAGAATCATTGGTCTCTTTGCGATCGTCAGAGTCCTCGCTAACATCCTCAGATTTGGATTCAAAACTTTGTTGTTCTTGTTCATAATCATCATGGCCACTTTGTGATGGTCCATCTTGATTTTCTTCATTACCATTATTCTCATTATCCAAATCTAGGTCTGGCATTTGAGGTGGTTCTAATAATTCTGGAGTATTTTCTTTTGTGTATGCTAATATAGCTTTTACAACTTCAATAACATCGGCAAATGTATCAGTTTTCATTGTTCTATTATATAGTTCCATCTCTTCATCGTTAAATGGAATATCAAGGTGTGTACCTACTTTTGCTTTTAGATTAACTTTATCTATAAGTTTCATATCATCAAAATCATGGTCATCACCAAAAAATCCATCTTCGAATAATTTAGCATATCCTCTTTGGAAAGGTCCTATTAAACCAACATATCTAGATTTTATTTTTCTTTCAATCCTAGCATCTTCTACAACATTAATATATGTACGAGGACATCCTTCCAATTTTTCTGGAGAATCATGCCATCCTTCAAATGGTGTTTCCAATGCATGGCCAACTTCATGACCTATTAATAAATCATTTACGTCTTTACCTTTGTCCGCCCATTGTGGAAGACCAAGGATTCTATTTTTAATATCAAACCATGCTGTTTCATAGTTTCCATGTTGAACTGTAATATTTTCAGTTGCTAAGAGTTTAGCTAATATAGATTTTTGTGACATATTAGTTTTCCCCCCATACTACCATGAGCGTGATTTGAATTGTTATGATTATGATTCCGATTATATCCATTAAAACTCCTTACATTTTTAATTTATATATCTATTATACACCGTTTTTGCGCAAATGTAAACGGTTTTTTTAAAAAAAAGTGAATTATTTTCACAATTCCATTACCTGCCGTACACGCGGGTAGGAATTATTTTATCTTAGAAAAGTTATTTTTCTTAAAAAACTCTATTTTTGATCTGAATTTATCTTGTAGAACATCACCTTTGTGTGATATAATAAACACGTTAGTATCTTCTTCAAGAGTACCAAGTATCTTTGTTAAACAATCTACACCATCCACATCTAAACTTGAATCAAATGTTTCATCCAATACCAACAAATTTGTTGATGCTGAATTTTTCATCTTGGCTATATGCCTCCAAGTAAATAGTAATGATAAATCGATTCTTTGTTTCTCACCTTCTGAAAAGGATGCATAGTTAAATGAATCTCTATGTCTTGACCTAATGGTCTCATTAAAGTTTTCATCTAAATGGAACGATACAAAGAAATCTAATATTTGTAAATAATGATTAATTAGTTTATTCATAACTGGTAAATACTGTTTGATTACTTTTGTTTTAATTCCAGTATCTTTTAACATTTCACCAATCACTTCATTATAAGTTCTTTCTTCTACAAACTCTAATTTCTTCTCAGTAAGTTTATTTCTTTTCTTATTAAGACTTGTTTTTTCTCTTTTAGCCTTTGATACATCTCCAGTTTGACTCATTAATCCATCAATCTCTTTTTGTATCTTAGTAATCTCACCCTGATGTACACCAATGGTATCATTATTTCTATTTATCTTTTCTTGTCTCTGACGAAGTTGATTTAATAAATTAGCATTCTCTACTTGTTCATTCTTTAATTGACCAATAGATTTCTTTAAATCAGCCTTTGCTACTTGTAGTTCATTTGCTTTGGACTTAATAGAAGTTTGTTTTTCTTCTTTTAAACTTTCATCTATCTCTTGGTCACATGTTGGACAGTTATCATTATCCTCATAGAATCTAGATTCCTTTACAAGGTCTCTTATTTTAGAATTAAAATTTAAATCATATCCTTCAAGGGTAGACATTTTCTTGGCTTGTTCTACCTGGTCCTTTTCACTACTCTTAAGTTGAACCATTAAACCTTCGCCAAGGTCTTTTGAATCTTCAAATAGTTTTGTTATTTCATCTTTATGAGAATTAATACTTTCTCTTTTCTTTTCTATTTGGTCATCGTTTAACTCTTGTAAATCTTTTATATATTTTTCAGATGCTGTGATTTTAGTTTTTGTAATATCTAATGTATGGTCTAAATCTACTAACTGTTCTCTAATTTTAATATTCCTTTCCTTTAATAGAATATTCATTTTAGTAAATATATTAATATCCAATAAATCTTCTATTACGTGTCTACGCGTCCATGCGGGTAATTGCATAAATGGAATAAAAGAACTACTACCTAATACAACCACCTGGTGAAATGATTTATGGTCAAGCTTTAGAATGTTTTGTTCAAGGAACTTTTGGTAATCCCTTACATTACTAGCTTGATTAATCATATTTCCATTTTGCCATATCTCAAATTTGTTAGGTTTAATACCTCTTACAATTTTAAAATCTACTTGGCCAATAGAAAATTCAATTTCAACTAAAGAATCTTTACCATTAATTGAGTTAATTAACTGGCCTTTCTTTATATCTCTATGTGATTTACCAAACAAACCAAATGATAAGGCATCTAATAATGTAGATTTACCTGCACCATTTTGTCCTACGATTAATGTTGTTGGGGCTCTTTGTAAGTCGATTTCAATAGGGTCGTTCCCTGTTGACAGAAAATTCTGCCATTTACATGATTTAAATGTTATCATACTATATATTTATCTCTATCCTTACTAGCTGTATATTTGGTACCAGTCTTACGACCATAGTAAGGTTTCTTTTCAATTCCTTTTGTTCCTTCTCCGCTTAATACAAATAACATAATACAAAAAAGGCTAGATACAACTCCGAATGTTATTATTACTGCATCCATTATACTACCTCTAAATTCTGTGCTTCAGTGTATAGCTTTTTCAATTCAACTTTTAAATGTTCTTTATCTAAATCAGTTTCTACAGCTTCCACATAAGTATCTAATAACGAGGTTGTATCTTCGAGAGATATCTTATCATCTTCTACGCTCTCTCCAAGATATTCTTCAAAGCTTTCCGCTATTTTTAACTCATAAGTATCTACACTTTGTAGCCTATCAACAAACTTATCAAACATATATAAGTCATTTTTATTTATAACAATAAGTTTTATGAATTTTTGACTGTATTGACTTACATCAACTTTGTCATAATCTGTTTTTGTATCATCATATATTACCTTTTTAAACATAGTAATAGGATTTCTTATTGCTTCAATTTTTCTGGTATCAGTATCTAATATGTGGAAATACTTAGGGTCATCAACATCAGCCCAAGTAAATTCCATTTGAGAACCTAAATAATGTACGTTCCCTTTTGTAGATTTAGTATGGAAATGACCTGATAATACCATTTCAAATCTATCAAATATTTCTGAATTCATACCATGAGGGTTTGTTTGTCCTGGCATCATATCAAATCCTTTGAGTTCTAAATGAGCACCAAGGATTGAGGCCTTACAATTTTTTGACCACTCAACATATTCTTGATAGTTAGAATTATTAATCCATGGAAGAACAGCTACTTTTAATCCATCATAATCTAATACTGTAGGTTTCATACAGATATTAACGTTGGTTGTGAAATAACCTAATAGTTCTTTTAAGCTACAAAGCTCATTTGTATTTTTAAAATAAACATCATGATTACCAGGAATGATATCCATAGAAATACCAGCATCACGCATTGGTTCTAAGAAATGATGTCTGTTTGCATTAAGTGCTTTAAAGTTAACAAATTTTCTATGCTCATAGTAATCACCTAAATGAAGTATTTGAGTTATACCATGTTCTTTTAAATATGGAAAGAATATTTCCCCATAGAATCTTTCATTATACTTTAGAAATATATCACTACTATTCCTGACACCACAGTGAGTGTCGTTTAATATTGCTATTTTCATTTAAAGAATAACTCCAGTTTTGCTTTATCTTTTGCTTTCTTTTTCTCTTCTTTTGCAAAGGTATTAATTGCTTGGTCTTTCTTTCTAACCTCACCAATTCTAGCTTTTAATGTATCAACATATGCCATTGTTTCTTGTGCAGTTTCACCATCCATACCAGCTTGTACAAAATCGTCAATACCCATTTTCTCAATGAATTTAAACTTAATCTCTTGTTGTTTCTTTTCTTTCATTATTCTACGTATAAATGCATAATAACATATTTGTGTAAAATAAGAAAAAGCGTTTGGTTTTCCTGTCCTTGTAGCAGTTTCTATATTATAATTACCAATAGCTCTTAAGCAATTTTCTACAGCATCCATAACCATTTCTTCTCTATAAGTATATCTTACAAAGTTTGGTCTGTGGGATAATCCTTCTGAAATTTTTATAAAACATCGAGCGATGTAATCTGTGACTTTTGGTACTTCTTTATTTTTTTCTCTTAAATCTCTGCATTCAACAGCATAGTCCATGACTGCTTCAGAGAATTCGCGATTGTTGACGTAATGAGCCTTTTCTTTAGGCTTTAATTTTGCCATAGGTTTTCCTCCATAATTATCTATTATATCACATTTCTGCGTAAAAGTAAACTGTTATTTATTTAAAAAAAAAATGAAAAAAACAGTGTACAAATCCTAGTTTTTATGATATAATAATATAGTACCCCAGGGAGGGAGAGTATACAAAATTAGTGTATGGTATAATCTTTATCCTTGAGGATTCTTTCTTCATCATATCGATCCATTAGTTCTTCTTCTAATTCTTTCATGATTTGAATGTCGGATTTAGGAGAAGGAACTGGCCTTCTTCTTTCATTTAACTTTAAAGCAAAGTCAATGTAAGCTTCTTTCACATCCTCAGCAACTTGAACATGACTTAAAATAGTTCTCTTTAGAACTTTAAAAGCTTTTGTTTCTGAGAATGGAAACCATGGAGTAAATTGGAATCCACCTATAAGATTACTTGTTATAACCAAAGGTCTTTCGATTATATAAGAATCATCGTTTTTCACTGAACATAGTGCGATAATTTCTTCGCCATTCATTAGCTTAAAGTGTCTTATGTTTAGTTCCTTTACTTCCATATTATATATTTATATCATGCAGATTGTAATCAAACTTTTCTTTGGAATATATTTTAATTCTTTCAGCTGCATGGTTGAGTGTATAGTTTTTCCTTGACTTCCAATGTAAATCATCAGCTATGTCAAAGACCTTAGTATTTCTACCGTCCGGAGATTTCCTCAAACCTCTTCCTATTGATTGTAGGACTCTAATTTGAGATTTACTAGGACTTGCAAAAACAATATTGTGAAGACGCTTAATGTTAATACCAGTAGAAAAGGTACCAAGAGAAGCCACAATAATTGCATTGTCCTCTTTTTCAGTAATTGCACGGGTATCTTCTCTGCTATCAACATCGGTTTCTCCAGATACATAGAATAGTTTTCTATCATCTTTTATTTTTTCCTTTAATAAATTGTGTAATGGTTTTCCATGCTTTTCAACATAATTAAATAATACTAATGTATTACCTTCTAGGTCTAAAGCCAGGTTAGCTATAAAGTTATTTCTTGGTTGATATCCTACTATAAAATCTATCTCTTCCTGATAATCTCTTTGTACTTTACAGTATTCATCTTTATATTTTAATAATAACATATCGATACTTAACTTAGCAAGAGTATCATCATCCATTAATTGTTTTGTGGTTGTGACTTTATGTACAGGTCCAAATAAACCTTCCAATACTAATTGATGTGTTTGAGTACCATCTAACGTACCAGTACATCCTATACGATATTCAGCTTCAGTACATTTTTCCATAATTGATGTTAATGATTTAGCTTTAAACTGATGAGCTTCATCTCCAACAACCATACCAAACCTTTGATACCATTGTGGCCCTAATTTATAAATCGATTGCCAGGTAGATATTATAACTCTATTCCTTATATTATCTCTATCTGCTCCACCATATACTTTATAACATAATTCGTCGTTATTAAATGTATCATCTTGTGAAGAATACTCAGCAAAGTCAGAGTACATCTGCTCAACCAATGATGTGGTGGGTACTATTATTAATACATCATCTTTACAGTAATCTAAATACCATTTAATTGCCAGATATATAATCAGACTCTTGCCTGAGGCCGTAGGTGATAATAGTAATCCATTCTTATTCTGTAATGTGCACGACAGTGCATCTAGTTGATAGTTCCTAGGTATTATCCTATTACCTGCACCAGAAATCACCAGAGGGTCCAAAAAGGCTTTTAGGTCAATATTTTGAGTTTCACCCAAATTACCGTAGCCCGCAGATGCGGCTGTTATAACCTTGTAGCCCCTCACTTCTGCGAACTCTTTTAAATATTTGAATAAACCGTTATATAAAGTTTGTCTTTTATAATCATAAAGTCTTATCTTTCCATCCCACATACGATTACGGTATGCTGGCATAAATTTATAACCTGGAACGAAAAAACAAAAATGTTCGGACAATTCTTTCTCAATGCCCTTATCACATGATACGTACATAAACGTTTCATTCATTTTTGCTACTTTAATTACATCCATAATATATTTTGAATTCTTAGTTTAGTTGTCTCAACATCTGTACATAAATATCTATTTATATACCAATGAATAAACATCTCGTTTTCCTTATGGCTGTACCATGAGATATCTCTTATAGCACTCTTTAAGTGTGGTAATGTTTGTATTTTTTCTGTGACCCAATGATATTCAGGAAATCCATAAGATATAATAGGAACGTTATGCATCATACATTCTATACCTGCGGTACTATTTTCTAGTACAGCTACGCGCGCGTGTGGGAGCACGTCATGTATACTCACGTAATCGGTTATAACTGTAATATCCCTTTCCTTCCATTTTTCTATTTCCTTTGCTCTCATTTGGATATCCCTATCCATGGCTGGGTGTAATTTAACTACGATAGGTGTATCTTCTATAGCATTTACTATTTGACTTAATTTTCTCCAATGGTCTCCAAATCCAAATCCATTTACTGTTTCATCGTGTGGCTGTTGACCTATTATTAATATATGGTCTTCAGGTATTTTTACTTTTGGTTTACGCCATTTAAGTAATATTGATTCATCCCATTTATTTGATTTTTTATCTATAAGTTCTCGTATATATTCTTTCTCGCCTTTATAATTCATTTGATAATCAAAAGGATTCATCCACTCAGGTTCTATATATGCCATCTTAGAATCATTAGCATATCCCCAAGTATCTAAAGCAAAATGTTTATTAGTTGGAGCAGTTGGTTTTATTATAATAGTATTATCAGTTCTTGGCCAATTTGATATATGATTATAGAAATTTAATTCAGCTTCATCACTAGTTTCTGTATGTCCTAGTTCATTCATAGCAGTACGAACGATATTCTCGTATCGAGTCATATTAGTAAATTTGTATTGGTGTATCTTATATTCCACTGGTAAACTTACGCCACTCTATCATGTTCTTAATGGTTTGATGTCTCCATTTAACATTATCTAATATTTCTTTGAGTGTATCACATATCTCTTGCAGATATGCTATCTTAGCCTGTGCTTCTTGTATGTCTTTATCAGAATCATAGAATTTATCCATATCACCTTTGAGTATAGTTAATCCATTCAATGGGTCATAATCCCATCCATGTTTATCTATATCTTCTTGAGATAACTTACCATTATAATGCAACCATTTCTCTTTAAGTAATACCTTAAATTCAAGGTCAGCTTTTTTCAGCTTCATTCTATTGGCTGATAAAATTTCTAAGTATTTTCCGTGTAGTTTTGCAGAATCTCGAGAGGATTCATCTAAAGCCATTTCATCAATGACTGAATCCTTTTTCCACATATCTAGTATAGTTTGTAAATTATTCATATCTATATATTATAACACAGTTTTACGAAAAAGTAAACTGTTTATTCAAATTCAAAGTTTGTGTATGAGAATGTTATATCGCATGTAAGGTAATTGACACCTTCTGCTGTTGATGTAAATTCTAAGGCTCCTAAAGATGTAGGAAATATATCCTTAAATCTAATTGTTTTATTAACATTATTATGAGATGTAAATACTAATAGTACTGCATCTTCTTTTAAATCTTCAGCTTCCTTTCCAGTTTGTGATTGGAGATTATGCATCCAATTAAATGTTTCTAAATAGTTATCAAAGTTTTCAGTTATTTGAACTGTTAAATTAAAATCACCAAACTTTAATCTACTACCTGTTGCATCAAAATCCAATGTTTTATAATTCAAAGGTTGTGGGTCTAAAGATACTGACGGTAAGCTTACCGTTGTAGCAAAATATTCTAAATTAGGATATCTTAAGCTATTGATTTTTAATTGAAATCCAGTAGGACTTAAATAGTTTATATTAGTTGTTAATGCCATATAGTTATTTATAATGATTTAAATGCTAAACAAAAGAAAAGGGACCCCGAAAGGTCCCTTTAAAATGAGTGTTAACTCTGGCTTACACCATTATGTCATCAACTCTGAAGATTCTGAAGTATTGGTTGCTTCTATCTGAACCGATAGTACCATCAATAGCTACATAAGGGTTAGCAATCATGCCGTACCTTGTTTTGAATCCCATTCTTGGTTGGAAATCATTCTCACCAACGGCTTTAACCATTGTTAGTGGAACGTATGGGCAGTAGAATAAACCTGCGTCATATGGGTTTGCACCTCTATAACCAACACAAACGAAGTCAACTGTTGCATAAGGATCGATGTAAACTTTAACTCTACCATTTAGTAATCCAGCGAATGTATTACCAGTATCGTCAACGTTTAAATCAACTGAAAGAGCAGGTGTGTAGTCTAAAAGACCAGCAGCTGCTAAAGCTGAAGCTACGTCTGAAGAACAGATAACAAAATTACCTTTTCCACGTCTTGTTTCTTTAGCGATAACATTACATTCTCTTTCAATCTGCATGATTAAGCCTTTAAATCTCTCAACCATCCATCTTCCGTCTGAATCAGTGTTTACATCAAAAATACCACTTACAGCAGTAGATGTTTGTAAAGCACCAATTTTAGCAGTTTTAAGGATAGACCTTACAACTTCTCTATTGATTTCAGCTAATATTTCAGCTGAAAGGATGTTAGCCAATTCGCCTTCAGCATCCAATCCGTGGATTGCTTTAAGGTCTTGTGCTAATTCCATTGTGTACTCAGCTTTTAAAGCTCTTGACTTAGCTGTGACTGTAGCTTTCTCGATTGTGAAAGCCATTTCACCGAATGAACCGTCTCCAGATTCACCAACACCTAATCTTTCAGCAGCGGCTGTGGATAAACCAGAACCGAATGTTGAAACAGTGTCAGCTGTATCTGCGATTGAACCGTCAGTGTCAGCATCAGTAACGCCTAGTAGACCTGTTGGGTCAGCTTGGTGAGTACCTGTACCTGAAAAATCAGTATCAGCTTCATCAAAGAATGCTTCTGATCCAGATTGTGAGGTATATTTTGATTTCATTGCAAAGATTAAGCCTGTTGGTCCACTCATAGGTTGAACTCCAGCTACATCATAAGCGATGAGGTTTGGCATTGCACGTCTTACTAAAGAAATCAATACTGGGTCAAAAGTTCCAATGTTATTTGGAGCTGAACCTGAACCAATGTTGTTAGCTGCAGCAGCCTCAGAAATGAAATTTCCTTGTGCTTGAGCTCTTTCTTCTTGTAATGCAACTTCCTGGTTTTCTAACAATCTAGCTGTGACAGCTTTCTTGTATTTACTTTGGATTGGGTCTACACCATCATGGTCTAGAACAGGACCCCATTTTTCCATTAAGTTTGCGTCTGCATTAAACATTTTTTTATTCCCCTTTATTTAAGAAATGTGTTTATTAATAGCTTGAGTATATCTAGCCATTGATTCTGAAACTACTGATTCATCAGCATTATCTTCACCAAGTAAACTATCTACTTCATCAGCTGATTCGTTAACTTCACTTTTAAAGTATGAACTCTTAATTGTAGATACTTTTGTTTGGAAAGTATCTTCGTCTTCGAATTCAACATCTTCTACTAATGATGCTAGTTTTTCAGCTTCTGTTTCTGCAAGCCCTGAAGATTGTTCTCTTACTATTTCTTGTTTTCTGTATTCAGAAACCTTAGAGTGTAGATCGATATTATCTTCTGTGGTTTTATTTAAAATTCCTTCAAGCTCATTAACTTGTTCGTTGAGTTCATCAACTAAGTCAACTTTACCTTCTGGAACTTCGATGTAATGTTCTGTGAACACTTTCTGAAGTGAAGTCATAAATTCTTCAGCAATTTCAGTCCTAAGACCAGAACTTACTGCTAGTTCATTTTCTTTCATCCAATTTTCTACTACGTAGTCAAGATAACCATTTACCTTTTCTACCATATCATTTTGAATTTCAGATACTTCTTCTTCAAGATTTGAAGCATATTCAGACTCTAGTCTGTCAACTTCTTGTGTTAATTTTGAAGTTAACACTGCTTCGAAGATTGTCCCTGCTTTTACTTTAAAGCTATCTGACAATGTAGCCTCTTCAGCGATAAGGATATCTAAATCTTCATCGAAATCTGCTGATTCAACTTTAGCTTTAACCACTTCTCCATGTTTGGAGTCGCCTTTCCCAGCTTTTGGGTCTTTGGCTTGTTTTGGTTTAACTGCGTTTTCAGCATCTTTCTCTGTTTTTATAGATTCTTCTTCCTCACCAGCTTCATCGACTTTAATCATTTTAGCAAAAAGCTTTTGGGCATCTTCTTTTTTAGCTTTCTTGAGCATCTCTACAGCAGCTTGAATTGTTCCAGCTTTAGTTTTCGGAATATTCATTTTCGGTGCTTCTTCTTTCTGCACGTCTTCTTCATACTCTTCTTCTTTTGCTTTATTCTTAGCAGCTTCTTCGATAGTTTCGTCTTCAGAAACGGATGTTTCCTCTACTTGACTCTCTTGAAGTTGCTCTTCATCTACCATAGGCTCTTGATTTAAAATCTCTTCTGACATTTTATATTCCCCTATTATTTTGAGAGTTTATTTTAGAGAGGAAATTTTTAAAAGCTCTAATCTCTACCTCAGGTAGATTCTTAGATTTGGTGCTTTTAATTTCAGTCTCAATTAATTCAATATCTTGCGGTGCAAGAACGCCATTATCCCATACCCATTCAACACCTTCCATAACTCCATTTACAAATGCACTTGGAGCTGAAGGGTCTTGAACTATATCTATAGTAGATAACATAAAGTCATCCCCCACGTATTGTGCGCCCTTTTTCGATACAAGACTTCCCATACCACGACTTGATACACCAAGCTTAACACCACCTTCGAGTAGTCCTTCGACTATTTTTCCCATAGGGGTTTTAAGAATTGATGCTTTTCCTACAACATCATTTCCCTGCCATTGCAGCGAATTAATTTTGTGTGAAACTTTATCCAGGTTTACAGTTGGTCCTTCCGGATGATTTAGTTCTCCAACTGCTCTGCCTGTTTTAACTTGTTCGGCTATATACTTATCTACGGCTTTTTCCATAACAGCCTTTTCGTATACACGACCATTTTTGTTCTTTTTCTCGGATTGCATGAAAACGCCTTCAATAAAATAATCTTTGCCACCATCTTTCTTGGCTTCGATTAAAATATCTAGGTCGTTATCTACAAACTCAGTTATTAATCTCATCTTGAGCTATTTCTCCTTCCATTTCAGAAGGCTCTTCTACAGCTACAGCCGGTTCTTGACCTGCCATAGTAGGTGCTAATTCTATTTTCTTAGCATCTAATACAGCCTGTAATTTTTGTGCCATTACAGTATCATAGGCTTTTCCAGCTGCGACAGTATCGCCATCTTTTAGGTTTTGTACTAAATTTTCAACGCTCATAATTTACTTACCTCTATTTTATTTATAATATTTTATATTCTAACTTAATTAAATCTTGGGTCATCTGGGTCTGGCATATCCAGCTCTCCAGCTTTATCCTCAGAATCAATTTGCTTTTGAATGTTTTCAATTTCTTCTTCACTGAATCGCAGTACGTTCTTTCTTACCCATTCATTGGATATATAAGTACCTACATACTCATCGAGGGAACTCAACATTTCAAATCTTTCTCTTATCATTTCAGATTGTTTTAACTCAGAAAAATAGTTATCTTCAATATAATCGAAGGTTATTGAATTTTTCCAGTTATTCCAATCTTCTCTGGTAATAATACCTTTTAACAAGAGTTGTGTTTTAAGTAGTTGCATGAATAAATCAGAGAATCTTTTTCTTAATCTGTCAATAAACTTCTTAAACTTAATTTCATCTCTGGTTATTTCAGTTGTTCTACCTAAACTAAACTGTGCTTCTTGTTCCAATCTATTTAAAGGAACGTTTAAAGCTTTATATAGTTTCTTTTGGAAATATAAGATATCATCTATTTGACCTAGGTTTTCTCCACCTGGTAAGGTTGATATCTCAGTACCTCTTCCACCTTCTCTTCTTGGTAGGAAGAAATCTTCCAACATTGACATATGTTTTTTATCATCTTTGATATCGCCAGTCTTAGCGTCATATACCAATTTATTTCTATACTGTTGCATTATACCACGTAAGTAATCTTCTGCTTTTCCTTTTGGTAAATTACCTACATCGATATAAAATATTCTTCTTTCTGGAGCTCTTGATATTCTATAGATTACCAATGAGTCTTCCATCATTCTTAACTGGTTTACTGGCTTTAAAGCCTTTTGTAAATATGAAAGTATTCTTTTTCTACTTGGGTCCATTACACCTGAAGTACAGTATGCAATTGCATCAGGTTTAATCTTTAATCCCTGATTGTATTTACCCATTGCGTTATCCTGGTACATAAAGTATTCTTCTACTTTCTTAATTATTTTTGCACCAGTCTTTTGGTCAGTTTCTTCTTCTACTTATTTGACCTTTCTTAATTTTGTTGGATCGATATATCTTAATTCTTTTATTCCGCCTTTAAGATTTTCATTATCTACTACGATATGATATGGTAATCTACCATCAACGTACCATCTTCTAAATATGTCATGTGCATACTGTCCAAAACTTAACATTGATAAAACATTATCAAATTCATGTCTCATCATTTCTTTTATCTTATCGGATATATCTAATTCATCTAATATAATATTAATAGGAGCCTCATCATGGTCTCCTACTATTGATTCATTTACGATATCTTCAATCGCGGCGTCACATTCTGGTTGAGATGCAATGTCTCTATATTTTAACATCATATCTATGTCTGATTTTGCTTTATCTCCATCTACATCTAGATATGCTCCAAAATGACCACCGGCTTGTATTACACCTGCACCATCCTCATCCGTTTTAGTAACGAAGGAAGGTCTATCAGGTTTTTTGCTTTTGTCTTTAGCTCGGGTTATCTCAAACCCAAACATTTGAATTCCGCCTTTTTTATCTTCTGCCATAATCTCTCTTTAATATAAAGGGGAGAGAATTCCCTCCCCGTTATAGTTATTTATACTTACGAAGTGGTATTGGATTCCCAATACTGAACTGCCCAAGTCACCTCAAATTCCTCAATAGCTTCGGATTCATATCCTACTGCTATCTCAGCAATTGCTGTAGGCCAACAACCTCTAAAGTTGTATGACTTAATTGTAGAACCATCTTTATCTAATTGGTCAATTTGCATATCACAGAAATAATCATTTGTATTAGTGAGACCCGTATTATTCGCGTGCTCATTAATAGCATTTGACCATTTTTCTAAATCATTTCTGACTCTGAAGTCTGTGTCATTTATAATTGTTGTACTCCAATCTGAGAAAGTTCTTCCACCAGCCATCTTTAATAATCTACCTCTAAATGGAACAGTTATCTGCTCAATTGTAGAATCTGGCATTTTTGATGCCTTGATTAAAAAGGATGTAAGTTCAACATCTCCACCTACGAAAGATGGAAAGTTAACTGTAGCTTTGTATAAGGTACTTCTAGCACCTCCACCGGTAAGTTTTGATTTAAAATCATCTATTCCTAAAATAGCCATGTCTTAATCCCCCTTACGAACCACTAATTTCTGAGAATGATACCCCAGAACGTGTAGCTACAAAATTTAAAGTAATAAAGTTAATAGACCTTGAAGGCTTGATAAAGATATCTGCTACAAATCTGTTAGCATCTATTACTTGACTTGTGTTATTAGTTCCATCACAAACTACTAATGAGTCTGTAATCCCTCTTCGACCTCTGACGTCTCTCAAGAAAGGCTCAACTAAGTTTTTGAATTGAGCTCTTGTAAATTCGTCATTGAATTCGAATAATTGTGCTTTTGCTGCTGTTGAAATTGCTTTCTCCAATACAATAAACAATCTTCTTACGTTAATTCTATCAAATGCTGAAGGTCTGCTTAATAAAGTTTTGTCACCAAATAATATTGTACCTTGTCCAGGTAGTGATACTACAGGGTTAACTCTTGCTTTATAAAGAGCATCTCTGTCTGCTTGAGTAGGATTATAAGCTAGTTTTGTGACACCAAGTAGTTGTCCACGATTCACACCAGCTGGTGAGAACCATGCATCTGCTACGTTATCAGTGTTTGCACATAAACCAGCAACATGACCAGCGGCTCCTATATATCTAAATACATCGTTGTATTTGTCATATATGTATAGAGCTCCTGAATCACATGACCCGTATGAGCTTGAAGTTAAAGTATCTGCGAATGCAATAACATCAGTTGATGGTGTTGCTGAACCTACGCTATCCTCTAAAGGAGGAGATACAAATGCCATACAATCTTTTCTAGCTGTTGCAATAGATATTAAATCATTTGCTATAGTATTGGCGCCATTAGCGTCAGGTGTAGCAAACAATAGATTTACATCTACAGTTTCAGCATCTTCGAATTTATCGTATCCAAGTGCAATCTCTCCAGTTGTTGGAGCGTTATCGTCGGTTCCACCACCCAATGAGTTATCAATCACAGCGGTATTAGTTGTCATAGCACCGGATTGAGAAGCAACTGTTTCCCCTGCATCAGTTAATGAAGTATCATGGTCAGCCCACCAAATATACTCGGATTGTGAGTTAATCACATCTTTGTAGAAGTTGGTTGTACCATCAGCCTTCTTCGCATCTGAACCTTGCGATACAAATGAGAATGTTTCTAATACAGTATTAGGAGTACCAGTTAATGCACCGTCTTCGTCAATTACAGCAACGTGAAGTTCATCAGCTGCTGAAGTTTTTCCAAGACCGGTTGCAAAGTCTGAAGTACCTGGTTTTTCATCAAATGAACCTTTGAAAGCCCATGAGTTGTAGTTGGAAGTCGAAACTCCAGCTGTCACCATAGATACCTTGAGACTATTACCTAGTACGCCAGGATATTTTGCTACCCAATTACCTTTACTAAGAGAACCATCGGCGTAATTATTTTCATAATCTTCGCCATTTTTTACTAATTGTCCGGCTCCATTCGCAGTCGCATTTAAGTGACCTGAAGAAACTCGAACTACTTTCAGTGCATTGCCATACTTTAAGAATGATGCTGCAGTGAGAAAGTATTTAGCAGTATTAGAATCCGGTGAACCGAACTTTTCGGCTAGTTCATTTTCTGAACCAACTGTAATAAGTTCCTCCGTAGGACCCCAATTAAATGAACCTGCGAAACCACCAATAGATGATGATACAGCAGGAATCACGTTAGTGGCGTCAACCTCTTTGATTTGAACGCCTGGTGATACTAAAAATGCCATCGCTTTGTCCTCTGTTTTTTATTGAGTTAGTTAATATGATACATAATACGTTTATTTTCAATCATTATTATTTATAATATTTTAGTCTTTAGTGTAAGCGTCATCTTTACCGGCATAATCGCTAACTACGAATTTTCGGTTTGGATGTACTGAGACCCTCAATTTGGTCATAGTTTTACGATTAACTAACATTTCAGATGCAGTATCTTTCTCAGTTAACCCTAATTCTATTACATATTTTCTATTATTAAAAGTAATTCCATGTTCTACAACAGGTCTTGTATCAAAATCTTTCTTACCTCTTTTAGGTTCGGATATATCTACTATCTCGCTTTCAAACTTTAATCCATTCTTTTCCCATTTAGCCATATCACCATCAACTTCTAATTTATCTACATGTAGCATAGTTGCTGAGGCTGAATTACCTGTATCAAACTTAGCTCGAATAAGATTGTTTTCCATTCCATCTAGTTTGATTGATTCAATGAATCCTACTTCTTTTCTCATCATAGGTCTTCTATTTTCTTCTAATAATAACCTATCAATAACTTTTCCAAGTACTAATTCATCTTTTATTTTCTTAGTTGGTTCACCTTCTTCGTCATATCCCATAAAATGAGAACGAATACCAGGTGAACCATTTACTTCAAGTACATATATATTCTTACCAATTTTACAATGGTCAACACCACAATATACAGCACCAGATGTTCTGGCTGCTTCTACAATTACGTGTTTTTCTTCATCGGTTAAAACATAAGGCTCTGTATCGGCTCCTAAATGTACATTATTTCTAAATTCTTTTGTGTCTCTTTTAATTCTTTCAGCTGCTCCAATGATTTCTCCATTTACTACAAGAGTTCTTATATCTGATTTAATATCAAAAAATTCTTGTATTAAAAGGTCAGCATCAAATTTCCATAATGATTGACAAACTGATGTTAAGGATGCCATATCATTTACTTTCGATACACCAACACCCTGTGTACCTGTTAATGTTTTTATAATTACTGGGAATTTACCACCAACTCTTTTATGAGAATCTTCAATTGATTTAACATTATTCACAATTGCTGTTCTTGGAATTGGTACATTATTTCTTTCTAATGCTAATGATGATGCCATTTTATTATCACATAATAACATAGATTCTAAATCATTAACTAAGAAAAATCCGATTGTTTGCATAGATGATACTAAGGCTTGTGCTGTCATTGATTGTATAGCTCCGGCCCTTACAAATATAATTGAGTTATGTATATTTACAGCAATACTAGTATCCTCACCATCTATATTTCTTAATTTAACTTCACCAATTTCAACATCCGATGATGTAATATAAGCTTCAGTAATATCAACAAGAGTATGTTTTATTCCTCTCTTCTTAGCAACTTTCTGAATTAAATCCGCAAAGGTTCCTTCCTCATCACTAAGGCCAAGTACAACTATTTCAAGCTCGCTAGGCTTGAGCTCTTCTTCTTTTTCTACTAAAAATTCTGTGAACCTTTCCATACTCTCTCTTCAAACCAAATATTTCCATCTTGGTCTCTAGTATATTTATTAGCGTTAACATTCTCCTCTGTGGTAAATCCAAATGGAAGCATGTCATCTTGTATTTCTTTTAACCTTTCCTTATATAACATATTTTTCATATCAATATTAGTTAATGATTGGAATACATCAGTTGTAGTAAACCAAGCAAATAAAACTAAGTTCATCATTAAATCATCGTGGTTAGGTGCTATAGCCATAAATGAACTTCCCCTTGAAACAAAGGTACTCATTTCAACTATAGTTTGTGCATCATATATAATCAGCTTATTCTGCTCAATCAGGTCTTTTATACCTGAGCATCCAATACGCTTAACTCTTCTAGTCATTGTCACACCAATCGCGTTGGCTTTAATACTAGATTCAACAAACACGTTTTCATATTCTAAATCATAATATAAACCATTACAAACTACAGCACCTTGGTCATTACTTTCCACCACAACGTAAGCTTCATTATATAAGTTGGCATACTTATATATAATATCAGGTAATAGCATCGGAGATATATTATTATCTCTAAATACAGCTACCTGCTCAAAAGGCGTAGTGCTTACATCGATTATATTAAATGTACTATAATCTTGATTTCTACCCTTCGATACATCCACGGTCATAATATACTCATGTTCCTTAACAGGATTTTTGTATATTAAACACCTTTCATTTACAAACTCTGGGTCTACACTTTTTTGGCTCAATAAAGCATCAGCCGCTATGAGTGTATTCCCTCGCCCATGGAAAGTATTACCAAATTCTTGTTCGAACTGTAATTTGGATGTATTATTTACAGTTTGTTCTTTCCATTTTTCATCTCTTCCTGGTACATCCCACCAATCCACTCTAAAAGATTTAAAGTCATTTGTTTTTTGTACCGCACCCTCCCAGAGTTTATGATAAACATTACCTATCCCGTTTGCTGTTGAGCAAATAATGATTTGAGTATCTTTACCTGCTGTCACAACTGGATAAGTAGAAGTATAGAATTGTGCATCGTTATCTACAAATGCAAACTCATCTAGGAAAAGAAGATTAACTGACAAACCCCTAATGGAACTTGCAGATGTAGCATTAGCCACAATCTTTGAGTTATTACTAAACTCTATACTTCCCTTATTCAAAGCCTTACATCCTGGTTGAAGAAAGTAAGGCAAATTTTCTAATGCTAACGTTATCCTTGCTAACATTTCTCTTGCAATGGCTCCTTTATTAGCTAATATAGCAATTGTTTTCTCTGGGTGAAAACACGCATACCATAAAAGATATACCACTGATGATATTGATTTACCACTTTGTCTGCAAGCTAAAACAATACTAAATCTATTATCATTAAAATGTTTAAACATCTTTTCTTGATATGGATATAATTCAAATGGAACTAATCCTTCATCAAGAGATATTATCTTTACATATTCTCTTGCAAAATAAGATGGGTCTTTCATACACTTTTTATATTCGAGTACTTCTTCTTTCGTAAAAGAAGTTTCAACTCCATCTCTTTTTACGAGGTGATTACCTAAATAACCAAACTCGTTATTTTTGACTCTCTGCATCGATTACATTATCCTTAGTATCTAATAACATTCTTTGAAGGTCTGTACTACTGCCCACGAAAACATTATTATTTGTCACTTCTCGATTAACTTTATCTTCTTTTTTATTTTGTAAATCGTCTTTATCTTTTTGAAGTTTCATTAACTTCTCAGTTGTATCACCTAAATCTTTTATTGTTTTAGATAATACCTCAAATGCTCGCGGGTGCTCGCTCTCGCGCGCGAGCTCAGCTAGAACATCTAAAGAACTGGTACCAGTTCTTATTAAATCTTTATAAGTTGCTCTTGAAAATTCATAATCATCTTTTATATCTTTATCTACGATAGGACGATTAGGAATCTTTTTTGGAAGATTTTTATCCAGAGCTTTCATCATTTTATCTTTTTTCATTATGTGACTATATCTATTCTTCCACCCATACCACTATGGTTTGCACAATAGTAGTAAAGTACAGATGGTGTGTTATCATCTATTACAATTGTATTTGACCCTGAAGCTTCGGTTGTTCCAGTTTCATATTTAGTTCCACCATTGTGTGTTCCATCAGATGTAGTAGAAAAATTAAGTGGGTGAGCTGTTGGGAAATTAAATTGATAAGTTCCACCTCTTTGGAATGAGAACCCAGCTTGTTGAGTGGTATTCCAATAATAGGCATTACCGGTACCATATTGTTTAGCTGCCACTGTTAGTGTATATACTGACAATCCAGTCTGTTCGTTTTGTCCGCCACCATCAATTACAGTTGTGACTGTATAATTATCATCTGCATCAGCTTCAGTTTGTGTGACTCTAATATCCATTTCTTCTAATATTTCTGTACCACTTACATTATTATTTAAATCTATATTTACTTCTCTTATTATACCTGTGTTTGAAGCTGGGCCATAGAATTTCATTTTCATTGTGAAATCTAATTGATAGGTTAATACTCTTCTACTAGTATAATCACCTTCATATTCATCAGCAATACTAACACCACTTAATACGATAGGAACATCTTGTTTTAATGTTGTCCAACCATCAATTGGTTTTATTGTGACTGTATACTCAGGCTGAAAATATGGAAGTATTTGTTCCATAATTTGTAAACCATCATCTTGGTTTTTAGCTAATATAAACAATGACATACCAATATCATAGGTTGTATAATGTTTAATTAATTTTTTCTTATTTACATCTGAAGCATTTGTTTCTGAAACCGCAGCTTTCTTAGTTAATCTTTGAGCTGAATCTAATGATAAGGAAGTTATTTCAAAAGCCATCCTTGGTAATTTAATTGCCATGTTAGCATCAGCACCAGTTTCGTTATCTAATCTTGATAAGAACTTTTGCTTAGGACCATAAGCTAATGGTACTTTCATAGTATTAATAATATTACCAGAAGAATTTCTTCTTACAACTTTCATATTATTAAACAATGTACCAAATACGGCCACTGATTTTCTCATTGTTGCATGATAGAACGGGTCACCAAACATTAGTATGTCTCCGATGGGTCGCCAAATGGATTGACCTCTGAAAAGTCTAAGAATCCATCAGCTACTGTTTCAAAATCTATATTTTGAGCACTTGCATCGTCAGCCCAAGCTATATTTTGTGTATCTGTTAAATCATTAAATATTGTGGATATACTACCGGTAGCTCCTGAATCTATCCCTATAACTGTATTACCTGCAGTTGCTAAAAATTCTCTATACTCTGTTGTACCAGTAATCTGTATTTGGTCTACAAACACTCTTTCCTGATTAGCTGATATTTTAGTTCTTTGTACTATTTCTCCTGTTATAATAATATTAGGTGTTACGTTTGAATCTAAAATTTGCCTTACTCTCTCACCAACTTCTAAATATGTATTATCTTGTTGTAGTGATATATCAAATGCTGTTTGATAATTTTCATTTGCTAAGTCATCTATTCCTTCTATTTCTGTATCAAAATCTTCTCCAGAATATTCGAATAATTCTGTAGTTAATTTATAAACAGGTAAATTAGATAATTGATAAAATGGTTTGTCATCTTCAACAAACATAATTTCGAAGAACTTATTTGTCATTGGCATGAATAACAAATCGCCTTCTCTAGGTTTTGGATTTATATCACCACTATATGATGTATCAGAAGCTGCAACTCTTCGTTCCCAGATTTTACGTGATATTACAAATTCAGCTTGGTCACGTATTTCTAATCCAAACTTAGAGTATAAATCTACAGTATTATTAAATCCATCTATATTTTCGAGGTATGCTTCAATAAGATATGCATCATCAAATTTAGATGCTGGGTCTTCATCTAATATGGCATCTCTATTAATAAGAGTACGAGGAATGTAATAAACATCCTGTCCAAATATCTTTAGAGACTCTATAATCAGGTCTTCGTATAGGTTTTGTTCGGTCCTTACTGCCTGACTAAAATAAACGTTTCTAGGCATAGTTTACCCCGAGAAAAAATCAACTGGTCTTTCCCAATTCAATCTTGCTTCTTCTTCTAATAATGTTATTTCTTCTTTGGCATCATCAAATAATTGACGTCCATTAAATGCAACACCACCCGGCATTTGCATTCCCTCAAATTTTAATAGGTTTTGGCCCCATTGCCTTTTAATTAAAGCAGTAGCATATTTCTTTAAATAATAATCATTGTATATATCAGTATAAGTTGCTGGGTCTATAACCCTTATACATTCAATAACCATATACTCATCTGGTAAAACTTCTTCATCCCAATCCATGAATATTTCTAATGTATTTCTATGACGATTAAAATCTATGTGTTTTTGGTCTGAATCAATCACTTTATCTAATAAATCTAAATATTCCATACTCATTACGTATTCAGCTAAACTTCCCATAAAGCCAAGGTTATACATATCGTGTAAATGTATTTGATATCTTACATCGAACATATCGCTTGAGGATACATCATCTCTTATTGGCATTACTCTAACAACGTCGGTAATTAAACTATTAATTGGTATATAACGATTCTCTATATCACCCTTAGATATTCCATTTGCTGCAATTGTACCTGTAGCTCCTGACGTTCCACCAGTAATTACATCACCAACTTGAAATGCTATATTAGAATCTACTAATGCGTTATATCTTAACTTAGTAGTACTTGTGACTGAATCGATAACAGCCTTTGCACCGGATGTTCCACCTGTAATAGTTTCTCCTTTTACAAATGTACCATTTGAAGCAGCTGCTGTTGTTAATTCTGAGTTTGTGACTTTATGTTTTAAATAGAATTTTTCTGTAGCATCATCATGATATGTTTGCCAATATTGAATAGCTTCATCTACTCTATCGTCCAACTGGTCATCATCAACATTAATTTCTATCACTGGGAAACCCAGTTGACGTAAACAATAATCTTTAAATGTGTCTTTACTATTTGGCGCTGCCATTATATTCCTTTCCTATTATATTCTATTTATAAGAGTTTATCCTTCCAATGTTGTTATTCTAGCTTCTGCTGCTTCTAATTTTGTTTTTAATTCTTTGATTGCTTCAATTAAGAATGGTGTAATTCTACTATAATCCATTGTATAGTAATCAGTATCTTTACTGTTATCCTCTATATTTTCATTAGTCTCTAATGGGTCAACATTTAATGTTGGTAATTCAGAATCTACTTCTAACATATTTTGAGCTAAAACACCAAATTGTTTTCCAGTATTTCCACTACCTCTATTTGCTGCATCCCTCCATTTAAATGTCACACCATTCATAACAGCTACTTTATCAAGAGCTCCTGTTATTGTTTCAACATCTTTCTTAAATCTTGCATCTGAATATGTAGAGAAACCACCTGAAGCTTGACATGCATTATCAAAATAATATAGGCTTGGTCCACTTAATCTCATTTGATGATGATACGCAGAATTTAATGCGCCCAATCTAACTCCACCATCTTGAGTATAATATTGAATTGCTTCAGTACCAGCGGCTGACCTTTTTACAACAAATTTTGTACTACCACTCATATTAAATACTGTATCAGCAGCAGAATAATTTGCAGCTAAAGTCATATTACCAGTAGAACTACTGTAAAGTTGAATAGTATTACCTGAGGCTGAGCCATTAGATGGTCCCCAACCAGAACCAGCTCCTATATAACCATCATTACTAATTCCGATACTGCCTGATATTGATAATTTATCATTATTACCGTCAGCACTATCGTGACCTATGAATACTC
>Ga0115013_10000306_pt1 | contig 30363 bp, 25 predicted proteins | sample SouAtlMetagenome_2_FD_88686 | JGI IMG/M metagenome (GOLD analysis project Ga0115013, IMG submission 88686) | Marine eukaryotic phytoplankton communities from Atlantic Ocean - South Atlantic ANT15 Metagenome | ecosystem: Environmental > Aquatic > Marine > Oceanic | place: South Atlantic Ocean...
GGTTGCTTCTTATTAGTAGCAAAAGCTTGTTTCGTTGGTGGTCTTTACGATACATGGGCTCCAGGTGGAGGTGATGTTCGTATCGTAACTGCTCCAACATTAAACCCTTTAATCATTTTTGGTTATGTACTTAAGTCGCCGTTTGGTGGTGACGGGTGGGTAATTAGTGTAAATAACCTAGAAGATCTAGTAGGTGGCCACATTTGGTTAGGCTTCCTTTGTATTGTAGGTGGTATTTGGCACATTCTAACTAAGCCATTTGCTTGGGTAAGACGTACTTTCGTATGGTCAGGTGAAGCATACCTATCTTACAGTCTTGGAGCGCTTTCACTTATGGGATTAACTGCGGCTGTTTATGTTTGGTATAACAACACAGCTTATCCAAGTGAATTCTATGGTCCAACAGGTCCTGAAGCTTCACAATCTCAAGCATTTACATTCTTAGTTAGAGATCAAAGATTAGGTGCAAACGTAGCATCTGCACAAGGTCCAACAGGATTAGGTAAATATCTAATGAGATCGCCAAGTGGTGAGATTATCTTTGGTGGTGAAACAATGCGTTTCTGGGATATGAGAGCACCATGGGTAGAGCCTCTAAGAGGTCCAAATGGTTTAGATCTTAACAAAATCAGAAATGATATTCAGCCATGGCAAGAGCGTCGTGCTGCTGAGTACATGACACACGCTCCATTAGGTGCACTAAACTCGGTTGGTGGTGTAGCAACAGAAATTAACTCTGTAAACTATGTATCTCCAAGATCATGGTTAACTACTTCTCACTTCTTCCTAGGATTCTTCCTATGGGTTGGTCACCTTTGGCATGCAGGTCGTGCACGTGCGGCAGCAGCTGGTTTTGAAAAAGGTATTAACCGTGAGAACGAGCCAGTTCTTTCAATGCGTCCTTTAGATTAACAAAAAAAATTCATAAAGATTTTTATAATCTTTATGAATTTTTTTTTAATGGTTAAAAATAGGCAGGCTAACACATAAATTTTTACAATAGTTTATTGTTTTTATTTAACGTAACTGTATCTATAAACGAAGAGCTAGAAAACCTATACCTTTATTTTTGAATTTAAAAATCGGAGAAGGTGGGATTCGAACCCACGGAAGCTTGCACTTCATCTGATTTCAAATCAGACGCAATCGACCAACTCTGCCACCTCTCCACAACTATCAAAACTTATAACGGGCAAGAAGGGATTCGAACCCCTGACACCGTGGTTCGTAGCCACGTGCTCTAGTCCACTGAGCTACAAGCCCTTTAAGTTTCAACAAATTGTATAGCCTAATCCTACCATAAACTAAATAAAAAAGTCAACTCTTGTTATTTTATTGTGATAAACTATCTTTGCGCCTATCCCTTTTAACACTTCGCATATTTTCACAATATACATACGACAATTAAGTTATTATATATCGTACAATATTAGAGCTGGGGTGGTAGGGTTCGAACCTACGAATAGCGGAGTCAAAGTCCGTTGCCTTACCACTTGGCTACACCCCATCATCTTTTTTAGATCTTATAAGATCAACAACTAATTTTATAGTATTTTTTTTTCCTGAAATTGTCAAGTTTCTTTCAATGTAAACTTTGGCGAGTTAGATTATTTTTAATATTTCTATAGAAGAGAAGTTTAATATTTGGAAAAAATGTTAATATATTTCTTAAATTTCCTCAAGTCAATTCTCTAATATAACATTTACTTGGGACAGGGTTTTAAAAGTTCTATATTATGGATTAATAATTTAAGTATACCGGTACAGTTCAAATTCTTATTTATAATAAGAAATATTCATAAAGGATTAAAAAATAGCGGGAAACGGATTTGAACCATTGACCTTCGGGTTATGAGCCCGACGAGCTACCAAACTGCTCTATCCCGCGACAGCAAATGTAAAAAGGGTATTTCCAATCTACATTAGCATAAATTTTGTCCATTTGTCAATTTATTTAAAATACTTACTTAAGACCCCATATTTACCATAATCTGAGTTGGAATTTTATGGTCTGTATGTAAAAAAAATTTAATTGCGAGCTAAGTTTTCGAAAATAAACTAACTTACGTAAATTGTACGTCTTCTGGTAGTCTAGTTGTAATATTTCTTAGTACAGCTTCATCGCGTTTGATTTCTTTATTCAGTGCATTTACAAGTTTACCATTACCTAAATAAACCATTTGAATATAGTTTGCGCTTTCAAAACCTTTAATTGGATAACTTAGTAAACGTTTTCCGCGGTTTTGGACCATAACTTGACTTCCTTGTTGTGTTAAGAATGTTTGGTAATAATCAATTTTTGAAGAGATTTCTTGTTGTGTAAAACTTGGATTTACTAAATAAATTATTTCGTATAGCTCAATTTCTTTTTTCATAATTGATGTTATTTAATTCTATTTGTCTTTACATTATAGTTTTTGGAAATTTGTTTGTCTATCCCCCAAATTATATGGGGCCGTTTTATAAAAAGAAGGTTAATATTGTTAAATAATTACTCTGTAAGTTTAATAATTGGTGTAACGAAAGGAAAATTTATGATAGAATATTATTCTATAGTGGAAATTTGGGCAGAACGCCTAGTTAATTATTAATTTAGTAATTTATGCAGTATGGCTGTTAACTTACAAGAAGAGTATAATAAAACTGATATTCAAACTATTATTGAGCAGTTAGAATCAGATTAGTTGGTTTAGCACCTGTAAAGGCTCGTATTAAAGAGATTGCTGCATTACTTCTAGTCCAACGTTTGAGAAAAAACTTAGGATTAGGGATGAAATCTGCTGCCGTTGGTTTACATATGTCTTTTACAGGTAGTCCTGGTACTGGAAAGACGGCAGTTGCAAATCGAATGGCTGATATTCTCTTTAAACTTGGTTATATTAAAAAAGGTCATCTAATTACTGTTACGCGAGATGATTTGGTAGGTCAATATATTGGACATACTGCACCAAAAACGAAAGATGTGTTAAAGCGTGCAATGGGTGGCGTTTTATTTATTGATGAAGCTTATTATTTATATAAGCCTGATAATGAGCGTGATTATGGTGCAGAAGCTATTGAGATCTTGCTTCAAGTAATGGAAAATCAACGTGAAGATCTAGTTGTAATCTTTGCCGGTTATAAAGATAGAATGGATAGTTTCTATGAATCTAACCCAGGTTTATCATCACGAGTAGCAAATCATATTGATTTTCCTGATTATACTCCTGATGAATTAATTCAGATTGCTCGCTTAATTTTAGAAGAGCAGCAATATCGTATGGATGGAGCAGCTGAAGCTGCGTTACTAGAATATATTGAAAAGCGAATGCAACTTCCTTTGTTTGCTAATGCTCGGACAATTAGTAATGCAATTGATACAGCAAGAATGCGACATGCTAATCGAATGTTTAACTCAGGAGATAAAGTGCTTACTAAAGCAGATTTAGTAACGATTGAAGCTGAAGATATTCGTGAAAGTAGTCTTTTTACTGAAATTTATTAATGTTTTTAAAGTTACATTAATAAAATTAACGAGATTAACTTTTTACAAAAAAAAATTACATATTATTTAAATGGTTGAAGTTTTATTATCAGGAATTGTTTTAGGTCTTGTCCCTTGTACAATCACAGGTCTTTTTGTTGCGGCTTATTTACAATACCGTAGAGGAAATCAATTTGGTTTATAATTTTCAATAATATGAAAATTTGAGAGTCAAAAACTATTAAATCTTTTTGTAGTTTTAGGCTCTCAATTTTTTTTATTTTAATAAAATTTTTGATCGCAACACAAAATAAACAACTCGATGTCTAATTCGTGTCAGCATTGTAATGAAGAAATTGAAAGCTTCTTTCTTATACTCGGTAAGAGGATTTTTTTGCCCGTATGCTCTCCAACGAATAGAATCTCTTAGAAAAGAAATTTTTTGTAAGTGTTCTTTCCATGAATAATCAATTTGTTGTAATAGGAAAGTTCTTTCTAACTCTCGCATTAATCCTTTTTCTATCGATTCAATTTCTATTTCCTTTAAATCATAGGTAATTTGAAACTGTTGCTGTAAACACTTTAAAGTATTAGCTTTTTCGGCTTCTTTTTGTCCAAGACGGATGCGAAATGGAATTCCTAATAGTTCTTGTACCTTTAAGCTAAATATTTCTTGACCTTTTTCGTTTGAAGTTGAGGTAAGTTGTTCGTTGTATTTTAATAAATCACAAAGACTTCGTTCGGCATATTCAATAATCCAATCTCGAACATTTTCACGCTGTAAAATTTGACGACGCTCAATATAAATACCAGTTCGCTGTAGTGTTAAAGCTTGGTCATATTCAAATAATTGTTTACGCGTGTCAAAATAATAAGCTTCAACTTTTCGTTGTGCCGATTCTAAACTTTGATTTAAAAGTGGGGATTGAATTGGTGTATCCTCTTGAAAACCGATATTTTGCATTAAGTCAAGAATTTGGTCACCTCCAAATAAACGGAGTAGTTTATCTTCAAGACTAAGAAAAAAGCGCGATGATCCTGGATCTCCTTGTCTACCAGCCCGACCCCTTAATTGGTTATCGATACGTCTTGATTCATGTCTTTCTGTTCCAATGACATGTAACCCTCCCAATTCTAAAATTTTTGCCTTGTCAGTTTTTACAACTTCCTTTTGTCTTTCTAATAATTTTTTATAAAACGGGTCTATAGGATTTAATGTAGTGTCTCCTCCAGTTTTGAGCGTGTGAAAAAAGTCTTTTAGTAAAGTTGGATCCTTTGTAAGGAGTTCGTTTAATGCTTCACGATTATTTACCTGTAATTCTCTTTGTAATTTTTCATTATTTTTGGTTTCGTTAGATATTGTCGCTAAAGTCGAAATAGCAAGATTTTCAGCATTTCCCCCCAAAACAATATCAGTTCCACGTCCAGCCATATTTGTGGAAATAGTAACGGCGTTTTTGCAGCCAGCTTGAGCTACAATTTCAGATTCTTTTTCAACATTTTCTGGTTTAGCGTTTAAAAGTTGATAAGGTACGTTGTATTCATTTAATAAGGCTGCCAGCAATTCCGATTTTTCAATTGTTGTTGTTCCTACTAAAACAGGACGACCGAGTTTGTACATTTCAACACATTCATTCGCAATAGCTTGCCATTTTACGTATTGGTTCTTGTAAATAAGGTCGGGAAAATCTTTTCTTTTGATAGGTTTATGTGTAGGAATTTGGACAACTCTTAAATTATAGATTTTTTCAAATTCTAATTCCTCTGTTTTTGAGGTTCCTGTCATCCCGGACAACTTATCATATAGTAAAAATAAATTTTGATAGGTTATTGATGCTAAAGTTTGACTTTCATCTTGAATTTCAACACTCTCTTTTGCTTCAACGGCTTGGTGAAGACCATCACTCCATCTTCTTCCGTACATCGTACGTCCTGTAAATTCATCTACAATAACGATTTCCCCTTCTTCGTTAATAATGTAGTTGGTATTTAATTTAAATAATTCTTTTGCTTTAATAGAATTTAAAATATAAGAAATCCAGGGATCTTCAGGGTTGTATAAATCGGCTAGATTTAATGCTTGTTCGCAAAATACAATACCATCTTCAAGTAAAACGACATTTTGGTTTTTTTCGTCTACGGAATAATGAATATCTCGTTTTAAAATAGGGGCGAGTTTTGAAGTTTGTATATATTTTTGTGTAGGAGCTTCACTTGGCCCTGATATAATTAATGGTGTTCGGGCTTCATCGATTAAGATCGAATCTACTTCATCTACAACAGCAAAATAAAAGGGCCTTTGAACCATTTCTTCACTTGTAAAAGCCATATTATCGCGAAGATAATCAAAGCCAAGTTCATTATTAGTTACATAAACGACATCACAATTGTAATTTTGTTTACGTTCCTCAGGGGACATATTTTCTTGAATTAAACCAACACTTAAACCCAAAAACTTGTGTACCTGTCCCACATACTCTGCATCGCGTCTTGCTAAATAATCATTTACTGTTACAACATGTGTTCCTTTATTTGAAAGTGCATTTAAAAAAGTGGGTAAAAGGGCTACAATTGTTTTTCCTTCGCCCGTTTTCATTTCAGCAATTTTCCCCTCATTTAATACTAATCCACCAATTAGTTGTACATCGTAATGTCGGATATTTAATACTCGGTCTGTAGCTTCCCGTACTAAAGCAAACGCTTCTGCAACAATATCGTCTTGAGTTTCTCCATTTTGCAACCTTTTTTTTAAAGTAGCTGTTTCTAATTTTAGTTTTTCATCAGTTAAGTTAGAGTAGCGATTTCCAATTGTTTGAATTCGTTGTAATTGTGGGGCGTATTTAGATAAGATCTGTTTGTTGGTATTTTGAAAAAAGGTTTGTAACATTCTATTAATAAGAAAGGTGTTAGATTATAACATTTGTTCGGTCGAAACCATTTTGTATTGTTTAAAAGATTTTGCTAGAATTCTAGTGGTGAGATATAAGGGGAGACATGTTAAGAAATATTCTATGTGTCTAAATAACTACCAGTTAAATTTTACTACAATTTATAATCGAAGTGCTATTAAATATAAAAACTTTTATTCGCTCTATAAACGACTCATGGTTAAATTTTAAGTTGCAAACACAAATACTTTTAGCCAGTACTGTGTTACTTTCCTTCCTTATAACTAGTGTAGCTTATTGGTCCTTTGCTACTGCACAAAATTCACCTAATATAAATAATAGTCGGTTTGTAAACGACATTAACTCGTTGCTTCGTGACAATATTTTGTCTTTAATTGAGGAGAAAAAAAGTAGCGAAATTCTTTCCTTTTGTGAACGTTTCTATAAAAATAGCACGAGTTTGCGTTATATAATTTTTATCGATCAAATGGGAGTTGAGTATGGTATACCGTACAGTTATCGTGAACTTGTTACCCAAGATAATTTTTCTTTGTCTCGATATAGCTTCGGAAAAAAGAAGTTAGTTACGAATTCGGTCACTAATTTTGATACTACAACTTCAAATATAATGATATTAGCAAATGAGCAATTTTTAGGTTTACTTCTAGTTGGAAATAACTCGAAACTTACCCCTTTTAATAGTGTTCTTTTAAAAAATGAAATTATTTTAGTTGTTATTATAATTTTTATTAGTCTATTTATATTAGGAACAATTTTTTTGAAATTTACAATTACGCGTCCCTTAAATGAAGTATCTCAAGGCTTAAAAAGTATAGCAGCCGGTAATTTTTCGCATCGTATTACTGTGCGGTTTGGGGGTGAATTTGGTGATTTAAGTAGTAGAATAAACGGATTGGGCAGAAGGTTACAAATGTATGAAGAAGCTAATAGAAAACAAATTGTTAGTGAAAAAATTAAATTAGAGAGTCTAATTACTACAATAACGGATGGAGCTTTACTCTTAGATACAAATTTACGTATTGTTTTAGTTAATACTCCAGCAATACGTATTTTTGGTTGGAAGACGAAAACACGCCTTATCGGCACTCCAATTTGGGATCATTTACCAATTGTTTTACAAAAAAAATTGTTCGTTACATTACAAGATATTTTAGTTGACGCCCAAACTGCTATTTTTGATGGGGTTATTGAAAATGATTTGACACAATTTTCTAAACGTTCAATTCGAATTATTTTAAATCTTGTTTATGATTCTTTGGATGTGAATAAAATTCCAATTGGAATTGGTGTAACTATTCAAGATATGACTAAAGAAGTTGAGTTAGTTAAGACTCAAAATCGTTTTATGAGTAATATTTCTCACGAATTAAGAACTCCATTATTTAATATAAAATCTTTTATAGAAACAATTCAAGAATACGATTATACGCTCAGTAATTGCCAGAAAAGATATTTTTTAGATATTGTCAATAAAGAAACAAACCGTTTGACACGTCTTGTGAATGATATATTATGTCTTTCAAAACTCGATTCGCTTAATGAAAAATCTCTTGGCGAAATGAATGTGGCAGAAACAATAAATCAGACAACTGCAAACTATCAGATTATTGCACGTGATAAAAATTTATATTTGCATTCTGAAATAGCAAAGATCAATTTAAATGTTCAAGGAAATAAAGATTTGTTGTTTCAAGTTCTTATTAATTTAGTTGGCAATGCTTTAAAATTTTCTTATAGAAAGGGTGAGGTAATAATACGTGCATATCCTTTAAAGAAACAAAAAATTCGTGTGGAGGTTGTTGATACAGGTGTTGGTATTGTTTATAGTTACCAACAATCGATTTTCCAGCGTTTTTATAGGGTTGAAAATGATGTTCACACATTAAAAGGGGCTGGTTTAGGTTTATCTATTGTTGAGACAATTTTATCTGAACACAAAACCGTAATAAATTTAGTTAGCCGTGCAAACGTAGGCAGTGCTTTTTGGTTTGATTTAACAGTAATCTAAAGCGAATTAGTGCTGGTATTAATATATGTTATGCATAAATAACATTATAATCTTATACTGGGTCACCTGGGACTCGAACCCAGAACTATTCGGTTAAAAGCCGAGTACTCTACCATTGAGTTAGTGACCCTTGATATTCTTTTATAACTTGTAAATGAAGCTCTGTAAAAAAATGTTATGAAATTATACTACTACAATCTATAATAGATTTCAAGGATTCGTTGCATTAATTATTCTCCTTAATTATTTTTAAAAATACATCTTTAGATACTCTAGGAGTAGAAGTTAAGAAAATATCAACACAATTTTTTTTAAAAATTTGTTACAGTTTGTATGCAATTTTAGTAAATTAAATAACAATTACAGTTGCAAAATTGTACTGATTTTTGTTATTCTAGTTTTAGAAAGGCTCAGTAGCTCAGTTGGTTAGAGCAGGGGACTCATAAGCCCAAGGTCGCAGGTTCAAGTCCAGCCTGAGCCAATTTCAATTGCAGTACTAATTTATTCAATTTAGTTTGTATACTAGCGTTTGGCGGAAAACAAGTATAGAAACCCCTAAAGATTCATATATTAAAAGAGTTAAGTTTTTTATCGGTAATTAAAAGGAGCTACTCCCTATTTCTTGAGTGGTTTAAAATTTTCATAAGGATATACTTACAATGGCACCTAAAACAATTTTATATCAGGAAAATGCAAGAAAAGCCTTAGAAAAAGGAATGGATACAATTGCGGAAGCGGTTTCAATAACTCTTGGTCCAAAAGGCCGCAATGTGGTTTTAGAAAAAAGGTATGGAACACCTCAAATCGTTAATGATGGTGTGACAATTGCAAAGGAAATTAATTTAAAAGATAACTTAGAAAATACGGGCGTATCTTTAATTCGTCAGGCTGCATCAAAAACTAATGATGTAGCAGGGGATGGGACTACGACAGCGACTGTTCTTGCTTATGCAATTATTAAGCAGGGGATGCGAAATGTTGCAGCCGGTGCCAATCCAATTGTTCTTAAGCGTGGTATTGAAAAGGCAACACAATTTGTTGTACGAAAAGTTACTGAGTATGCACGTCCTATTGAAGAACTTTCCGATATTACTAAAGTTGCAACTATTTCTGCTGGTAATGATACCGAGGTTGGATCTTTAATTGCTTCGGCAATTGATAAAGTAGGTCGTGAGGGGTTAATTTCTCTTGAAGAAGGAAAGTCTACTGTCACGGAACTCGAAATTACTAAGGGTATGGGCTTTGATCGAGGTTTTATCTCAGGATATTTTGTTACGAATACTGAACGTATGGAAATTGTCTTAGAAAATCCATACGTATTGTTAACTGATAAGCGTATTGCCGTAGTTAAACAAGATCTTTTACCTACTTTAGAATTAATCTCAAAAACAAATCAGCCTCTTCTTATTATCAGTGATAATGTAGAAAAAGAAGCTCTTGCTACTTTAATTATCAATAAATTAAGAGGTATTTTAAATGTTGTAGCTGTTCGGGCTCCTGGATTTGGCGATCGTCGAAAAGCCATTTTAGAAGATTTAGCTGTTTTACTTTCTGGGCAAGTTATTAGTAGTGATGCTGGTTTGTCTTTAGAAAAAATGGAATTGGAAGCACTCGGTCAAGCTCGTCGTGTTATTGTTGGTAAAGAATCTACTACAATTATTTCTGATTCGAATAAAGAACAAGTGCTTGCTCGTTGTGAACAATTAAGACGCCAACTAGAAACTTCTGATTCAAGTTATGAAAAAGAAAAACTTCAAGAACGTCTCGCTAAATTAAGTGGAGGGGTGGCAGTCATTAAAGTTGGAGCTGCAACGGAAACTGAGATGAAGGATCGTAAATTAAGATTAGAAGATGCTGTTAATGCAACAAAAGCAGCCGTTGAAGAGGGAATTGTTCCTGGTGGAGGAGCTACACTAACTCATATTTCAGATGAACTTTTAGAATGGGCAAAAGAAAATCTATACGATGATGAGTTAATCGGTGCTTTAATTGTTGAAAAAGCGTTAAGTGCACCTTTAAGACGTATTGCTTCAAATGCAGGAAAGAACGGTGCCGTTGTAGTTGAACGGGTTAAAGATCAAGATTTTGAATTCGGCTATAATGCAGCTACTGATGAATTTGTAAATATGTTTGATGCTGGAATTATTGACCCAGCCAAAGTAACCCGTTCGACATTACAAAATGCAGCTTCTATAGCAAGTATGGTTCTAACAACTGAATGTATTATTGTTGATAAACCAAATGAAGATAGTTAAAACTAACTTCAACAATTAAAAAGTATTATTAAAATAAACGTATATGAATTACTTCTGCTTTTATTAACGAAAAGTTAGGCAGGAGTAGTTTATTATACTAGTTAATTACAAAGTAAAAATGGATAAGACAATGGATGAGCTTTTCGATATTGAAAAGGGAGAAGAGTTAGATATCATTAAAGATGATGAAATGGCATTATCTGAGCATATTGAAGAGTTTAGTCAGCGGCTTATATTTTGTGTTATATCTTTGCTAACAGCAACTCTAACTTGTTTTGCTGATATTCGTCAAATTGTAAAAGTTTTTCAAGCACCTGCACTTGGAGTAAAATTTTTACAGTTTGCACCTGGGGAGTATTTTTTTGCTTCAATTAAAATAGCCGTTTTTTCTGGTCTTTTAGTAACGAGTCCACTTATTCTTTATCAAATTTTTTTGTATGTATTGCCAGGCATGACAAAAAAAGAGCGAGATATTTTATTGCCAATGACTATTGGTTCGGGACTATTATTTGGTGTTGGATTATGTTTCTCATATTTTTTTCTTGTCCCCGCTGCATTAAGATTTTTTATTACTTATGGATCAGAAATTGTAGAACCTTTTTGGTCTTTTGATCAATATTTTGATTTTATTGCAGTGCTAATTTTTACAACCGGCTTAGCTTTTCAAGTTCCCGTTGTACAGATCATACTAGGGTTATTAGGAATTGTTTCGGGCCAGAACATGCTTTCGGCTTGGAAATATGTTGTTGTTATTGCTACAACATTGGCAGCTATCATTACCCCTTCGACTGATCCTGTAACACAAATATTGATGGCAAGCGCTCTTTTAGCCCTATATTTGGGGGGTTCGGGTGTTGTTTTATTAATTGAGAAATCGAGGTAACGATAATTAGAACCGTTTTTGAATATTTTTAAAATTGTTTAATTTATTGATATCCAAATCAAACTTTAAAATAGCGTAAAGAGATAGTAATTCTTCATTATTACGTGTATAATCCATCTTAGATACAAGTATAAAATTTTAAAATAAGTTATGTTAAGTAAACTTCGTTCTCTTTTCCTTATTCTAGGGATTGTAGCGACTACAATTTTTCCCAAGGTTTCATATGCTTACCCTGTGTTTGCACAAAATGCTTATGAAAATCCAAGAGAAGCAACAGGCCGTATTGTTTGTGCAAATTGTCATTTAGCACAAAAGCCAACAGAAATTGAGGTGCCGCAAGCGGTTTTACCAGACACAGTGTTTCAGGCTGTTGTTAGTGTTCCTTACGATACATCAGTTAAGCAGGTAACTGCTAATGGTAAAAGAGGTGCATTAAACGTTGGTGCAGTACTAGTATTACCTGAAGGTTTTAAACTAGCTCCAAAAGAACGTTTGTCAGATGAGATTAAGGCAAAGACAAAAGGAGTTTTTATTCAACCGTATAGTAAGAGTAAGTCTAATATTTTAGTTGTAGGTCCAATTTCTGGTGACAAAAACAGAGAAATTGTTTTTCCTGTCTTATCTCCAGATCCAGCACAAGATAAAGGAGTTAATTACTTAAATTATCCAATTTATGTTGGTGGTAACCGTGGCCGTGGGCAAGTTTATCCAAGTGGTGAAAAGAGTAATAATACAACTTGCACTTCAACAGTAGCAGGTCAAATTACTGCACTTACGCCTGGTACTAAAGGAAAGACTGAAATGACCGTTGAGTCAACGTCGGGTGAAGCGGTAACACAGACAATTCCTGCAGGATTAGATATTACGGTTAAGGTAAAGGATGTAATTAAAGTTGATCAGCCACTAACACTAGATCCAAATGTTGGTGGGTTTGGCCAAAATGAGACTGAAATTATTTTACAGAACCCAAACCGCGTAAAAGGAATGATTGCATTCTTCTTTACTGTAACAATTGCTCAAGTTCTTTTAGTTATTAAGAAAAAGCAATTCGAAAAAGTACAAGCTGCAGAGATGAATTTCTAAAAAATTTTTGTCACTAAAAAACTGGATTATATACTACATATATAATCCAGTTTTTTTTAAGATCGAACGATCTTGTCTGATGTGCTTACGAATACTAAAGCGGCCGAAATGGGAATAATAACAATCAAAACAGCTAAAATAACGCTGCTTAAAAATGCGCCTAAAGAAGGTGTCATACTATAAATATCTAGTTTTATTTAATATGATCTTTAAAAGGTATTATAACATCATTTGGTCAATTAAAGATATCTTGTAAAATTCTACTATTTGATAGTATGGTTTAGAAATAAAGTATTATTCTCATTTATAAGTTCACATAATATACGTGGTTTCAGTCTATAATCTTAGCAAAGCGGTTTATTATATTAACATAAAAAATCCTTAGAGTTTTATACTCTAAGGATTTTTAAATTTGTTGCTCTACCTTTATTCATCTTATAGAGATGAACCTAGTCCTGAGTAGGCTCCAAAGAAAAATAGAATTAGTAAACCGCCTGCGGCAAGTCCACCAACTGTTGCTACCATCCAAAGTGGTATTCTTCCTATATCGCTCATAAAATTAGAATTGCTGTAAACTTAATTCTTTATTATAAAGATTAGGTCTTTTTACTCTTCAATTTTTAGTTAAAAAAGTAACTTGAAAATAGTACTGCTAAAACAAAAATTAAAAGTAGACCCCAATATAATGATGTACGGTTTAATTCAACCGGTTGTTTATTAGGATTCGGTGCACTCATTTAAAATCTCCTATCGTTGAATAAATTGCATTGATGTAATTGCACCAAGGAAAAATACCGTTGGTACTGCTAATCCGTGAATTGCCAGCCAACGAAAAGTGAAAATAGGATATGCTACTGGTTGATTTGTATTAATCATTGAAATATCTAAAGTGTTTTCTCTTTTATAGTCCCTTAGTTAAATCTTCAAGCTCTTGCTTAGCGCTGAAACGATCGTTTACAAGTGGAATTTGTTGACGATCTTGCGTGAAATATTCATTTGGTCTTGGAGTACCAAAGGCATCGTAGGCTAGACCCGTACTAACGAACAGAAAACCTGCAACGAATAGTGCTGGAATAGTGATGCTGTGAATAATCCAATAACGGACACTTGTTAAAATATCTGTAAAAGGTCTTTCTCCTGTTGAACCACCTGACACAATTCTTTCTCCTAAATTTTTAGATTTATTTAAAAACTCTTCCTTTTAACAAGAGAAAGAATTTTATGTTTTTCTTACTTACCTTTTGCTTTATGATTAGCAAATTTCGATAATAAGAACTTAATTTTCTACTTTTAAAAAAGCTACTTGAATAAAAGTATATAACTTATTTGTTACTTTTTAACAAGATTTCGAACTAGATTTCATTTGAAGTATAAGATTCAAAACGAAAGTGTTTATATGTTATATTTCAAAACGTTTTTACTGAATATATTATGTTGAAAAATTAAATTTTGAGTTCGGATTCATAATTAAGTAAGTTATTTCGGATCAATTTAGCGCGGAGCTTATTTGTCATACCTTTTACGTTTTAATATAAATAATATGTTGTGGTGCTTTTAATAAATAATTTTCTTTTTATCATCGGAAAAATAGACGTCTGTTGACTTTGGTTAGCATGAATATTTTATAATTTAAAAAGCGGGTAGAGAGAATCGAACTCTCATCATTAGCTTGGAAGGCTAAGGTTCTACCACTAAACTATACCCGCGTACTTAATTCCAAACATATAATACCATAAAGAATTAATGTTGAAGGGTTATCTTAATAATATTCCAAATTTAATAGTCAACGTAATGGGTTTAAATTATCTTTAAAGTGTAGTTTTTTAAATGTTTTATGGGTTTTAAAGTATTAAATGTCATGATTCATTGCAGATGATTAGATGGTTCGCAAGAAAATTTTCCCTTCAAAACACATTCACTATTTATTCTCTGGTAGGCAAATTCGAATTTAACTATTATACTTAAGTAATCGAATAATAAAAACTTTTTTCAGGCGATATGGCCAAGTGGTAAGGCAGTGGATTGCAAATCCTCTATCCCCAGTTCGAATCTGGGTGTCGCCTAAATTAAGGGGGTATGGTGGAATGGTAGACACAACAGACTTAAAATCTGTTGGCTAATTAGCCGTGAGGGTTCAAGTCCCTCTACCCCCATTGTAATTTTGTTTTTTAGCGAGTAGAGAAAGTATCAAAGAATAGTTATTGACTGAAGTAGATATTATCCTAATTTAAAATTTCAAATTCTTAATTATTCTAGTGTAGAAAAAGCTATAATTATTATTAGGATTAGAGAATTTTTAACGAATTTATTTCTAACTAATTACAAAGATTTCGAAAATTTTATGTCACACAGCGTTCGAGTTTACGATACCTGTATTGGTTGTACACAATGTGTTAGAGCCTGCCCTTGTGATGTTCTTGAGATGGTTCCATGGGATGGTTGTAAAGCAGGTCAGATTGCTTCTGCACCCCGTGCCGAAGATTGTATTGGCTGTAAGAGATGTGAAACAGCTTGTCCAACGGACTTTTTAAGTGTTCGCGTTTATTTAGGTAGTGAAACAACACGAAGCTTAGGCTTAACATATTAATTTAAGTAGCGATACTTATAAAAATACCTATGATAAGAATTTTTATCATAGGTATTTTTTTGTGTTCTGGTCTTTTTTAATCAATTGATTGTTACATATTCTTTCTTATTTAGAATTTTGTTTATGTGGCTTTTTAAAATGCGGACGGAGAGACTCGAACTCTCATGAGGGTTGCTCGCTAGAACCTAAATCTAGTGCGTCTACCAATTTCGCCACGTCCGCATATAGAATTATATTATCAGACTACGGGCTGTTTGACAATTCCTAATTTTATATTAGTTGTTAAATATATTGTCGGCCGTTGATATGAGATTGTATAAATTTTTATAAACTTCACATTTTTATTGGTATGAAACACACTAATGTGTGTTTCTTATAAGTTTTTAACTCACATTTACCCAATCTACATCAACGTTTTCAAGAATAATTGATGAGTTGTAAATCTGTAGAATAATAACTAAGAATACTAAAAACAGTGCCATGAAAACACCCATAACTGGTGTTGTACCCCAACCAGGTGCTACTTTTCCATACTCTGAATTAAGCGGTCTTAAAATTTCTCCTAATCTCGTTCTTAATGCCATAATCTTAACTTAAAGAGAATTTAATATTACTATTGTAAAATGCTACTTATAATATATATTATAAGCAAATTTTTATGTTTTATTACACCTTCTCAAGTAACTAATTTTATATGGAAAGTGCAACTATCTTAAGCATCTTTATTTCAGGGCTTCTTTTAGGAGTTACTGGTTATTCACTTTACACCGCTTTTGGACCTGTTTCGAAAGAATTACGTGATCCATTTGAAGAGCACGAGGATTAACCCTAAAAATATGTTAAAGAATCATCTTCTATAAGAAGATGATTCTTTAACATATTTTTAAATTTACCTACTTCTTAACAATTCTTGGTGGATCTCTGAAGAAGATTGCGAAAAAGATAACAACTAAAGTTCCGATAAGTAGGAATGTATATACTAACGCTTCCATATTTTAATTTAATTAAACAAATAAAGAATAAGTGGAAAAGTAACTAATTAAACAATACCTTGTTTTTTCGTACTCTTATCACCAAGTTTTTGGAAGGCACCAAATTCTACCTGCTCTAAAACTTCCGTACCAATACCGGCGAATACATCTCTGAATAGAGTACGTCCACCATGCCATAAGTGACCAAGGAAGAATAGTAGCGCGAAGTTTGCATGTCCAAATGTATACCAACCTCGTGGACTACTTCTAAATACACCATCAGATTCTAATGTTGTACGATCGAATTCAAACACTTCACCTAGTTGTGATTTTCTTGCGTATTTCTTAACTGTTGGAGCATCCGTAAATACCTGACCATTCAGTTTACCACCGTAGAAGTTACAACTTACCCCAACTTGCTCAATACTATATTTTGATTCAGCACGTCTGAATGGAATGTCCGCACGAACAATACCATCTTTATCAACAAGAATAACAGGGAATGTCTCGAAGAATGCTGGCATTCTACGAACTGTTAACTCTCGTCCTTCCTTATCCTGGAATACTGGGTGGCCTAACCATGCTTCAGCAATACCATCACCTTTATTCATAGGACCTGCTCTAAATAAACCACCTTTGGCAGGGTTATTACCAATGTAATCATAGAAAGCAAGTTTATCTGGGATACGTGACCAAGCTTGACTTAACGATAGTCCTTCGTTAAGTGATGTTTCTACACGTCTTTCAATTTCTTGTTGGAAATAACCACTATCCCATTGATAACGAGTTGGACCAAATAATTCGATTGGTGTTGCAGCAGCACCATACCACATTGTACCTGATGTAATAAATGCTGCAAAGAAAACTGCTGCAATACTACTTGATAATACCGTTTCGATGTTACCCATACGAAGAGCACGATACAATCTTTGTGGTGGTCGAATTGTTAAATGGAAAACTCCTGCTAATAGACCTAGAATTCCAGCTGCGATGTGGTGTGAAGCAATTCCACCTGGGTTGAATGGGTTGAAACCTTCAGGACCCCATGCTGGAGCTACTGCTTGTACACGACCTGTTACTCCATATGCGTCTGAAACCCAAATACCAGGGCCGAATGTTCCAGTTACGTGGAATGCACCAAACCCGAAACATAGTAGACTTGCTAAGAATAGGTGGATACCAAAGATCTTTGGAAGATCTAACGCAGGTTCACCTGTACGTGGATCTCTGAAAAGTTCTAGATCCCAATATACCCAGTGCCAAATTGCTGCTAAGAAACACATACCTGATAAGCAGATATGAGTTAGAGCAACACCTTCAAAACTCCAAATACCTGGGTTTGAAACACTTTCGCCTGTAATACTCCAGCCTCCCCATGAGTCTGTAATACCTAAACGAGCCATGAATGGCATAACGAACATGCCTTGTCTCCACATTGGGTTTAGAACAGGATCCGATGGATCAAAAACAGCAAGTTCATATAGAGCCATTGAACCAGCCCATCCAGCAACAAGTGATGTATGCATTAAATGTACAGCAATTAATCGACCTGGGTCGTTAAGAACTACTGTGTGTACACGATACCAAGGTAACGCCATTTATTTTTTCCTCCTATAGAAAAATTTTTGACTTTCTTACAAAAAAGATAATATTCGAGAATATTCTTTTTTAATTATTTTGTGAAATAATCTTTAGCTAAATTATATTATGATTATCAGACTTTTTACTTTGCATTGAAAGAAAGTTTAAAAATAAATCTAACAAACAATTTATTATCTAGCTTGTCGTGTATAGAATTTAAACCTGTACAAGTAGTCTATATTTTGTTATTATGGTGTGGTAAGCAACGTTATTAGATTGCGGGTGTAGCTCAGGGGTAGAGCGCAACCTTGCCAAGGTTGATGTCGCGCGTTCGAATCGCGTCACCCGCTCTTAACAATTTTTTGGAGTGTCAAGATAGGCTGATTGTGTTGTAGATAATAAGCAGCAGCTGCCTATTGACATCGAAAAAAAGATAGTATACTATACTTTTACAAAGTAATAATGGCTAAAGCGTCCCTAATTTCTTTTAATATTCATATTGTATCCTCAGTAGCTCAGGGGTAGAGCGATCGGCTGTTAACCGGTTTGTCGTAGGTTCAAATCCTACCTGGGGAGTTTAAATTTACGTTAAGGGTCATACTAAATTGTGCATCTAAATATACTTAGAGGGGATAATTTACCTTTAAGGTTTTGTTGTTGAATATAAATTAAAGTGAATATTCACCCCTACTTGTTTAATTCAGGTCAATTAAGTGCCGCCAAAATAATACCAACCTCATAACGCTCTAGTTGTTTAAGCGTTATGGGATTGATATCATTACTTATGAAAACTATATAAACTGTCTATGCTGGAACTACATTAAAAATTCCAGTTAGAATAACTAAAGCTGACCATAATCCAGCACCACTCCAAACGATACTTTGAGACTTTTCCCACTCACCAGGAGTCGCTAAGATTACTGGAACTGCAACAACCATTCCGAATGACACGATTACAAGAAGAAAAACAAATACTTGGAGAATTCCAACCATAAAAAATTTTCTCTCGTTTAAATTTAATTATTAAATAAAAATACGTATTATATAGAAAGTTATACCTCTCATTAAAACCGAATTTCCTTATTCATAGTTTATAACATCTTTCGGTGATATTCTAACAACTTGTTATATAATCAGTTTAAACTTTTTATATTTTAATGAAGGAAACGTAAAATGGATGTAAATTTTTTACTATCTGCTCTACCTGAACCCTACACAGCATTTCGTCCAATTGTTGACGTAATGCCAGCTATTCCTGTACTATTTTTAGCATTAGCATTTGTATGGCAAGCATCTGTAGGCTTTAGATAAAAGTTAATTAAATTTGCAATTTATTGATACTTATATTGCATGTTAACTTGTCATACTTTTAAACCCTAAAATATACTTATTCATGAGCAAGTATATTTTAGGGTTGCGAAACTTTGTCTATTAACAATAAATGAACTAGTTCTAAAAAAAGATTATGGTTGATACTGCTTCTAAGACAGGATACATCTCACAAATTATTGGACCAGTAGTGGATATTCAATTCCCTAGTGGTGATTTACCAAAGGTTTACAACGCAGTTGTTATTGGTACAGGTGATTCAGCGATTACTTGTGAAGTTCAGCAACTTTTAGGTAACAACAAAGTACGAGCTGTATCAATGACTTCTACAGATGGGTTAAAGCGTGGTGAATCAGTACTTGATACAGGTGCACCGATTACCGTTCCTGTAGGTACTCCAACATTAGGTCGTATCTTTAATGTTCTTGGTGTTCCTGTAGATGAAATGGGATCATGTGACGCATCAGAAGGTTTACCAATCCACAGACCATCACCTGCTTTTACAGATTTAGAAACAAAGCCATCAATTTTTGAAACTGGTATTAAGGTTGTAGATCTTTTAGCACCTTACAGACGTGGTGGAAAAATTGGTTTATTTGGTGGTGCCGGTGTAGGTAAAACGGTTCTTATTATGGAACTTATCAACAACATTGCAAAAGCCCACGGTGGAATTTCTGTTTTTGGTGGTGTTGGTGAGCGTACACGTGAGGGTAATGACCTTTACTGTGAAATGAAAGAGTCTGGTGTAATTAACGAGAAAAAGCTAGACGATTCAAAAGTTGCACTGGTATATGGTCAAATGAATGAACCTCCAGGAGCGAGAATGCGAGTAGGTTTAACAGCTCTTACAATGGCAGAATATTTCCGTGATGTTAACAAGCAGGAAGTATTACTGTTTATTGATAACATTTTCCGTTTCGTACAAGCAGGTTCTGAAGTATCTGCATTATTAGGTCGAATGCCATCTGCGGTAGGTTACCAGCCAACATTAGCAACAGAAATGGGTGTTTTACAAGAGAGAATTACTTCTACTAACGAAGGTTCAATTACATCTATCCAAGCAGTTTATGTACCGGCTGATGATTTAACAGATCCAGCTCCAGCTACAACATTTGCTCACTTAGATGCAACAACAGTACTTTCACGTGGTTTAGCATCAAAGGGTATTTATCCAGCTGTAGATCCACTAGATTCAACATCAACAATGCTTCAGCCAAGTATTGTAGGTGAAGAGCACTACGCTACTGCACAACGAGTTAAAGAGACATTACAGCGTTACAAAGAATTACAGGATATTATCGCTATTCTAGGTTTAGACGAATTATCGGAAGAAGATCGTCAAACAGTTGCGCGTGCGCGTAAAGTAGAGCGTTTCCTATCACAACCATTCTTTGTTGCAGAAGTATTTACAGGTTCGCCAGGTAAATATGTATCTTTAGCAGATACAATCCTAGGATTCAACCAAGTTCTAGATGGTACTTATGATGATTTACCAGAGCAAGCGTTCTACCTAGTAGGTGACGTTAATGAAGCAATTGAGAAGGCTGCTAAATTAAAAGGTTAAATAAAAATGAGTCTAAATGTTCGTGTAATTACACCTGATAAAGTTGTTTGGGATGCTATGGCGGAAGAATTAATTCTTCCTAGTAGTACAGGTCAACTTGGTATTTTAACTGATCACGCACCATTACTAACAGCGTTAGATATTGGAGTGATGCGTTTGAAAGCTGATGATAATAAGTGGACTTCTATTGTTTTAATGGAAGGTTTTGCTGAAGTTGAAGATAATAAAGTAACTATTCTTTCGAACGGAGCAGAAGAAGGGGCAAGTATTGACCCGAGTACTGCTCAGGCTGAGTTAGAGAAAGTGACTTTATTAGTTGATCAAGCTACAACAAAAAAAGAAAAAATTGAAGCTACACTTGAGTTACGCAAAGCGAAAGCGCGACTTCAGGCTGTAGCCTAAAATATAAAAAAGTTCTAAAGCAAAATTAATTTTGCTTTAGAACTTTTTTTAATTAATACTTGTTAAAGTGAATTTTCTTTTAATTTAATTTTCTTGTAAAATTTCGAACTTTTCTCCAAGAAGCACCTTAACTTTCCCATCTTCACCAACATCAACAACAGCTGTATCACCAGCTTTTATTTTTTCTGAAAGAACTTCTTCCGCTAAACTATCTTCTAACAATCTCATTACTGCACGGCGAAGAGGTCGGGCTCCATAACTTGGGTTATACCCCTCATCTATTAGACGTGTTTTGAATCGATCAGTTACTTCTAGTTGAATTCCTTTTGTTGAAATTCTTTCGAAAACCTCTTTCAACATAATTTCGGCGATTTGAGCAACTTCATCTTTTGTTAATTGACGGAAAACAATAATTTCGTCTAAACGGTTTAAAAACTCGGGTCTAAAGTATTGCTTTAATTCTTCGTTTACAAGTGATTTAATACGGTTATAGTGTGAGTTAGTTTGGTCTTCAGACAATTCGAAACCTAATCCACCGCCACCTTTTTCAATGACTTTCGAACCAATGTTTGAAGTCATAATTAAAAGGGTATTTTTAAAATCAATTGTTCTACCTTTTGAATCTGTTAAGCGCCCGTCTTCAAAAATTTGTAATAGTAGATTGAAAACATCTGGGTGGGCTTTTTCAACTTCGTCAAATAAAACTACTGTGTAAGGTCTTCGGCGAACTGCTTCAGTAAGTTGACCTCCTTCGTTATATCCAACATAACCCGGTGGTGAACCGATTAACTTAGCAACGGTATGACGTTCCATATATTCAGACATATCTAGTCTAACCATTGCTTCTTCAGATCCGAAGAAATAAGTTGCTAAAGCTTTTGTAAGTTCCGTTTTTCCAACTCCTGTAGGTCCAGAGAAAATAAAGCTTGCAATTGGACGGTTTGGATTCTTTAAACCTACACGAGCTCTACGAATAGCTCGCGAAACAGCAACAACCGCCTCATCTTGACCGATGATACGACCATGTAATGTCTCTTCCATTTTAAGTAGCTTTTCGGACTCGCTTTTAGTTAGTTTATTAACTGGGATACTTGTCCAGGCTGCTACAATTTGAGCGATGTCTTCTTCCGTAACAACAGGCGTTTGATTCGACGCTTCCGTTGCCCCTTTTTTACTTTGCGCAATAGCATTAATTTGAGCTTTAATCTCCATTTCGCGCTCACGTAATTGACCTGCCTTTTCAAAATCCTGATTACGAACCGCTTCATCTTTAGTCTTTAAGATTTCTCGTAATTCCTGATCTAGTTCTTTTGCAGCCGCAGGTAGTTGAGAATTCATTAATCTTACTCTTGAGCCCGCTTCATCAATTAAATCAATTGCTTTATCTGGTAAGAAACGGTCGGCAATATATTGATCTGCAAATTTTGCAGCAGCTGCTAATGCTTCATCTGAAATAATTAACTTGTGGTGTTTTTCGTATCTTTCACGAAGACCATATAAAATTTCGATTGTTTCATCTACTGACGGCTCACCAACCATTACAGGTTGAAAACGTCGTTCTAATGCCGCATCTTTTTCAATATGTTTTCGATACTCTTCTAAAGTTGTGGCTCCTATACATTGTAGTTCGCCACGTGAAAGAGCTGGTTTTAAAATATTCGCGGCGTCGATAGCACCTTCTGCTGCTCCTGCACCAATTAGTGTATGAACTTCATCAATAACTAAAATAATATTGTTTGCAGTTCGAACTTCATCCATAATCTTTTTAAGACGTTCTTCGAATTCACCTCGATATTTCGTTCCCGCAATTAATAAACCAATATCTAAAGCCACGACTTTTTTATCATCCAATGTGTCTGGAATGTCTCGGTTGGCTATACGTTGAGCTAATCCTTCTGCAATAGCTGTTTTACCCACTCCAGGTTCACCAATTAAAACTGGATTGTTTTTTGTTCTACGGCCAAGAATTTGAATTACACGTTCAATTTCTTTTGCACGTCCTACAACTGGGTCTAACTTACCATCGATTGCTTTTTGCGTAAGGTTTGTACCAAATTCTTCTAATGTTGGAGTTTTGCTGCGTGTTGTATTATTACCTGCAGCAACCTCTGTATTATCACCTAATGAACGAATAATCTGACTTCGAACTTTCGATAAATCTACACCTAGATTTTCAAGAACACGTGCAGCAACTCCTTCCCCTTCGCGGATTAGACCAAGTAAAAGGTGCTCTGTACCGATATAATTGTGTCCTAATTGACGTGCTTCTTCTAACGATAGCTCAAGCACTCTTTTTGCACGGGGTGTAAATGGAATTTCAACCGCTACGAATCCAGAGCCTCGGCCAATTATCTTCTCGACTTCAACTCGGGCGTCTTTTAAATTTACGCCCATTGATTTAAGAACTTTGGGACCAATTCCTGTACCTTCACCAATAAGTCCTAGAAGTATTTGTTCAGTTCCGACAAAATTATGCCCTAATCTTCTTGCCTCTTCTTGGGCGAGCATAATAACTTTAATTGCTTTTTCTGTAAAACGTTCAAACATTACTAAATATTGTAATGAGAATATCATTATCTTTGATGATTAATATTCTAACATAAAAAGATAAGAAAAAAATTTTAAAATAAATTTTTATGTTGAAATGTTATTAAAAGTACCAATAAAGTAAGTCGATATTTGAATAAAATTGAGTTCATGTTGATCTATTTTATTTTGTAATTTTCAAAGGTTAATTTTACATAAAAAAATAATTGCATGACTTTTTAGGAAAATTGTAAAGATTTACTCTTTAGCGAGTATAATTACTTATTAACATAGATAGAAAGACTATTTCTAAAATCGAACGATTATTAACTCGGAATTTTAATATGATTAACTGGAACATTATTGCACAGTTAACGTCTTTAGCGTTAGTTGCCCTTTCAGGGCCAGCAATTATTTTTCTTCTCTACTTTAAGCGTGGTAATTTATAATTATAATTAGTTGGAAATATTGTTGTGAATTAAAAAGATTACTTCGATTTTTGATCGTTGTAATCTTTTTTATCTATAAGGTTTTTTAAACGGTTCTAGCTAAAGTTTTGTTTATCAAATAAAACACAATGGATAGAGTTTAGATTGACTAATTATAAATCTTCAATATATAATCTCTATAAGAGTCGCGCTCTTAGTTCAGTTGGTAGAACGTAGGTTTCCAAAACCTGATGTCGAGGGTTCAAGTCCTTCAGGGCGTGTTTTTAAAAAATCTTTCCTCTTGAGGATTTAAATGCTATATTTAGCTTAAACTATTTTAGGAGAGGTGGCTGAGTGGTTGAAAGCTTCAGATTGCTAATCTGATGTACGTTTTACAATGTACCGTGGGTTCGAATCCCATCCTCTCCTTTTAAACTGTTTCGAAACTAAGTTAGAACCACAAAAACAACAAAGAGATGTTATACTATTCTTAAATTGGAAAACATTTAATTAATTAATCAAACAGACGAAAGTTATATAGACAATGGATATTCTAAGTTTAGGTTGGTCGTCTCTTATGGTTATGTTTAGCTTTTCTTTAGCGCTTGTTGTATGGGGTCGTAACGGTTTCTAGAAACTAGTTAGCTAATAGTTAAATAAGGAGACTTATAAAATAATAAATAAAAGTATATTTTAAAAAATGGCTAAGGAGATTTTTACAACAGCAGGTGTAATGTGGGCTTTAACACTAACTGGTTTAAGTGTTGGGTTTGGCCTTTTAAAAATTCAAGGTGAATAGAATTATATTAAATAGAAAATGTCTTTGTTAGAGAAATTTTGGATTCTCATAAGTATTTCAATAATTTTTATTATTTTGTCGACCGACCCAAAGAATTCGATAAGCGGGGCATGGGGTAATCAGCTTTCAACTGTTTTTGCAAGTGCAAGTGATGGTCAGAAATTTATAAAACAGCTTAATTGGATATTAATAGCCGCATTTTTTCTACTCACTGTGAGTTTAAGTTATTTCACATAAATTTTAATCAAAACGAGATTTAAAATTATTATCTCGTTTTGATTAAATTTTTATGCAAAGAATCCAATGTTTGCTAATAGAGTGTAAGCTACGACATCACCTCCAAAAGCTCCAATAAAAAATCCACTAGTAAATTTTCGCCATCCTTTAGATGATTCTAACCCTTCAGCTTTACCACCATCTTGAAATGATGCTAATCCATAAATAGTTAGTCCGATTGCTAAAATGAGGATTAATCCTAATGCTGAAAGAAAGCCAATCAGTAACGCATTATCCGAATTACGTAATGGTCCTAGAATATAGAATGGTCCGATTAGAAAATAACCGTGAGCCATTCCAATTTCAATGCCTCGCATTAATGGTGATAATCCCTTTCGATAGATTGGTAAATTCCCTAAATATAGCTTTGTAGCTACTGACGTTGTTACAGGCGTGGATAAGTTTCCTACGAATGGATCGTCGTTATAAGGTTTAACGAATTCGCTCATTTGTTAATTTTCCCGCAATATTAATTTAGTATTAAACATAGATTATAACGTCAGTTATAAAAACTATATCCTTTAAGTTTTTAGTTTAATATCTTTAATATGTGCAGTACATTGATTTCTTAAATAAAGGTTGTTTCTTTCTACTTACTTATATTGAAATAAATTGAAACCAGATGTTTATAGAGAAGAAAAATTTAATATTGAATGGTAAAAAATATAATTATAAAGCTTCATTTACTTTGTCGACACTTTTGGATTACTTAGGTTTTAATACATCTTTAATTGTAGTAGATTATAATGGAGCGATTTTACCCAAAGAGTTTTGGCCGCAAACTATCTTAAAAACAAATGATTCGGTCGAAATTTTAACCATTGCTGGTGGTGGGTAAAAGATATTTCGGGATGACAGGATTTGAACCTGCGACACCCTGCTCCCAAGGCAGATGCGCTACCAAGCTGCGCTACATCCCGAATATACATATATGGTAAAACAAAATTGTCCGTTTTTCAATGCTAAAATGATGTTTTTACTGAAAAATTTTAATTGTTCGTCGAATTTTAGATTTCTTTCGCCCCTACAGTATATATAATATCACATATCTTAAGTTTAAACAAATTTATTAATAACATAATTTATTGCATCATTTAGTTTTCACTAAATGATGCAATAAATTATGAAACTATTATCTTAAATCGATATAATTTTTCCTTTAACTAAATTTACCAGTTGTTGAGGCAATAACAAATGGTGCATATGTAAAGATATAACCAACAGCAAAATGAGCTAATCCAACTAATCGAGCTTGAACAATAGATAAAGCAACTGGCTTATCTTTCCAACGAACAAGGTTCGCGATTGGAGTACGTTCGTGTGCCCATACTAGCGTTTCAACTAATTCTTGCCAGTAACCTCGCCATGAGATTAAGAACATGAAGCCTGTAGCCCAAATTAGGTGTCCAAATAAGAACATCCATGCCCAAACGGCTTGAGCATTCATACCAAATGCGTTGTAACCATTGATTAATGGTGACGAGTTTAACCATAGGTAGTCACGTAACCAACCCATAATGTAAGTAGAAGATTCATTAAAGGCTGCTGCATTTCCACCCCAGATTGTCATGTGTTTCCAGTGCCAGTAGAATGTTACCCAACCAATTGTGTTTAACATCCAGAACATAGCTAGGTAGAAAGCGTCCCATGCTGAAATATCACATGTACCGCCTCGACCTGGACCATCACAAGGGAAACTGTAGCCGAAATCTTTTTTATCAGGCATTAACTTTGATCCGCGTGCATCTAGTGCACCTTTCACTAAAATTAAAGCTGTTGTGTGTAGACCAAGAGCAATAGCGTGGTGTACTAGGAAGTCACCAGGACCAATTGTTAAGAATAAAGAGTTCTTACCGCTGTTGATTGCTTCAATCCAACCAGGTAACCAAATTTTACTACTAGCAACAGTTGCTGGACTTGTTGATGAAGAAAGTAATACATCGAAGCCATAAACTGCTTTTCCAGAAGCTGCTTGAATAAACTGTGCAAAAACAGGCTCAATTAAAATTTGTTTTTCTGGTGTACCAAAAGCAACACAAACATCGTTGTGAATATATAAACCTAATGTGTGGAAACCTAGGAATAATGATGCCCAACTTAAGTGAGAAATAATTGCTTCTTTGTGTTGAAGCATTCTAGCTAATACATTGTCTTTATTAACTTCTGGATCATAGTCACGTACGAAGAAAATTGCTCCGTGTGCAAATGCCCCTACCATTAAGAAACCAGCAATGTATTGGTGGTGTGTATAAAGAGCTGCTTGTGTTACATAATCTTTAGCCATAAAAGCATAAGATGGTAATGCGTACATGTGTTGTGCTACTAATGATGTTGCCACACCTAATGAGGCTAAGGCTAAACCAAGTTGCATGTGTAAACTATTAGTAATAGTTTCAAATAATCCACGGTGACCAGCTCCTAAGCGGCCTTTTGGTGGAACATGTGCATCTAAGATTTCTTTCATACTGTGGCCAATACCCCAGTTTGTACGATACATGTGCCCTGCAAAAATAAAAACAATTGCAATTGCCAAATGGTGATGTGCAATATCTGTTAACCACATTGATTGTGTTTGCGGGTGAAAACCACCTAGGAAAGTTAAAATTGCTGTACCAGCTCCTTCACTTGTACCAAAAATATGTTTCGCTGTATCAGGATTTTCAGCGTATACGCTCCAGTTACCTGTAAAGAAAGGTGTTAAACCTTCTGGGTGAGGTAAAGTAGATGTAAAGTTATCCCAGCGAATGTGTTGACCACGTGATTCTGGAATAGCTACGTGAATAAGGTGACCTGACCATGCTAGTGAACTAACACCAAATAGACCTGATAAGTGGTGGTTTAAACGTGATTCGTTGTTTTTAAACCAAGCTAATCCGGGTCTGAATTTAGGTTGTAAGTGTAACCAACCTGCAAACAATAATGTAGTCGCTAAGCATAATAAACCTAGTGCACCAAAATAAAGGTCGCTGTTAGTTCGCATACCGATTGTATACCACCAGTGATAAACACCTGAAGTTGCGATATTTACCGGATATGAAACTCCACCTCGTGTAAATGCTTTAATAGCTGATTGACCAAAGTGTGGATCCCAGATTGCGTGAGCAATCGGCTTAACCTTAAGTGGGTTTAATACCCATTGTTGGAAATTCCCTTGCCATGCAACGTGAAATAAGTTTCCTGAAGTCCATAAAAATATAATAGCCAAGTGACCAAAATGTGAAGCAAAGATCTTTTGGTAAAGACTTTCTTCTGTCATTCCGTCATGGCTTTCCAGATCGTGAGCAGTTGCAATACCATACCAGATTCTTCTAGTTGCTGGATCTTGTGCAAGTGCTTGACTAAATTTAGGAAATTTAGTAGCCATAATAGAAATTTTATCCTTTTATTTAATTTATCCTACAGAGGCAATTCTTGCTAAGAAGAATGACCACGTTGTTCCAATACCACCAAGAAGGTAGTGAGCTAAACCTACAGCTCGACCTTGAGTAATACTTAGTGCACGAGGTTGAATTGAAGGAGCTAACTTTAATTTATTGTGCGCCCAAACAACTGACTCGATAAGTTCTTGCCAGTATCCACGTCCACTAAAAAGGAACATTAAACTAAACGCCCAAATGAAGTGTGCACCTAGGAAGATTAATCCGTATGCAGATAAAGCTGAACCGTATGATTGAATAACTTGTGAGGCTTGTGACCATAAGAAATCACGTAGCCAACCGTTAACTGTTACAGCACTGTTAGCGAAGTTACCACCTGTTATGTGCGAGATCTTACCTGCGCTATTAATTGTACCCCAAACGTCTGATTGCATTTTCCAGCTAAAGTGGAAAAGTGTAACTGAAATACAGTTATACATCCAGAATAAACCAAGGAAAACATGATCCCATGCTGATACTTGACATGTACCACCACGGCCTGGACCATCACACGGGAATCTGAAACCTAAGTTTGCTTTATCTGGGATTAAACGTGAGCTACGTGCAAATAAAGTTCCTTTTAACAGAATTAATACTGTTACGTGAATTGTAAAAGCATGAATATGGTGGATCATAAAATCAGCTGTTCCTAATTGGATTGGCATCATTGCGATTTTACCGTTTACGGCAACAACATCACCACCAAAAGCGTAACTTGAAGTAGCTAAAGCATTTGGTGCTGTATTACCTGGTGCTAAGAAGTTTACTGATTGTACCCATTTAGCAAAGATTGGCTGTAACTGAATAGCCTTATCAGAAAACGCATCTTGTGGTCTACCTAGTGCACGCATTGTATCATTGTGAATGTATAGACCGAAACTGTGTGTTCCTAAGAAAATACAAACCCAGTTTAAGTGCGAGATGATAGCATCACGGTGTCTTAAAACACGATCTAATAGGTTGTTGTATGACTGAACAGGGCTGTAATCACGCACCATAAAAATTGAAGCGTGTGCTCCAGCACCACATACACAGAATCCACCAATCCACATATGGTGAGTAAAAATAGATAACTGTGTTGCATAGTCAATTCCAATGTACGGGTATGGAGGCATTGCGTACATGTGGTGTGCCACAATAATACTTAATGAACCCATCATTGCTAAGTTAATTGCTAGTTGAGCGTGCCATGAAGTTGTTAGAATTTCATAAAGTCCCTTGTGACCTTCACCTGTTAGTGGGCCTTTGTGAGCTTCAAGAATTTCTTTCATACTGTGACCAATACCCCAGTTTGTACGGTACATGTGACCAGCAAAGATAAATAACACTGCTAATGCTAAGTGGTGGTGTGCTGTATCACTTAACCATAGACTTCCAGTAATTGGATTTAATCCACCTTTAAATGTTAAAAAGTCAGAATATTCACTCCAGTTTAAAGTAAAGAAAGGTACAAGACCTTTTTTAAAACTTGGATAAAGTTGACCCATTAAGTCTTGGTTGAACAGAAGTTCGTGCGGTAAAGGAATTTCCTGTGGTGCAACACCCGCATCAAGCAATTTATTAATAGGTAAACTAATGTGAATCTGGTGACCAGACCATGATAAACAACCTAGACCTAATAGCCCTGCTAAATGGTGGTTCATCATTGACTCTACATTTTGAAACCACTCAAGCTTTGGCGCAGCTTTGTGATAGTGGAACCAACCAGCAAAAATCATTAATGCTGACATCATTAATCCACCCATTGCAGTCCAGTATAGTTCAGTTTCATTTGTGATACCTGAGGCACGCCACATTTGGAACCAACCTGATGTAACTTGAACACCTGAAAAACCACCGCCAACATCGCCGTTTAGGATTTCTTGACCTACAATAGGCCAAAC
>Ga0115013_10000307_pt1 | contig 30289 bp, 19 predicted proteins | sample SouAtlMetagenome_2_FD_88686 | JGI IMG/M metagenome (GOLD analysis project Ga0115013, IMG submission 88686) | Marine eukaryotic phytoplankton communities from Atlantic Ocean - South Atlantic ANT15 Metagenome | ecosystem: Environmental > Aquatic > Marine > Oceanic | place: South Atlantic Ocean...
ACTACAGAAGGAGTAGGGAGAGGCGGTGGAGCGGTTGCGGGAATTTGCAGTTGCTCTCTCTGCGCAGCCAACTCGGCCTCATAGGCCTCAAAGAGTTCCTCATAGTCTCCCTCGTCCTCCGCTTGGGGAGGTTGGTTTTGCTGACTCCTTTTTTCGATGAGAGCTTTGAGCCCGGCAATAATCATTGCCACGAAGACAATGATTACATTGGGGTTGATGTCGGTCTCAGCGAGCATCAGGACTGGGTCTCAGTAGGTTCATCGCCGATGGAGTCACGCATTTTGGTGTCAGCGACGACATTTTGATACTTGGCGTAGTCCATCACGCCGAGTTGACCGTTGCGGAAAGCTTCGGCGATTGCCATGGGAACAGTGGCTTCAGCTTCGACAACCTTCGCCTGCATCTCTTGGGTGCGCGCAGACATTTCCTGCTCGGACGCCACCGCAGCGGCTCGGCGCATCTCGGCCTTCGCTTGGGCAACACGTTTGTCGGCTTCTGCCTGTTCGGTTTGGAGTCGCGCCCCAACGTTGTCCGCGACATCCACGTCGGCGATGTCGATGGAGAGAATTTCAAAAGCGGTAGCGGCATCGACTCCTTTGCCGAGAACGAGGTGGGAAATGGAATCGGGATTCTCAAGAACGGTTTTGTAAGAAGCCGCCGAACCCACTGAGGTCACGATCCCTTCGCCAACGCGGGCGATGATCGTTTCTTCGGTAGCTCCGCCAACAAATCGGTCCAGATTGGTGCGGACAGTGACCCGGGCGCGGACATTGACACCGATACCGTCTTTTGCCACAGCGGTAATCTTGGTGATTCCGGCTGATGGATTCGGACAGTCGATGACCTTGGGGTTAATTGAGGTGCGAACAGCTTCGAGGACGGTCTTGCCGGTGTCTTTGGTGGCAAGATCGATGGCGCAGGCGCGGTCGAAAGTGAGACTGATGCCCGCTTTTTCGGCCGCTACGAGTGCAAGAACGACATTGATGATATCACCACCAGCAAGGTAATGAGCTTCAAGTTGGTCGGTGCTGTAGTCCAGACCCGCTTTTGCCGCGGTGATCCGGCTGTTGACAATTGTAGCGGGAAGAACTTTCCGGAATCTCATGAAAACCAGGTTAAGAAAGCTCACCGGAGTCCCAGCGGCTTTGGCTTGGATCCACAGACCAAGGAAATTGACGAAGATGACTCCGATCACAAAGAGAACGAGGACTCCAACGACGGCTAGGATCAAAGGAAGGATATTCGCGAGGACGGGGATATAATTCATGACGATTTAGATTACCAAAACGAGACAGCGATGCAAATTGAAGTTTGAATTTCCTGAAGATTAAAATGATGCTCGTGAGGTGAACAATGCGGATCGCGTCATCGGAATCATCGCTGGGAACGGGATTTACCCCGAAACCTTTGTAAATGCAGCCCGGGAGCGTGAGGTGAAACTGGTGATGGCTGCTTTTAAGGGCGAGACAAGGGAAGGGTTAAGCGAGCAGGTGGGTGCTTTTAAATTGTTTCGCGTGGGGCAGTTGGGAGGATTGATTAAGTTTTTCAAAAGTCAGGGAGCCACCGAAGCGATTATGGTTGGCCAGATTGCTCCCAAAAATCTTTTCTCTCTCTGGCCGGATATGCGGATGGCGAAAATGCTTTATTCGGTGAAAGAGCGGAATGCCGAGTCTCTCTTCGGAGCGATTGCAGGGGAGTTGGAGAAGGATGGTATCACTCTCCTGCCTGCGACGACCTTCCTGGAAGATCAGATGTCCACAGAAGGGCTTCTATTCGGCTCCGAGATTTCCGAGCGGGATTGGGAGGATGTCCATTTTGGGTATAAGATTGTAAAGGCAACGAGTGCCCATGATATTGGACAAAGTGTCGTGGTCCGACGCGGCACCGTTCTTGCAGTTGAAGCCTTCGAAGGAACTGACGAATGTATCAAGCGAGGCGGAAAGCTTGGAAACGGAAAAGAAGTGACCTTGGTGAAAGTATCCAAACCAAATCAAGATATGCGCTTCGACGTCCCCGTCATTGGCCCGAATACAATCGATAGCTGCCGCGAAGCGGGGGTGTCTTGCATTGCCGTCGAGGCCGGGAAGACTCTCTTCCTTGGTCGTGACGAGGTGGCAAAAAAGTGTAATGAAGCCAAGATCTCGGTGGTTGGGATCTAGGTGTGAGCTTTGGTTTAATGGAAATCGTGTGAGCTAGAGGACATGCCGGGGGCTTTGGCTAAGGGGCTGACCGAGGTGATATAGATGGTAGGTTGTCGGCCTTCGGTGATTTGCAGACGTCCTTGGCAGAGGAGGAAAGATTCACTAATGATGGTGAGGCGGAAGTGTTTGAAGGTTTTGCGGGGGACGAAGAGGTTGGCGATTCCGTATTCGTCTTCGAGGGAGATGAAGCAGTGTCCTTTTGCAGTGCCGGGACGTTGGCGGCAGATGACCATGCCGGCGATACTCAGCGGAGTGCCGTGCTGGAGACGTTTGAGATCGTCGGAGTTGACCAGTTTGGAATCGCGCTGAGCTTGGCGCCAAAGCCGCATCGGGTGAGGGCCTAGGCTGGCTCCTTGCAGGGTGAAGTCGGTCTCAAGTCGCTCGGCGGGTTGCATCATTTCGAGGACTTGCTCCTTGCTGTTCTCTTTTTTGGCGAAGAGGTCATCGAACGGGAGTTGTTCACTCTGCCAGAGGGCATCACGGCGGTGTTCGACTTCAGGGAGTTCATTAAGTGCGCCAATGGCGGCGAGGGTGCGGCGTTCTTTTTTGTTAGGAGCAACTCGATGGAGGAAGTCATTCAAGGAGGTGAAGCGGAGTTGGCTGCGTTCTTCGAGAATGCGGTCATTGGTGTGACTGCGAATTCCTTTCAGACGATGAAAGCCGAGGCGCAAGGTCGCGTCGTCGATGACGGTCGTTTCGATCATCGATTCATTGAGCGAGACCGGCTTTGTGCGCACGCCGTGTCTTCGGGCGTCCTGAATGAGAGTATTGACGGAGTAAAATCCCATCGGTTGGTTGTTAATGAGTCCGCAGAAAAATTCAGCGGCGCGATGTTGTTTCAGCCAGCAGGACGCGTAGGCGATGAGCGCGAAGGAGATGGCGTGGGATTCGGGGAACCCGTAAAGTGAAAAGGCTCCGATGGATTGCACCACGCGTTCCTGGACTTCTTTGGGAATATTTTTTTTGACCATGCGGGCTTGCAGTTTTTGGGAAATCTCCATCATGCGTTCGTCGGAACGTTTGAAAGACATAGCCTTGCGTAAGTAGTCGGCTTCCATGCCGGTGAAGTTGGCGATTTACATGGCCATGCGGAGAACTTGTTCTTGGAAGAGAGGGACGCCGAGAGTGCGTTTGAGGATCGGCTCGAAAGAGGGATGGATATACTCGATCGCTTCCCGTCCGGTGCGTCGGTTGAGGTAGGGGTGGACGAGATCGCCTACGATAGGTCCGGGTCGAATGATGGCCACTTGCACCGCGAGATCGTAGAATGTCTTGGGTTGCATGATGGGAAGCGTGGCCATCTGGGCTCGGGATTCGACCTGGAAGGTGCCGATAGTATCGGCGCGGCAGAGGAGATCATAAGTAGCGGGATCGTCTTTGGGGATCTTGGCGAGATCGACGGGACGGCCGCGTTGTTCGCAAATGCGGAGGGCGTCTTCCATGGCTGCGAGCATGCCCAGTCCGAGGAGGTCGACTTTGACAATGCCGAGGTCTTCGCAATCGTCCTTGTCCCACTGCAACACGGTGCGCCCGGGCATGGCGGCGGGTTGGAGCGGGACGATCTGATCGAGTCCGTCGTCACAAAAGACCATGCCACCGGAGTGCTGTCCGAGGTGACGTGGGGAGTGGAGAATGTCGTGATAGAGTTGTAGGAGCGTGTTGAAGCGGGGATGGTTGGCGGGAACTCCGGAGCGCTCGATGGTGTCGGTAAGGTCCATGACCTGGCTGCGCGGGTAGTAGTTGTCCATCGATAGTTCTTCGGGCGGCTTCTCTTGCTTGGTGTCTTGAATCTTGGGAGAGGCACAGAGTTCGGTGAAGCGATTGGCGATTGTTTCGGGGAAGCCAAGAATCTTGGACATTTCCCGGAAGGCGGAGCGCGGTTTGTAGGTGATGACATTGGCCGTCATCGCCGCGCCGCGTGGGGCATATTTTTGGAAGAGGTATTGGATGACGCATTCGCGCCGTTCGCCGGAGGGGAAGTCGATATCGACATCGGGCCAGGATTGGCGGTTTTCTGAAAGGAAGCGTTCGAAGAGAAGTCCTCCCGCGACGGGATCGACGCTGGTGACGCCGAGGGCGTAGCAGACGAGTGAGTTGGCGGCTGAACCTCGTCCCTGACAAAGTATTCCGTGGGATCGAGCGAAGCGGACGAGGTCCCACACGATGAGGAAGTAACCGGAGAAGCCGAGTTGACGGATGGTGCTGAGTTCGTGGCTGACTTGTTGGCGGTGTTGCGGGCTGACTTTTTTGAAGCGGGTTTTGAGACCGGAGACGACGCGAGTTCTGAGGGTTTCGTGTTGGGCTTCATCGCTGAGGAGTTCGTTGGTTTCAGGATCACGGAAACGGGGAAAGCGGTAGCCGAGGTTTTCGAGTGAAAAGGCGCAGCGCTCGCTCAAATCGTAGGCGTGTCGTGTTGCTTCAGGATAAGCGTAGAAGAGTTGTTGGAGTTCCACGGGGGATTTCAGAAAACGTTCTCCATTCATCTCGAGGCGGCGTCCGGCGTCATCAAGCGTGGTCTTTTCACGGAGACAGGTGAAGGCGTCCGCGAGGAAGCGATTTTGGGGTTTGGCATAAAGCGGCGCGTTGCTTGCAAGCAGAGGGAGCTTGAGATGTTCGCCGAGATCACGCATGAGTTGGTTTCGGCGTTCCTCGCCACGTCGGTCATGACGGAAGAGGGCGAGTGAGACGTTTTGGGGGCCGAAAAGTTCTTTGAGCGCGATGGCAGAGGCGAGGAGTTTTTGTCGGGTCAGTCTGCTAAAAGACTCGGGCGTGAGAACGGCATGAAGGCCCAAAAGCGAATGTTCTTCCCAGTGTTGGGAGTCGGGTGCGCAATGACAGCGGGTCAGGAGTTGCGAGAGGTTTTGGTAACCTTGTCGGGATTGGCAGAGGACGGGGAGTTGGGAGATCGTGAAGGATTTCCCAGAGAGCGGGAGGGTTTCCAAGGTCGCGCCGACGATGGCGCGGATGCCATTTTTTTTTGCGGTGTGGTGGGCGCGGGCGGAACCGTAGAAGCCCATGTGATCGACGAGGCCGATGGTTTTGTGTCCAAGTTCGGCGGCGCGAGTAAAGAGATCTTCAGGAAGGCTGGAACCGCGGAGAAAGGAGAAAGAGGATTTTGCGAGGAGCTCCATGGCCCAGCAATCCTAAGCAAATATTGTTCAATTGAACAATATTTTAATTGTGAGTTTGAGAGGATGGGATCGCCTTTCGCGTCGGATCTCCGATGGCGCGTTTGACGAGGAAGCGCCCGGCGATTCTGATGAGTTATGACAAATATTTTCAAGTAGTGAATGGATTGAGGATAGTGAATTTTGAATAGGATTTAAAGGAGCGTGCCGAGCAAGTTGGGAACAATTTTTCTCAACTTGCTTGGCACGCTCCTTTTAAAGTAGAGCCAAGGAAGATGATCTGTTCCCAACTTGCTAGGCACGCTCCTGATTTTTTAAACTCTATCCATAAATTCCGGTGAGGGTCCAGTTTTCGGGGGGGTTGAAGGAGAGTTGGAGGAGTATTTCTCTGTTGAGTTCGATGTCCCATTCGACTTGTTGCCAGGTGTCTTGCCACCATGATCCTGATAAGGGGAAGGGGCCGCGGAGGCTGGTGATGGTGCCTTGATGCGGGCCGGTGAGGATGGCGAGGGGGCGCGGGAATTTTTCTTCCTTTTGGGTGGCTAGATGAATGGTGAGTGGCGGGCGCAATCGGGACATGGGGAGACGGGAGGTCGGCCAGTGTTCGATGCCGGTTGGTTTGGTGAAGTCGGGAGTGAGTGGGTGGAGTTCGAGGATGTCGGGTCGATGGGTGTTGGCGACCTGGGGGATGCCGAGTCGGTGGGCTCCGACGATGCCTGAAAGGCGGCGCAAGGTGTCGTCGAACTGATGCGGATCTTTGATACCGCGATGGAAGAGTTGATGTTGGGCGTGTCGTGGGAACGTGGGGGTGAGTTCGAGATGGAATTCATTGATGGGTGCGGGGGCTGAGAAGTTCTCGAGATGTGTGTGGAGGGAGTTAAGCAGGATGTCGGGCGAAAGAGTGGGCTCGGACATTTCCATGTTGCGGGCGTGTCCGGCGCCATTTTCGAAGGAAAGGTGGAGGGCCATCTCGGCGGCGGCGCGTTGATGGTGGGCGAGACGGTTGCAGAGGGTCTGGAGGAGGCGTCGGGCGATGAAGAGAATGGGTTCGTGATTTTCCACGGGAGGTTCGAAGATGTGTCTGATCTGAAAGACGCATAAAGGTTTGTGGAGCTTGAGGAGGCGGGTGCTTTTTTCGTGGAGGATATCGTGAAGTCGGGCGAGATCGAGGCCGAGGCGTTCGGCGAGTCCTTGTCGTGGCAAGGCGGCAAGATCGCCGAGAGTGTGAAGTCCCCAGAGGTGGAAAACTTCGAGATCTTTGAGGGGGAAGTTGCCGCTTTTGATGAGTTCGTCCAAAGGTAAGGCGAAGGGAGAGAAGTTCTCGGGAAGGTGTCCAGGTCGGGCCGCGGTGTGGCGGGAAAGCGCGGTGAGGTGAGCGAGGTCTGGGGTGGATCCGAGGGCGGCTTGTACAGAGAGAGCGAGGTGTTTCGATGCGTCGAGACTGGTGTGGAGCCAATCGTTTTCGGATGAATAGAGAATGCTTGAGAGATCGAGGAGGAAGGTTTCCGGCGAGGTGAGTTCGAAGTCGGGGGTGAGGCTTTCGATGAAGGCGAGGAGTTCGCGGCGGGTTGCGATCTCGGCATCTTCGTCGGATTCCATCAAAAGAAGATCCGCGCAGCGAGCGAGGGCGCGGGTGGTGCGGAGGCCGGGGAGAAGTCCGTGTTGCCGGGCGGCTTCGTTGACTTCGAGGAGCGATGACCTTTCGCGTTCGCCTTTCGAGAGAAGAACGGCGGCTTTTTCCGGAGCGATGCCGTCGCGCGCGAGGAGGCAGTTCAGAGAAAAGGCCGGGAAGTGGAAGCAGGAGAACATGGTGGAATCAGAGCGCGGCGCGTTGCGCGAGGGATTTCCCCTGAAACTTTAATCGAGGTGGGTGCCGTTCGAGGTGATCGAGATTGAAATTCTCGGTGAGGCTGAGTCGTTGTTTGACCGAGGGGAGAAGAGGTTGTGGAGTAAGCGTGAGCAAGGTGGTTCCACTTTCGCGTGCTTGGTTTCGCAGGCGATGCCAGATGGACGAGGGGAGGCGTTTGAGTTCGCGGGCCGGAGTAAGATGGAGATCTAGTAAGACCAGCGGGAGATTTCCGTCGCGGAGGAGGAGGTCGGTGCATTGGATGGCCTGGGAAATCTCGCAGCAACGGACCCAGAAGAGCTGCCGGCATTTGAGGTTACCGTGAGAGCCGGGGTCGAAGGAATCGCGTCCGTCGATGAGGGCGAGGGGGAGGTCGCATTCTTGGGAGAGGAGTTCAGAAATGAACAAAGCCATGCCCTGATTGGGCTGAGAGGAGACGACTTCGTTGATGCTGCCTCGTTCGAAGGTGAGGCTGGAGGTGGCTTGGGGTTCTTTGGGAAGAGGAGCAGGACGATGCGCGGCGGGGAATTTTTCGCGAAGTTCCCGGCGGAGTTCATTGATTTCCAAAAGCGTAGACACATGTTCATTAGAACATTATTTTGTGAGTGGTCAAGTGGGGATGTGAGTTTCGATTTTTTTACCGCGGATCTCGCGAATGGACACGGACCTTTTCTTGGGCTTTGAAGGAGTTTGTCAGCGGGGGCTACTTAGCTTTCGCCTCGAACTCAGGGAGTTTCTTCAGGGCCTCGGGGGTGCCGATGGCTTTGAGGCAGGTGACGACTTTGGCCGCTGCGGTCTTTTTGTCTCCGGGGGATTTGGAGTAGAGGCTTTCGACGATGAGGTAGTGGCGGAGGGCTTCGCCGGGTTGTTTGGCGGCCATTTCGATGTCCCCCGCGTGAAGACGGAGGGCGATGTCTAGTTCGCCCTGGGGGCGGAGGTCGAGGGCGTCGGAGGCAGCCTGGCGAGCTTCTTCGAATTTTTGGGATTCAACGAAAGCCTGGGATTGGAAGAAATGAGCTTCTGCTTTTCGGTAGGGTGATTCTTCAAGTTTGAGAATCTCCTCAGCGGCTTTGAGAGCGTCGGCGGGTTTCTTGCTAGCGAGCGAGGATTTCGCGAACAGTCGCCAGATTACCGGCTGGATTTTATCTTTGCTGGTGGAAATGCCTTCCTTGAGAAAGGACCAACCTTTTTGGTGTTGTTCCGCTTTGGCGAGACTGGCACCGAGCCAGGTGGTGATGGCAGAAGGAAGTGGGGCGTTGCGATCGCTTTGGCGGAGGAGTTCGATCTCCTTTTGCAGAAGTTCCAGGTCGCTGGCCTGAAAGGCGCATCGGATAAGAATGGGGCCGACTTGGGTGGTGAATTTTTCGGGCGCTAACTCTCGCGCCTTAATAAGATAAGGTAGGCTCTTGGCGTGGTTCTTGAGACGGTATTCGTTCCATCCGAGCCAGAAGTTGGCCGAGGCTTTCGTATCGTTATCGAGCGTGGGTATCGCGAGGAGTTTTTCCTGGACGGCAACCAGCTTGGGATAGTTCTTGCGTTCCTGATAAAGCGCGCTGATGCGCTGCATGAGATTCAGGCGGAGCTTTTCGTCAGTGGTTTTGGTGAGGATGGCTTCGTAATCCTTAAGCGCGGCATCAGCCTGACCTTGCTTGGCGTATATTTCGGCGCGATTAAGAAGAAGGGAGGTTTCTTGCTTGGCCCCAGGGTGTCCGCGAAAGAAGGCGGCGATGGCATCGAGGCTTTCTTTCTCCAGATTCAGAGCGATTGCTGACTTGGCCAAGTGATAGCGGGTGCCCAGCAAATTTGATTTATCAATGAGTCCGAGACGGAGCTCCTGATAGTGATCGAGGGCGGAGCGGTAGTTCTTTTTCTTGTAGTAGTGATTCGCCAGAAGAAGTCGAATAGAATGGGTCTTGGCATCGAGCTTTTGCTCCTCTCCATGCTGCTGAAGGAAAATTTCCGCCTTGCGGGGAAAGTCGGGGGCTTTTGTCAGGTGACTTCGAACAAGGGCGCGGTAGGAAGCCTGATAGACCGTCATGGTTTTGGGCGAGAGATTGGAGATTTCGACTTCGAGTCTGGAGACTTCCTTGGTGTTACCAAGTGCTTCGTATGCCTTGGCGGTCATAATGAGGCGTTGAAGAACGGTTTTCTGATCGAGCTTGAAGTTTCCCTTTTTGTAAACATCGACGACGGATTGCCATTCCTTGTCCTGATAGTGGAGATTCATTAAGGCGACTTGGCTTTGGCCGTGCCATTCGAGAGATCCTGAATCGCTCATGGATCTGGCGAACCAAACTTTGGTCGCTTTCTTGTCGCCAAGTTTTTGTGAGAGGAGAGCGGCTTGGAGAATAGCGTTGGATTTGACCTCTTTATTTTTGGAGTCAGCTAAGATGACGAAGAGTTCATAGGCCTGTCGCTGTTGATTCTTTTTCTGATAAAGTTGCGCCAGGGTGAGGCGGGCGCGCTCGGTGTAGGGGCTACCTTTGTCTTCGAGCACGGCGTTGAGGGCCGGAATGGTGAGAGCGTCGTTTTTGAGTTTGTGGAAACAGACAAAGCGTTTGTAGAGGGCGTCGTGGCGGATCTCATCTTTGTCGGTGGTTGTCGCAAGAATACGGAACCATTTCGACGCTGAAAGCCATTGTTGCTTTTCGTAGTCGTCGGTGGCGAGATAGTGGGAGGCTGCAGAGACGAACGGTCCACTGGTCCAGCGCGTGGCGGTAGTTTCGAAGCAATTGCGGCTGGCCTTATCTTCGCCTAATTCACGATAACAAAGAGCGAGGAAATACCAGCTTTCGATGGCTTTGGTATTGTTTGGGTGGGAGCGAAGGAGGCGATCGAATTTCGTGGCAGCGAGGCGGTAGGCTTCTTTTTTTTCGTCTGGTTTTTTCTCCCCCTTGGCTTCGTTGTAGTAATGTGAAGCTAGGTCGTAGAGATCCTGCACAGGTTTTGACTCAAGGGGCTTAGAGGCGGGCGCTCCTGGCTCTTGAGCCGCGAGCGGAAGTGAGAGGAGAATGAGAAAAATGGAGAGTCTCATGGAGTTGCTGGTAGAAGCGAGGCTCGGAACGAGATTTATTTAGACGGAGCCGGAGCGCGGTTGGCAAAGCGGATATTCCAGATGCCGGCCTTTTGTATTTCGTCCATGACGTCAAAGAGAATCTGGTTGGTGCCGTCGGCATCGCAGCGAATACGGACAGGTTGTTGGTCTGCTTGATCCTGACCGGCGATCTTGGCGTTTTCCATGATGCGTTTGAGCATTTCCCGGAGCTGATCTTTGGTGTAAACCTCGTTGTTGATGGTGATGATTCCGTCCTTGGTGAGATTGACTACAATCTCGTTGGAGACGCGGGCATTCTGGGATCCCTCGGTGGCAGTTGGGACGGAAACGCGAGTGTCTTTCTCCTGCTCGGTGATTTGGTAGGTGACGAGGAAGAAGATGAGGAGCAGGAACACGATATCGATCATCGGCGCGAGCTGGAAGCTGGCCGGTGGCGGAGTGTTGTCGCGGATACGCATCTTGGGTGGAATTGGACGGGATGATTATTCGCTCATGCCGGCCGGGCGGTATACCTCGTGGGAGGCTTGGGAGGCAGTGTGCTCCTCGGTGATTTGTCCACCGATGAGGGCGAGAATGTGAGTGCCCGCGGCCTCGAGTTCGGCAATGTGGTTTTGCACCCTTCCACGGAAGAAGGAGTAGAAGGTCATCGCAATGATACTGATAACCAACCCCGCAGCCGTTGTGACGAGGGCTTCCCAGACTCCCTCGGCCAATTCGAGTTGTTTGGTTCCCTCTATGTTACCGTTGGCGATCTCCATGAAGGATTTGATCATTCCGATGACAGTTCCGAGAAGGCCGATCATGGGTGCGATTCCACCAATGTCAGCGAGGTAGCTGATTCGTTGACTGAGAATGCCGCTTTGTCGGGAAGCCTCGGCCTCAGCGATTTCGCGAATTTCGGGGCGACTCGCGGTGGGGTTCTTGGTGAGAAAATCGAGAGTCTTTTGAGTGACGCGAGCGACCGATTCGTTGCGACGATGGCAATATGCAATTAGGCCGAGATAATCGCGTTTTCTAATCATGGCCTCGGCGTTGTTCATAAACTTATTGGTGACCACCGTGCTGCGGCGCAGGGTCAGGAAATAGAGGAGGACCAGAATCAGGGTGAAAATGGAAAGCGCGACGAGCGCAGTCATCACCCAACCGCCTTTCGAGAGGAGTTCGATTATGGTGAGATCTTTTTTTGCAGTCTCTTCGGCAGCCGTAGCTAACGTAGGAAGGAGCGCGACGAGAAGCGCCGGAATGAAAGGGTGTTTCATATCTGTTAGGAAAGTCTAACTGTTCTTCGCCGGGGTGCAAGTGCGGGAAAACCCTCATTTAAATGCTGGGTTGCACCAAGCGCCCTGCTGGATTACGAGTCTTTAACCTTTGTTCTTCCAAGGAAATGTCGCAATTGCCCGCCCTCAGAGCCCGCCTACCTCAGGTGACCCAAAAACCGGGGGTCTACCTGATGAAAGATCGATTGGGTTCAATTATCTACGTTGGGAAGGCTCGAAATATCCGAAAACGTCTACAAAGCTACTTCATGCCCTCTGGAAAAAAGCGGGCTGATATCAAGACCCGAGCTCTCATCGACTCGATCTGTGACTTTGAAACCCACGAGGTGCGAAATGAGGAGGAAGCTTTTCTTCTCGAGGGAAAGTTGATCAAGCAATACCGGCCTCGCTACAACGTTAGCTTTCGGGACGACAAGCGCTTTCTCATGGTGAAGGTGAATCTGAACGATCCTTGGCCAAAGTTTTCCACGACCCGGCTAAAAAAGGGTGATAAGGCAAAGTATTTTGGTCCTTTCGTGCAAGCCGGAGCGGTGAAGGGGATTGTCAGCTGGTTGAATCGCGAGTTGGGTCTGAGGAACTGTCGCCCAAGAAATCCCGGCGGAAAGGATTACAAGCACTGTAATGCCGACATCATTCGGAATTGTTCGGCGCCTTGTGTCGGGAAGATTGAGCGGGAAAATTATCTCGAACGGGTGGAGGAGGCTTGCGAGCTTCTGAGCGGAAAGGGGAAACGTGAAAGGCTCAAAGGACTCAAAGTCGAGATGGAGCAAGCGGCGATCAGACAGGATTTCGAACACGCCGCGAAGTTACGTGATGTCATCATGAACATCGAACGGGCGCTCAGTCCAGCGAGGCAGTTTTCACGAGGGCGGGGGGTTCCTACGACCGTGCAACCCAAGGAGGATCTCGTTGAGTTGGCGGATTGGCTTTCGCTGGAGGGACCGCCGGAGATCATGGAGTGTTTCGACATCTCAAATATTTCCTCAACACACATTGTGGCCTCGATGGTGCGTTTCAAAAACGGCCTGCCTGACAATCAAAACTATCGTCGATATCGGATCAAGACGGTGGAGGGACAGAATGACTTTGCCAGCATGGCTGAAGTGGTTCGACGTCGCTATGGCCGTATTCTTATGGAGAATATGACGGCCAATCCTGACGTTGCGAAAGAGAGTCAGGAGGCAGCGGTCGAAGCACTGCGGAGATTAGCAGAGGAAGGAAAGAGTCCCATCACTTTGCCTAATCTTGTCATTGTGGATGGTGGCAAAGGTCAGCTGAGTTCGGCAATCACCGAGTTGCAGCGCTTGGGTTTGGGAGGCTTACCTATCGTAGGATTGGCAAAACAACGCGAGGAGATTTTCCAACCAGGAGAAAGCCTTCCCGTATGCATTCCGCATGATCGCGGCGCCTTGAAATTGATGCAGCGAATTCGCGACGAAGCTCACCGCTATGCCAATGGCTACAACGAGCTGCTGCTCCGAAAGCGAGTGAAGGAAAGCCTCCTCGATGATTGCCCGGGGATTTCTCCAGCGAAGAAGAACTCTTTGCTCAAGAAATTCGGCTCAGTGGCCCGAATTCGAAAAAAGACCGCAGCGGATATCGCAGCCCTTCCAGGGTTTTCGAAAAAGTCGGCGGAAGAGATCCTTAATTTTCTGCGAAGCAATTGATTTTTATGGCGAGCAATTTGCTGAAGGGCAATCTGATGCCGACATGGAGTGAAGCCTTTGGCTTATTCAAACAAGTTGGCTAGACCGGAATAAATCCTGAAGGTTTTTAGATAATTGTGCTCGCAGCACCCGATTTGATCTTGAAGGGTCAGGGCTTTCACCTCCTGAGAATATGGGACGTCCTTTGAGCCTTTATTAATCACTCGCCAAGGCAATATAGGACTTCGCGGCGGGTGCCTTCGGTTCTGAAACCGACGCGCATGTAGAGTTCGTCGCCGATAAAGACAGGTGAAGCATAAGTGTCGTCACCGAGTTGGTTTTGCGCGATTTGTTCAAACTTTTCCGGGGTGGCTTTGAATACCGTGGTCTGTCCATTTTTGATAGGAGCATAGATTAGACCATTCGCGAAAGTTGGAGATGCCATGACTCCGCCTCGTCCGAGGCGTTGGCTCCAATGCTCTTCACCGGTTTTGGTATCCCAGCAAAGGGCGAAGCCTTTGTCGGTGACGGTGTAGAGTTCGTTGCCGTGAACCAACATGGATTGCTCGTAGGTGCGCTCTTTGTTTTGCCAGAGGAGCTTTCCTGAGCCATCGGCGGCGTAGGCGGCTGTTTGGTTTTTAGGATAGCCTCCGCTGGCGAAGACCGAGTCCTTGTTCCAAACAACTGTGCCGCAGGTACTTTTGGAAATGTGGGGCGCTTCCCAGAGAAGTTTTCCCGTGAGCGGATCCTGACTGGTGACTTTCAACTGACCGGAACTGAGAAGCTGATCCTTCCCCGCGACATGTCCCACCACAGGGGTTGACCAACTCGCCATGGTGTTTCGGTCGGTGCGCCATTTTTCTTCTCCTGTTTTCGTTTCGATGGCGACGAGATAGCCCTTGGGCTCGTAGTCAGAGGTGATGTAGATGAGTCCTTTGTGGTAGGCCGGAGTCGAGCCGTATCCGAAGTCGCGGTCGGGAAGGTAATCGCCAATCACTTTATCCCAGGCAATATCGCCATTAGGTTTGACTGCGGTGAGCTGGAGCTTTCCGCGATTGTGGAAGAGGGTGATGACGCGCTCGCCGTCCCAAACGGGAGTCTGCGAAGCATGCGTGTTTTCCTTGTGGATGCCTTTTGGGAGTCCGCCCTTATTGATGATTTTTGTCCAAAAGATCTTTCCGCTTGTCCGATCGATGGTGACAAGAGATTGCGTGCCAGCTTTCTCATCTCCGGTGGTGAGATAAATTCGATTACCAACCACGATGGGCGTGGAATGCCCTAACCCCGGGAGTTTGGTCTGCCAGCGGACATTCTTTTCATTGGACCATTCCGTGACCGGTTTGGCAGCAGCAGCGGCATGGTTGTTGGAGGTGGGGCCGCGCCAATGTGGCCAATCAGCAGCGAGTGTAAATCCAGCGAGGAGAAGCGAGAGCGTGAGGGCTTTCATAGTGAATTTGCGTCTAGGGTCGGAGTTTCCGCGAAACGAGCATTAATGTTTGCGTGGGAAACGATTGGCGCAAACTGTGGCGAACTCCCAGATTTCGTCAATCGAATCAGGAGAGATTTTCACAACCGTCATCTTGGTCGAGGGTGGCGAATATGACCTGTAAGATTTAACCTTGGACAGAAAGGCCGATTTCGCTGATATGAGGCCTCGTGATAAACAGCGATCCCATGAGGGATATGAAAACAGCGATCTTGGGCACGCGGAGGGCTGTCATTCTCATGAGGGAGGACAAGACCGCTTTTCATTGCAGAGGAATTCCGGCAGGGTGGCGCTGTGATTGTTCGATTAGTGAATCTTTTTTGGTTGTGGACCTTACTGGGAACGGCGTGGGCGTGGATTGCTCCGGGACATTTCACTTGGTTTCTAGGGAAAATCCCGGGGAGTGATCTTTCCATGGTGGCTGCCGGTTTGGGCCTCATTATGTTGGGGATGGGGATGACGCTTACCTTTGCTGATTTCGGAGTGGTTTTGAAAATGCCGAAAGCAGTTGTCCTGGGTGTATCGGCCCAGTTTCTAATCATGCCCCTAATTGGCTGGAGCGTGGCCAACCTCTTTGCATTGCCCGATCACTTCAAACTTGGAATTATCCTAGTGAGTTGTTGCCCCGGAGGGACGGCATCGAATGTTGTCACGTATCTGGCAAAGGGAAACCTTGCGCTGAGTGTTCTGATGACGATGTGTTCGACTTTGCTGGCGGTGGGACTCACTCCTTTTTTGACGAAGACCTATGCGTCGGCCATTTTGGAAGTAGATGCTATGGCGATGGTCGTCTCGATGGTGATGATTGTTCTTCTCCCTGTAATTGGGGGACTCTTGCTTAATCGCTATCTTGGCAAGCAACTTAACTTGGTGAAATCGATTGCGCCTCTCGTGTCAGTGCTGGTGATCGTCTTAATTGTTGGCGCGATTGTGGGTGCCACCAGGAATGCGATTGAGAGTCATTGGCAGACCCTTCTTCCGGCGGTCTTTATCGTGCATGTTCTGGGATTCGGGATGGGGTATCTCTGGGGAAGGCTTTTTAAGCTCGGCGAAAAAGAACAACGGACTTTTTCCATTGAGGTGGGGATGCAGAATTCGGGGCTCGGATCCTCTTTGGCCAAAACTCATTTCACGATGTTGGCTGCGACACCCTGTGCCATCTCGGCCTTCTTTCACTGTATGATTGGAAGTTTTCTGGCGAGTATCTGGAGTCGAAAAGCTTCGTTGAGAGGTCACGAGGGGGTCTCGAAAAACTCATAATCCTGCCCTAAAATCGGGGGTGTTTTGGGAATGTCATGTTTTGGTGGTGCTTCTCTTTTGCGGCAATTTTTAGTGATCTATTTTCTCGACGTCATTCTCCCTGTAATGATACGCCTAGTGAATAAGTTTTTTCGCCGTTCGATGTGGCAAATTGGGCGAATTTCCTCAACTAACTCGTTATGACCCCCCCCCCTTCATTACCACTCCTCACCACTCTCGCTCTAGCGACGCAACTGACGTCAGCGGAAGTGACATTCCAGGAAATCACCGGCGATGCCGATTCCGGGATTAGTTCGGACAAGACATACACTCACGCCATCGATTTTGGCACCAGTGGCACCGCGACGGTCAATGGCGTTGTTTTTGCAAATGAGATCGGTGTCTTGACGGATGGACGTGCCAATTCCGGAACCCGCACTTATGGTCCTAACAATCACCCCGGTAATACACCTCCCGCTGTCGTTGATAGTGTCCAAAGTCTTTTTCGAGATATGCGCTACAATGGTCCTGATCCAAGTTACGTGGAGCTCACCGGTCTCACTCCTGGAGAGTGGTATGAGTTCCGTCTTTACGAGCGGGCGTGGGACGCCGGGGCAACCCGAACCTACTCCCTGAACTTTGATACGGGAGCAGATGGCTCGGTGGAATTTTCTACCGTCAAAATCAACCAAAACGATTCCACACTCCCTGCTCCGGGTTTTGCCGCGAATGTCTCGTATGCTCTGAGCTATAAATATCAGGCCGATGCGAACGGTTCTATTCGGGTGACCGTTGATTTGGCTGATGATCGTACTGGATCGTATCACCTTTATGGGCTCACCAACGAGGTCGATCCCGATGGAGGATCCAACTACCTCGTCTCGCTCGATAACAACACCTTCAGCTCTGGAGATCCCCAGGCCACCCTTGTGGGAAGTCTTGCGGGTTTATTTGAAGGGGCTCCCGACCCGTCCACCTTCTCGCTAGTGGTAGGGGATGGCGACACCGACAATGGGAAATTTCAAATCAACGGCGATCGTCTTGAAGTGGGCAGCTTCGATTTCACCGGGGTAAATTCCGTGAATGGCCAGCAGTATTCGGTTCGAGTTCAGGGGGTGGGGAGCGGCACCGTCGAGCGCTCCATTCTCCTCTCTGTTCTCAAGGATGATGACTCGGACAATCTCTTGGATGACTGGGAAACTGCTTGGGCCAGCAATCTCACCGACCTCTCCGGCGCCATTGGCACCGAGGACTTCGACTTGGATGGACTCACTGACCTCCAGGAATTTCAAATCAGCATTGGAACCTTCGGTGGAGGTGTCCCGGCTTACATCGCAATCGATCCAACTAAGAAGGACACCGATGATGATACCCTGGAAGATGGCCAAGAAATTAATCCTACCGCTCCACGCGCACAGACTGACCCAACGAATGGTGATACCGATCTTGATGGCTTGCCCGACCTGGTCGAGACAAACTCCGGGACCTTTACCGATGCCAACGACACCGGCTCGAATCCAACTCTCTGTGACACCGATGGAGATTTTGCGACCGATAGTTGGGAAGTGACCTACACCACAGATCCGAATGATGCGGGCTCGATCCCCGGACCGATTGGACCTGTTGTCGTCGTTCCAATTACCGACGATGCCAGCACCGGACTTGATCCAGCGAAGACCTACACTCATCTGGTTAGTGGTGGTCAGGCCGCAACGGTGAATGGGGTTACCTTTGAGGCGTTGAATCCTGCCATCGCTCTGACGGACTTTTCCTGGGACACCTTAGCTTGGAGTCAAAGTCAGGTTCTTGCCATTCCTGGCGATTGGGATCCGGTCGGAGCGGGGGTGAGCGCTAATGTGGAATCTCTTCTTAGCTCCTTTACTTACTCCGGAACCGGTGCTAATCCCGGCAGCAACCAGCGATTCACTCTCTCAAATATCACTCAGGGAGCGACCTACGATCTTCGAATCTACAGCCGCATGTGGGATGACAACCCCGCAGCTTCCGGCCGTCCGAGTGACCTCGTCTTCATCAATGGAGACGAAGTAGTCCAACCATACAGCGCTATGCCTCTGGATCGTCCTGGATTGATTACAGGATCGACCTTCAATAACGATGCTTATTACCTCTCTTATCAATACGTCGCGCAAACAACTGAGTTGGTCATCGAGGCAACTGTTCCAGTTTGTGCTCTAGGTAATAGCGGAAGCTTTCACTTGTATGCTCTCAGTAATGAGATCGCCTCAGGTGTGCCGCTGGGGCAAATCTTGATCACCAATCAACTGCGCCTCGGAGACGGGAGCGTTGCCATTGCCTTCAAGGCCAAGTCGCAAACAACCTATCAAGTCACCAAGTCGTCCAACCTTGTGGGTTCCTTTAGTCCTCTCAATGTGCCCTTGAGTGTCACCACCGATATCAATGGTGACGGCCAAGTAATAATTCCGGCTGCGGAAGCCTCCGATCTTAAGGAGTTCTATCGTATTGAAGAGTAATTGTCGTCTCATCAAAAATCATACTGTTTTATTGGGCGGTCCTTATTTGGGGGGACCGCCTGAATCTTTCTCTCTCTTATGAAATACCTGCCTCTTTTCGCCTGCTTCACTCTCCCGCTCTCCGCTGTCGATAGTGTCGTCACCTTTAATGAAATCAATTACAACCCGAAGAGTGCCAATGAGGATCAAGAGTGGATTGAGGTTCATAACCAGATGGCGATCAATGTCGATCTCTCCGGTTGGGAGTTGACGGGTGGCGCGGATTTCACCTTTCCCGATGGAACGACCATTCCTGGTGGAGGTTATTTCCTCATCGCGAAAAATCCCGGGAATCCTGATCTAGCTGGTCTTAATGTGGTGGGCCCTTTTAGTGGGAGTCTTTCGAACGGCGGAGAAACCCTGCGACTTCGCAGCCAGTCGGATCGTCTCATGGATGAAGTCGACTACGCGGACTCCGGGCAGTGGCCGGTAGGGCCCGATGGCTCGGGAGCGACTTTGGCCAAGACCTCGGGGAATCTTCTGTCGGGAAAGAGTTCCTCCTGGCGCACCAGTCTGGAAATTGGCGGCACCCCGGGAGCGGAGAATTTTCCTAAGGGCAACGCGCCCATTCCTCATGTCTTTGTCGCTAACGATGCCTCCTGGAAATTCGAGGACTCGGGCAGTAATCCATCGGGGAACTGGAATACGACGAGTTTTAACGACGCAAGCTGGGGCGATGGTGAAACGCTTTTCAGCACTACGGGCGGTGGAGGGGGACCGGCCGTTCTTCCTGTCACTGATCATCTCGTCGAGCGATTCCGGGCCAGCGATCTGACTTTAAGCAATGGTCAGACGGTTTCGAGTTGGCCCGACACCGCAACGGCTGACGGAGAAACGCAAACCGCGACCTCGGTTGGCAATCCCACCTTCGCGGCTAACGCCACGCCGTCGGGCGAACCGGCAGTGCGCTTCGACGGGAATGATCAACTTCGCACCTCCATCGCTCCTGGAATCGCGCCGACCTCAGGCTTTGTCTTCTTCGCGGTGATCAAAGCGAATTCTCCCCCAGGAAATGGCGGCGTGGGGAATGGATCCGGCCCCTACATCTGGGATCGTGATATTTCCGCTGCCGGAAATCCGCTCACCTCGTTGAAATCCGACGGAGGACGCTATGCGCTCCAAAAACGATTCGACAACGGTTCGGGACTCGGAGGACCGGTTTCCAGTAGCTCAATCTCTACTACCGATTATCAAATTGTCGCGATACGTCGAAACACTGGCTCCAATCAATTTGAACTTTGGGTCGATGGTGTTCGTGAATCCACGGATAGTGATTCGGGAGCCGCTTTAGCTCCGCAACCTATTGTCATCGGAAATCATGCCGGCGGTAGCGGGGGGTTCGATGGTGATATTGCCGAGCTTCTCATTTACGAAGAGGAACTAACGACAGAGGAATTTGAAGCGGTCGGAGCTTATCTCGAATCCCGTTACGGTCTCGATACCGCCTTCCCTGGAAACGGTGCAGCGCCCACAACGGAACTCAATGACAACGGAGCGACGGCTTACTTGAGGCAGACTTTTATCTACAACGGGAATCCCAACAACACATCCGTTCGCCTCAATCACCTCGTGACCGATGGCGCGGTTGTTTATCTCAATGGGGTGGAAGTCCAGAGGGTTAACATGCCCGACGGGAGCATCACTCACAGCACCAACGCGGTCGCTGATGTTATCGCTCCGGTTTCCTCTGGTTTCATCGACCTTACCGGGACTTCGCTTTTGAATGGAATCAACGTTCTCGCCATTTCGCTTCACCCCGCGTCGGGAGACACTTCGGTGTCGTTTGCCGCGACCCTTGAAGGGACGGAAACTCCACCCGATCCCAGCACCAATTCCGATCTGGTTTTGAACGAAGTTTCGTTCGCCGGAGATCCGAGTTTCTTCGTCGAGATCACCAATCCGGGAAGCGTTCCGGTGCGCGCCAACGGCTATACGCTGGAGATCGATGGGGATTTTCCTAAAGTCATCAATCTTCCCGTGATCACTTTGAATCCGGGAGACATCTTGTTGCTCGATCAGGCAACTATGGGACAAAGCCCATCTGATGGTAACAAGCTCTTTCTCCTCTCCTCGAGTGGCGCTACTTTTGCCGATGGTCGTGAAGTGACCAACCGCCTTCGTGGGCGGAGCCCCGACTATCCCGATGAGTGGATCTTTCCAAATGCCGCCACTCCCGGAGCTGCTAATTCTTTCGCGTTGAACACCGACATTGTCATCAACGAGATTTGCTACAATCCGCCTATTCTCGCAGCCGATCCGGGAATACCGCCGACCGTGAATACCATTCAGTTGGTCGCTCCTGGCTCAAGTTGGCGTTACAACGAAAAAGGAGATGCTCTTCCTTCAAACTGGGCAACACAGGCTCACGCCATCGGAGGAAACTGGCAGTCGGGCAATGCGACTCTCGCTTACGATCCAGATCTTGGTATCACCAATCTGACCAATCCGGCCTCCAACTTCCCAACGGTCATCACTTACTATTTTGAAACCGACTTCACTTTGACCGCCCAGGAGGCCGCCGATCTCGAAAACATGATTCTGAATCATCGCATCGACGATGGCGCGGTCTTTTACCTTAATGGAGTGGAGCTTGATCGTTTCAAGATGGATCCCGGAGCAGTCGTCTCGAGTACCTTTGCCAATGCCGGGGGAGAGGCCGTCTGGAGCGGGGACTACCCTGTTTCGGTCCCACCTGGTTCTGCTCAAGCCGGAACGAACCGAATTTCAGTCGAAGTTCACCAGGTATCTCTGGGCAGCAGCGACATTACTTTTGACTTCGAAGCTAAAACTGAATCTGTCATCGATCCCGGATCTCCGCCCAGGAAATCTCGACCCAGTAATACACAGTGGATCGAACTCTACAATCGCGGAGCCCAGCCCGTCGAATTGTCGAAATGGGATTTTGGCGAAGGGATCGACTTTACTTTCCCCAACGGGACTTTCCTCGCTTCCAACGCCTATCTCGTTATTGCAAATGAGCCAAGCGCTCTCGCCGCGCAACATCCCGGGATCACAATTCTCGGGCCATTCGATGGTTCGTTAAATCGGCGGAGTGAAACGGTTACTCTTCGTGATCAGTTCAATAACCCGGCCGATACTCTTCGATACTTTGATGGAGGGAAATGGCCTTCCAAAGCCGATGCCAGAGGTTCGACAATGGAACTCATCGATCCCGAGGCCGATAACTCGCTGCCCGGAGTCTGGGCGAACAGTGACGAGCTTTCCCGCACCTCCTGGCAGAACTACACTTTCCGGGCCACTGCAAGTTCCAGCACCGTGGGTCCCGATAATCAGTGGCGCGAGTTTGTCCTTGGCATGTTGGAGGACGGAGAGGTTCTCATTGATGATCTCACCGTCACCGAAGACCCCGACGGCTCAGCGGTGCCCTTTATTACGGACGGGACTTTTGAAAGCGGTAATCTCAATAACTGGCGTGCTTTGGGAACTCATCGCGATGCCACTATTATTCCTGATCCCGACGGCGAAGGGAATGTTCTTCGACTTAATGCCATCGGTTCGACGGGGCATATGCACAACCATCTCGAAACCACTCTTCGAAATAATGAAGCTGTCGTGAATGGGCGGGAATACGAAGTGTCTTTCCGGGCTCGTTGGCTCAGTGGAAACCACCTTTTGCACACGCGACTTTATTTCAATCGCATCCCGCACACCTTTCATCTTGAGCGTCCAGTAATATTCGGCACACCCGGGGCAGCGAACTCCACCTTGGTTGCCAATGCTGGTCCAACCTCTGAGAACCTGGCTCACTTTCCGGTTGTGCCAGCTTCCGGTGAATCGGTGACGATTAGTGTTGATGCTACAGATCCCGACGATATTGGTTCCCTGACGCTTCATTATCGTGTCGAAGGAGGAGCGTTTTCAACGAGCCCGATGACGCAGCTGGGGACGAGTCCTGCCTGGCAAGGAACGATCCCGGGACAGAGCGCTGGGAACGTCGTACAGTTTTATCTCACCGCTACCGATCTTCTCGGAGCCAGTTCACTTATTCCGGCTGATGGCCCGGAATCCCGGGCGATGTATGAAGTGGAAGATGGTCGCGCGGCTACCACAGACTGCATTAACAACTTCCGGATTGTGATGGATCCCGATGACGTCACATGGATGCACACCGGACGCAATCTTATGAGTAACGGTCGTGTGCCTTGCACTGTTATCGACCGCGAAGGCACTCCTTACTATGACGCCGCCGTTCGGATCAAAGGTTCCGAGCGCGCCCGCGCCAATAGCAACCGGGTCGGTTTCAATGTAGGCTTCCCATCCGACCAGCTTTTTCGAAACGTTCATCGCTCCGTGGCCATCGATCGCTCCGAAGGGCAAGTGGTTGGACAACGTGAACTCCTGTTCGATCTCATGGCGACTTCTTCCGGTGGTGTTCCAGGGGAGTTCAATGACCTTGCTTATGTGATCTCTCCAATTAACTCCCACACCAGCGCGGCTATTCTTCAAATGGCTCGCTTCGGTTCGGTCTTTCTCGAAGACCAATTTGAAGATGGTTCCGACGGAACGGTCTACGAATACGAGTTGATTTATTATCCAACCTCGACCGATGCCGGTGGTTATAAGGTTCCGCAGCCCGATAGCGTAATTGGGCGCGACATTAACAATATGGGAGATAATCACGAAGACTACCGCTGGATTCACCTCATCAAAAACAATCAGGAATTTGATAATTATGTTCCGGCGTTGACGCTTGGAAAGCAGTTTAGCAAGTCCACCACTGACTTTAATTCCAGTGTCGCAGATGTCTTGGATGTCGACCAATGGCTCCGTGCGCTGGCCTATTCCTGCGCCACCGGAGCAGGAGATTCGTTTTACCCCAACTCAAACCACAACGGGCAATTCTACGGGCGTCCCGATGGGAAGATTCTCTACTTTCCCCACGATGTTGACTTTGCCTTCAGTGCGACCCGGGGGATCTTTGTGAATTCGGAACTCAATCGCATTATCAGCAATCCTTCATACCGCCGTGACTATTTGAGCCATCTCTACGACATCTGTAGCACGGTTTACAATCAAGCTTGGATGGCTCCCTGGACGGCACATTTTGATGAATGCGTTCCAGGTGGGAATGTTTTTTCCGATGATCTCAGCTACATCAACCAACGCTCGAATTACATTCTTGGGCAGGTGAATGCGCAGGTCTCTCCGGTATCCTTTGCAATCACTACTAATGGCGGAAACAATTTTTCAACCTCGACTAATCCCGTTGTCTTGAATGGTGTCGGGTGGGTCGATATTCACGAAATCCGCCTCTCGAATGGCACGGTAATGAATCTCTCTTGGTCGAGCAATGATGACTGGGAGTTTTCCTTGAGCCTGAATCAAGGCGTGAATCCAATCACCCTTGAAGCCTTTGACCGACAGGGGAATTTGTTGGGAACCGATAGTGTTCAGATCACTCGCACTGGTGGTTTGGATATTCCCACTTCCGGTAATCTGGTGGTTTCGGAGATTTACTACAATCCTCCGGGGCAGGATGAATCGACCGAGTATATCGAACTTCTTAACATCGGAGGAGCGAATCTCGACCTCGGAGGAACGCAATTTACAGACGGGATTGATTTCACCTTCAGTGCTGGCACTACTCTTGTCCCGGGAGAGCGTATTTTAATCGTCGCTAATCAGGCGTCTTTCGAAGCCGCATTTGGGGACGGCTCGACAATTGCTGGTGAATTTGAAAATGGAACTGCTTTGAGTAATGATGGTGAGTTGATCACGATCCAGAGTGGAGCGGGCGGGACGGTTAGATCTTTTGTCTATAGCGATGATGCGCCCTGGACGGAAGGTGCCGACGGGGATGGCTTTAGTCTCGTGCTTCTCAATCCGAATTCTCTTCCCGACCATAGTTTGGCGGTGAGCTGGAGATTAAGCTCCCATCTTGGAGGAAGCCCGGGGAGTTCTGATGAATGTCCTGACTTCGTGGGCGATCCCAATTCCGATCTCGACCAAGATGGTATTCCCGCCCTGATTGAGTATTTCCTTGGGGGGTCGGATGGCGACACAAGTGATGCCGCGACTGCTTTCCAGGTTGGATCAGTTTCCCTCGGTGGTGAAAGTCACCCGACCTTCGGGACGACATACAAAGTGGGAGCCGATCAGCTTGAGTTCGCAGCTTATATTTCCACCGACCTTGAAAACTGGTCAAATCTGCCAGCCGATGTCGTGTTGCATGCCCAGCAATTCAACGGAGACGGAACATCGACCATCGTTTGGCGAAGTATCGCTCCAGTCTCCGGCAAGGATCAGCGATTCTTCCAGCTGCGTGTGAGAGAAATCGCGGTTCCTTAATTGTTAGCCATTTCAGGAAACTTTTTTGAGGATGATTGGTAGCATACCAATACTCCCCGAGAGACTCCAACTTCATCAGTGTCGAGAAAGACTGAAGTGGGGGGGTGGAATGGGGTAGAAAAAGGGCCGCAGAGAAAACTCTGCGGCCCTTTGTAAATGTAAGTGAATTAGTGCTCAATCTTGGTTCCAAAGAGCTCCATGAAAGTGTGGAGTTCGTTATGCAATGTTTCCACGGCCTTGGCGTCGGTGGATTGCTTGCATTTCATGGCGGCTACGATGACGCGATGGCAGGAAGTAACTTTTTTGAGATAGGACTCCTTGTCGGTTGATGCTTCGCCGAGCTTGATCCGCTGGGCGAGAAAGTAATCGGTCACGGTGGTCTGGATTGACTGAGCATGAGATTCCTTATTTAGGATCCAGCGAGTGAGTTGGTGGGCATTCTTACCTGGGTTTTTTGAAAGTTCGATGATCTGCTTCGAGGCCTTTTCGATGGTTTCGTAATCCGTATGCATTTTTCCGATGACGTTATCGTCAGCGTAAATACCACAAGGGACCTGACAATGAGCGGAGATTGAGGCAGGAGTGAAGACAGCGAGCGCGCAGAGAGCGAGAATGGTTCGTTTCATAACGGGGGAAAGGTAACGGAAGGCGGCCTCGGTGCAAGCTGGGATCTCGGCTCTTTAAAGATCGATTTCAAGGGTGACCGGGCAGTGATCGGACCCGAGGACTTCGGCATTGATGGCTGCGCACTGGAGCTTTGGTGTGAGTAACTCAGAGACACACCAATAGTCGATTCTCCATCCGACGTTGTTTGCCCGCGCGCCGCCGCGATAGCTCCACCAGGAATAGGCCTCGGTGGCGTTAGGATGGAAATGACGGAAAGTGTCGACGAATCCAGCTTCAATGAGGGAAGTGAATCCAGCACGCTCCTCGTCGGAGAATCCGGCGCTTTTGCGGTTGGTTTTTGGGCGAGCGAGGTCAATTTCTTTATGGGCGACGTTAAGATCACCACAGAGGAGGACGGGCTTACCCTCGGATTCCAACGATTTGAGGTAACTGCGGAAGACTTCATCCCAACTCATGCGATATGAGAGGCGCTTGAGTTCGTTCTGAGCGTTGGGCGTGTAGACGTTGACGAGGAAGAATTCGGGGTATTCCAGAGTGACCACGCGGCCTTCCTTATCGTGTTCGACGATTCCGATCCCAAGGCGAATATCGAGGGGCTCGTTTTTGGCGAAGATACAGGTTCCGGAGTAGCCGGCTTTTTCGGCGGAATTCCAGTAGGTTTTGTAGCCACCGAGATCGAGCGGAAGTTCGACTTGCTCGGGGCGGGCCTTGGTTTCCTGGAGGCAGAGAAAATCGGGCTGATGTTCGAGAACGAAGTCGGTAAAGTTTTTCTTCAGGACGGCGCGTAGGCCATTGACGTTCCAGGATATGAGTTTCATGGCGATACGTTAAAAGAAAAACAGCCGCGACCCAGAGAGAATCGCGGCTGTTTGAAAAAAGTTTCGCTGGGTGGATTAACGCTTAGAGAACTGGAAGCGCTTGCGAGCACCAGGCTGTCCGGGCTTCTTACGTTCCTTTGCACGTGGGTCACGGCGAAGGAGGCCGGCTGCCTTGAGAGCAGGACGGAGCTCGGGATCGTGAATGATCAAGGCGCGGGCGATTGCCAGTTTGACAGCGTCAGCTTGTCCGTGGATTCCGCCACTTTTAGTGACAGCTCGGACATCGAACTTGTTCTTCAGGTTTGTTACCTGAAGTGGTTCGAGGACCTGACCCTGGAGAGTAAGGGTAGTGAAGACGTCTTCAAAGGCATCGCCATTAACGCTGATTTCGCCGGTTCCGGCAGTGATCCAAACGCGGGCCACGGCAGTTTTGCGGCGACCGGTCGCAGTATAATTTTCGCTCATTTTACAGAAAGGGTGTTAGAGTTCGACGGATTGAGGTTCTTGGGCCTCGTGTGGATGCTCGCTGCCCGCATAGACCTTGAGCTTACTGAGTTGGGCGCGGCCCAACTTATTCTTGGGGATCATTCCCTTGACGGCCCACTCAAGAATGAGCTCAGGCTTACGTGCGCGCACTTTGGATGGGGTTTCGATGGTCTGACCGCCGACGTAACCAGAGTGACGTGCGTAGATCTTGTGCCTCTCCTTGTTCCCGGTGAAGCGGGCTTGCTCAGCATTGATGATGACAACGAAGTCGCCGGTATCAATGTGAGGAGTGAAGATGGATTTATGTTTACCGCGGAGGAGGCGGGCTGCCTCGACAGCGACTTTCCCGACGATCTGGTCCTTGGCATCGATGACGTGCCAAGAGCGCTCGACGTCAGCTGGTTTTGCTGAGAACGTTTTCTGGTTCATTTTACTGTGGGTTCCGTTGGTCAGGGGGCGAATTTGCCTCCTGACTTGAAGGGACGCGGAAACTAGGATTCGAATTCATCTCTGTCAATGCAATTATCCCACACCTAGGCTTGCGAAATCCGACGTTAGCCCTCAGTAATCCCCGAGTGCGAGATCTCCGCAAAAAGCCATACTGGCAGGCCAACTCGACTGGATATCCTCTCCCGGATAGTCCGCATGCCTGCGCGGTGTCCCTTCCGACATGGGATTCGGTAATCGGCTATGAGGAGGGCCGGGACAAGATCGTTGCCAAACTGGAGCTAGGATACCCCCGTTTTTTTCTCCACCCGCTGGTGAAACGGCTTTTTGCTAAGGCTACCGATGAGATTGCCGAGTCCGGAAAGCGGGCCATCGTCTTTCCTCACAAGAATGCCGCACAAGGTGCCCAGCGTTACGTTGAGCGGAAATTGGCGGTGGCGACGAGAATTGCCAGTTACGATGATGGCTTACAGGCCCTGATTGTGCCGGAGGGAGCAATTGGGGTGGCGATGGAATATTGGCGCTTCGCCGGACAGATCGTGAGCAGCCGTCATGCTGAGGATCTTTTGGCAGAAAAAGAGAGTGAGGGTGGCTCAACCGTGATTCTTAAGCAACAGCTGGCGGAACACACTGGAGCTGATCTCGATGATCATTTCATTTTCGAGAGCGGAATGTCTGCGATTTTTTCGGCTTACAAAGCGGCGTTGAATCTTTTCCCAAGCAAGAAAACACTGCAGCTTGAATTTCCCTATGTCGATGCCCTAAAGGTTCAAGAAAGGTTCGGAAATGGCGTGGTTTTTCTTTACGATGCGGAAGGTGAGGATTTCGACGCAGCGGTGCGACGGATTCAGGCCGGTGAGTTCGCAGCAGTCATTTGCGAGGTCCCCAGTAACCCGCTCTTGAGAACGATTAACATTCCCCGCGTCGCTGAGGCTTGTCGCCAGGGTGGTGTGCCCTTGGTAATTGATGATACCGTGGCGACTTGTGTGAATATTGACGTCCTGCAGTTCGCTGATCTTGTCACCACGAGTCTGACGAAGTGGATTTCCGGAAGTGGTGACGTTATGGCGGGAATGGTGACGGTGAATGAAAATTCACCCTGGGCATCAGATTTCAGAACCTTCTTTTCGGAGGAGACACAGGGAGGCTCGCTCCTTTATTCTGCCGATTGCCGGGTCCTTATTTCAAATATGAAGGACTTCGCTGAGAGGGTTAAGATCTCTAACGGCAATGCCGAACTCGTGGCGGATTATCTGGCCGAGCATCCGGCGGTCGGTCGGGTTTGGTTTCCGAAAATCAACACACCACTCGAATATAATCTTATTCGTCGCCAAGGCGGGGGATATGGGGGGCTTGTTTCCTTCACGCTAAAGCAACCACGTAAAATGCCGCGCGTCTACGATGCTCTGGAGCTCTGCAAAGGGCCGAGCCTCGGGACAAACTTCTCGCTGGCCTCTCCGTACACCATGCTCGCGCATTATTTCGAACTCGATTGGGCCGAAGCCTGCGGTGTATCGCCCAATCTCTTGCGGCTATCTGTCGGCACGGAGGATGGAGAGGTGATCCTTGGAGCTTTGGCTAGGGCGCTGGACAACGCTTAAATAAAGCCGTCCTCTTTAGCCTGTTTCCAATAGGCGTATTCCGAGCGGTTGAACTCGACGTATTCCGGGGAAAGATCGGAAGTGTAAATGTAGTGTCCCGCCTTTCCTTGATTGAGGTCAATGGTGATGGTGAAACTTGGTTTGGAGACAATGTTTTTGAGAACCTCAGGATTGGTTTTTCCCTGCAATCCACCTTCGCAGGCGGGCTTTGATTCGTAGAGGATATCGATGATTTCTTCCTTGATCAGCGCGCCGGAATAGCCAACCGCGTGAATGATTCGGCCCCAGTTGGGGTCGTTGCCATTCCACGAAGCCTTCACGAGTTGTGAGTTGGCGACCGCCTGAGCTACTTTCTTGGCGTCTGGTTTGGTGCGAGCGTTTTTGACGTTGACGGTGACGAACTTCGTGACGCGCTCACCATCGCGGACGATGGCCTTTGCAAGCTTGTTCATGACAAAGCGAAGAGCGTGTTCGAAAATCTGGCATTCCTTGCTCCTGCGCCTGATTTTTTTGTTTCCGGCAGCTCCATTTGCGAGAACGAGAATAGTGTCATTCGTGCTGGTGTCACCGTCGATGGTGATACGATTGAAGGTGTGTTCAAGTGCACCTTTAAATGCTCGCTCCAGACTGGCTTCGGCAATATTGGCATCGGTCGTGATATAGCAGAGCATGGTCGCCATGTTGGGATTGATCATCCCGGCTCCCTTGGCGCAACCGCCGATGCGGATTCGCTGATCCCCGATTTGAAATGAGATCGCAAATTCCTTTTCGTGAGTGTCGCTGGTGATGATTGCCCTGGCAACATCACTTCCGTTTTTAGGCCCCAGTTTTCGAATCAAGTCCTCGAAGTGCGGATTGATCCGAGCCATCGGAAGGGGTAGACCGATCACGCCGGTGGAGCAAACCGCTACCTCCCGTTGTTTGATTCCTAAAAGTTTCGCCGTGCTCTTCGCCATTGTTTTAGCATCAGATATTCCCACCGGACCGGTGCAGGCATTGGCGTTTCCACTATTGCTGAGGATGGCACGGGGGTGGGTGGTCTTGAGGTTGAGTTGGGTGACTTGGAGAGGCGCTGCTTTAACTCGATTTTGAGTGAACGCCCCTCTTGAGATACAAGGATGCTCCGAGTAGATAAGTCCAAGATCCAACCGGTCGGATTTCGAGTTTTTGATGCCACAGGAGACGGCGCTTCCAAAGAAACCCTGCGCAGCGCATACGCCGCCTTTGATTCTGGTATAAGGCTGATCCATCTGGGGGAGGAGATTGTCTGGAGCCTAGAGGTTTTGCAATCCGACAGTTTGAGAGATTCCGGAAATTAGATTGTAGCTCTGGACCGCTTGGCTGGCGGCACCCTTGCCAAGATTATCCTCGGTGCTCTGAAGGATGACTCTTCCGGTGCGTGCGTCATGATGCCAACCAATATCGATATAATTGGTCTTGGTAACATTTTTAGTGTCGGGGGATACACCTTCTCCACGCAATCTTACAAATGGAGCGTCCCCATAGGCTGCCTCGAGAGCTTGGCCGACTTCGCCGAAGTTTCCCGCCAGTTTGGCAAAGGTGGTGGTGCAAATTCCGGCGGTGACGGGAAT
>Ga0115013_10000309_pt1 | contig 30187 bp, 25 predicted proteins | sample SouAtlMetagenome_2_FD_88686 | JGI IMG/M metagenome (GOLD analysis project Ga0115013, IMG submission 88686) | Marine eukaryotic phytoplankton communities from Atlantic Ocean - South Atlantic ANT15 Metagenome | ecosystem: Environmental > Aquatic > Marine > Oceanic | place: South Atlantic Ocean...
AGCGATAACCCCAGCTCCCTGCAACGCTTCGTCGGGGCATGGGTCTTCGTGAACGGCGAAGTCAAAGGCATGGACGGGGGGCAAACCATCCACCTCAAGGAAAGCGCCCTCAAGGTCACCTTGAAGCGGGGATCGGTCACTCTCGACCCTGGCAACAAAGTCACTCTCGTGGGCATTCTAAAATCTCCCACTCTTCTGGAAGTCCCCGATAATACCGACGTTGCCATTCGCGACGAAATGGAAATCCTTCCACCAAAGGATGTCTATGGCGTGGAAGACGAACAACAGCTCCGCAGCATGGGCGGTCAGAAAGTGAAGGTAGCCGGAAAGGTCCTCGGATTCAAAAACTCCAGCACCGGGAAAACCTACTATCTCCTCCTCAACGACACCAAACCCGAGTTCGCGTTCTCCATCCCATCCTACCTAGGCGACGGCAGCGAATTCGGTCAGGAATTTCTTAAATCTCTCATCGGCAAAAATGTCAAAGTCAACGGGACGATCAAAGTGGATAAAATTGGCGACCGCCTAAACATCTACTTCAAGTACCGCTCCCACCTCGAAGTCTCCGAATAATTTATCGATGTCTCCTCCCAAGGTCCTCGTTCTGGGCACCGGTGAATACGTCACCGGTTTCGTCAACGGCGCGGAAAGCACCTCCGACAAAGGACCGGGCGTCATTGGGCTCACTCTCTTCGACCTCCGCGATCGTGGACTCATCAGCGACATCCTTCTCTCCGGCACGAACGGAGAAAAATTCCCCGGCGTCCGCTCACACTTCGACCGCCTCATCACCCAACGCTACGGACTCGACAGCAGCTTCCGCTCCTTTCCTGCCGACAATCAACACGACCCCAAATCTTGGCTTTCCGCACTCGACGAACTTGATGCCGGAGACGCCGTCCTCGTCTTCACTCCCGACAATCTCCACTTCAAAATGGCCCGTGAGGCCGCCAGCCGCAGACTTAATGTTCTGGTCGCCAAGCCCATTGTCAAAACCACCAGCGAACATGACCAACTCATCGAGGCCGCTCGCAGCAATGACGTCCTCATCGCGGTGGAGGTCCACAAACGCTGGGACCCGATCTACTCAGACGCCCGCGAAAAACTCCGCAAGCTCGGAGAGGCTTCGTACTTCAACAGCTACATGAGCCAGCCGAAATCCCAGCTCGAGAGCTTCCGCGTCTGGGCCGGGGTCTCCAGCGACATCAGCTACTATCTCAACGCCCATCACATCGACTTCCATAGCTGGACTCTTGAAGGCCGGGCCCGCCCCATCTCCGTGATGGCTTCAGCTTCCGAAGGTGTCGCGCGTAGTCTTGGTTTCCCCACCGAAGACTCCATCACCCTTCTCGTCGATTGGGAAAACCTCGAAAGCGGAAACCGTGCCACCGCGGTTTACACCTCAGCCTGGATCGCCGCCAAAGGCGAAGTCCACTCCCAGCAACAATTCTTCGCCCTCCATCACGGTGGCGAAGTCCGCATCGACCAAGCGCACCGCGGCTACGAATTCACCTCCGACGAAGACGGCTACGCTTCGCCCAACCCGCTCTTCATGCGCTATACCCCCGGCGCGCGCGGAAAATTCGCCGGGCAATCCTCCTACGGATACGCCAGCGTGGCCGCTTTTCTCGAAGCCACGGCCTCGATCAAGGCTGGGCAATCCTCTTCGGAAGATTGGCAAAGCTCGCTCGCCACCATCGAAAAAACCCGCGTCACCACCGCCATCCTCGAAGCCGGCCGACGCAGCCTAGATGAAGGCCAACGTATTATTCTTTGAGCACGAGCGCGGAGAGGAATTTCTCCACAATCCCCGCCGGCGACTCCAAGCCCCGCAGAACTGTAGCCGGGAAAAACAAAACCCCGGCCAGCGGACTGACCGGGTTGAATATATTAGAAGGTTCTTAAGCGTGGAGATCGAAGCGATCTAGATTCATCACCTTGTCCCAAGCCGCGATGAAGTCCTTCACGAAGGTCTCCTTGGCATCGTCACAAGCATAGACTTCAGCGATGGCGCGGAGCTGTGAGTTGGAACCGAAGACAAGGTCCACCGCTGAGCCAGACCATTTGACTTCGCCCGAGGAACAATCTTTCGCTTCGAAGAAAAACTCGCACTTTTCCGACTGCTCCCAGTTCACCCCCATATCGAGAAGGTTCACGAAGAAGTCATTGCTCAGCGTTCCCGGTTTGCCAGTGAGGACACCGAAAGCACTTCCATCAGCATTTGCATCGAGGACGCGTAAGCCACCGACCAACACCGTCATTTCCGGAGCGGTCAGAGAAAGCAATTGCGCTTTATCAATGAGCAGTTGTTCGGGTGTGCGACACGTTTTTTCCAAATTAATATAGTTGCGGAAACCATCAGCAGCCGGCTCAAGAACTGCAAAGGATTCCACATCGGTTTGCTCTTGCGTGGCGTCGGTCCGCCCGGGAGAAAATGGCACGGTCACATCGTGACCACCCCTCTTGGCAGCAGCTTCCACAGCGGCGCACCCACCGAGCACGATGAGATCCGCCAGAGAAACGGGTTTTCCAAAGTCAGTCCGAACTTTCTCCAACGCGCCGAGGACTTTCGCGAGCTCGTCCGATGAGTTTGCGGCCCAGTTTTTCTGAGGTGCAAGACGAATCCGGGCGCCATTTGCGCCCCCACGGCGGTCACTGCCCCGGAAGGTCGAGGCAGATGACCACGCCGTGCGAACCAATTCCGCACCGGACAGCCCGGAATTCAGAATGGTCTCTTTCAGCGAGGCTATATCGGCATCATCAATCAAATCATGATCCACTGTCGGTGTCGGATCCTGCCAAATTTCAGGTTCAGCCGGAACCATCGATCCAAGGAAACGTGCGGGCGGTCCCATATCGCGGTGGGTCAGTTTATACCACGCCTTGGCAAAGGCCTCGGCAAACTCATCCGGGTTCTCATGGAAGCGTCGGGAAATTTTGGCGTAAGCAGGATCCATTCTCAGAGCGAGGTCCGAGGTAAACATAATTGGCGCGTGCTTTTTGTTGGGATCATGGGCATCGGGCACAAGATCAGCAGCGTCGGGATCAGTGGGAATCCACTGTTGGGCGCCCGCTGGGCTCTTGGTCAAATCCCAGTCATACTTGAACAAGGTCTCAAAGTAGCTGTTATCCCAGGTGATTGGCGTTTCGGTCCAAGCGCCCTCCAATCCACTCCCGATAGTATCACCGGCATTTCCGGTTCCGTAGTTGTTTTTCCAACCTAGTCCTTGCTCGGCAAGAGGAGCCGCCTCGGGTTCACGCTCGACATACTTGTCAGGGTCAGCGGCACCGTGGGCTTTACCAAAGGTATGACCTCCGGCGATCAAGGCGACGGTCTCTTCATCATTCATCGCCATGCGGCCGAAGGTCTCGCGAATGTCGCGCGCCGACTCCAAGGCACTCGGATTTCCATTCGGTCCCTCCGGGTTCACGTAAATAAGACCCATCTGCACCGCGCCGAGAGGATCATCGAGAATACGATCTCCCTTGTAGCGCTCGTCTGCCAGCCACTCGGTTTCCGGTCCCCAATAAATGTCCTCTTCCGGCTCCCAAATGTCTTCCCGACCACCACCGAATCCTGCCGTCTTCAGACCCATCGATTCCAAGGCACAATTTCCGGTGAAGACCATCAAATCGGCCCAAGAAAGCTTTCGGCCATACTTCTGCTTGATCGGCCATAACAAGCGGCGCGCCTTGTCCAAGTTCACGTTATCCGGCCAGCTATTCAACGGAGCGAAACGCATCGATCCCGACGACGCCCCTCCGCGACCATCGAGCGTGCGATAAGTCCCCGCGCTGTGCCAGGCCATGCGAATAAAGAAGGGGCCATAGTGGCCATAGTCAGCCGGCCACCAGTCCTGTGAAGTCGTCATCACTTCCTCTACGTCTTTTTTCAGCTCCTCGAGATCGATCGTTTGAAACTCGGCGGCATAATCAAAATCCTCGCCCATCGGATCACATAGCTCGGAATTCTGGCTTAGGATTTTCAGGTTCAATTGATTCGGCCACCAATACTGGTTGGAGGTGCTCCCGCCGGCGTTTTGCGCATTTACCCCACTCATCACCGGGCACTTGCTAATATCGTTGTCTGTCATTTTTGTATTTGTTTGTGTGAAAATTTCCTACCTTGCCTTGAGGCATTTAGGGCAGGTCCCCCAGTATACTACTTCCGCCTCATCAATCTCATATCCCGCATCGTCCACGACATCCAGACAGGGCGTCTCCCCGGGCGCACAATCGACATCGACCATCTCTCCGCAACTTCTACAGACCAAGTGCTGGTGATTATCACCCACCCGATCCTCATACCTCGCCGCCGATCCAGAAGGGTGAATCCGCCGAATCAAATCATGCTCCGCCAGAGTCCCAAGAGCATTGTAAACTGCCTGACGAGAAATCGTCCCGATCTCCCTCCGAACGTCCTCCGCCAAATCATCCGCCGTCCCATGCGGACGCCCTGACACCGCCCGCAGCACCGCAATTCGCTGCGCGGTCACGGAAAGACCGCGTCCTCTCAATGACTCAATCGGATCGAGCATTATTTAGACCATATATAATTATAGATTTTGTCAATAATATGTTCAGGCAATTTAAATATTCACCGTCAGCTTAACGAAGCCCCCTCCAGAAAAATAGGGATTAAAATCCATCTCACTCCCCCCTGAAAGGATCCAAGAAGAGCGAGAAAAATAAGTGATCGCACCCCGAAAGAATACTTCGTTGTCGGTGGCACCCTCCCAGGAGGTGCCGCCAACTACCTCATCAAGCTCATCGATGAAACCAACTTCCTCGTCAGCCACTCCAGCGGCTTCAAGAAAGATGGTCGCGAAAAACAATACTCCGAGTATGCCCTGAAAGCACGGCCTCCCCAGAAATGAGGAGATAAGCCATCGAACAACCTGCGTATTACTTTCACAAGCCCACCAAATGAAAACACTCACCATCATCAGCCATCTCTTCCTCCTCGTCGTCTTTAACACTGCCGCTTTGGCCCAGGAGCCACTCAAGAAAAACGACCGCATCGTCTTCCTCGGCGACTCCATCACCGCCGCCGGAGTCCGAAAGACCGGCTATATCACCCTGAGTTCCGCGGCCATTGCCAAGGCACACCCCGATCTCAATATCGAAGTAATCGGAGCCGGCATAGGCGGGCACAAGGTCCCCGACTGCCAAAAGCGTCTCGACAAGGATGTCCTGCAAAAAAAGCCCACCATTGTTTTTATCTACATCGGAATCAACGACGTCTGGCACTGGACTCATCCCAGAGTCATTGCCCGAGGCAAAAAAGGGACGACTCCTAAAGAGTTTGAAAACGGACTCAAGGACATGGTCGCCAAGATTAACAAAGTAGGTGCCCGGGTCATCCTTTGTACTCCCACTGTCATCGGAGAAAAATCAGACGGCAGCAACTCCGACGACAAAAGACTCGACCACTACTCCAACATCAGCCGGAAGGTTGCCAAAGAGACGGGCTCCCAACTTCTCGACCTCCGAAAAGAAATCATCACCCAACTTAAAAAGGAGAATCCCAAAAATGCTCCCAAAGGGATTTTCACCTCGGATGGCGTCCACCTAAATGAGAAAGGTAATCGCTTCGTTTCGAGCCTTGTTCTCAGAGCGCTCAAGGTCCCACTTCGCAAGGAATAGCTCTACTCAGTTTTTATTCTACGTTTCAAGGCGATCTCTTTTTGATCCAGGAACGGGATGTGTTTCTCCTACCAATTAAAAACCGTGGTCCTGGCTCTCTGAAAAACAAAAACCTTCATCATGAAATTCCTCCTATTATTCACCTCAATTGTGGTATCAGTCACCAGCCTGTTTGCCACCAAGCCAAACATCGTCCTCATCTATCTCGACGATCTTGGTTACGGAGACATTGGATGCTACGGCTGCAAGGACATTCCCACTCCGAACATTGATCGGCTTGCAAAGGAAGGAGTCCGCTTCACGGCTTCCTACATCACCAACCCTCCCTGTTGCCCGAGTCGATGCAGTCTGATCATGGGGCAATACGCCCAGCGATTTGGAAAATACGGGATGTCTCGCGGACTTCCGATCCCGGAAGATCGCCCCACCCTGGCTGAATTTCTATGCGGGAATGGCTACGTAACCGGGCACATTGGCAAATGGGATCTCGGGTCGAAAAAACAAGGGCCATTGCAAGTGGGATTCGCTGAAGTTGCCAAAGACCCGCCCAAAAAAATCTACACCAAGAAAGAACTCGCCGGGCAATCTGCAAAAATTCGCAAACTACGCACCTCGAAATACTTCTGTCTCAATGAAGCTGGCGAGACGGTTTGGCTGACTGATTACGATGGCAACTCGATGGTTAATTTCATTGAGCGACATCAGAAGTCCCCCTTCTTTCTCTACTGGTCCCCGGCAGCAGTCCACTCACCCAGCACCGAAGCCCCCGAAAGCTTGATGAAACGAACCACCGCCAGGGGAGAGCGACGCAAACTGGCCGGCGCCATCGTCTCGGTCGATGACCAGGTCGGCAAACTCATCCAAACACTGGAAAAACAGGGTCTGCGAAAAAACACGCTGATCATTTTCTCCAGCGACAATGGTGGCAACGGTGGCGAAGGCGCATCATCGGCGCCCTACACCGGCGGCAAAGGAAAGGGCACGCAGAAAGAAGGCTGGGTCCGCGTGCCCACGATCTTCTCCATGCCTGGCACACTCCCCGCAGGAGCTCAACACGATGGCATGATTGCCAATTTCGACTTCTATTCCACGATCGCTGGGCTGACGAGCAAGTCGATTCCAAAGCATTGTGATGGAGTGAATCTGATCCCTTACCTGAAGGGGGAAAACACCAACGAAGCGCATGAGTATCTCTTCTGGCTCAACAACGAACCGGGAGATGCGGAGCGGAGGCATCTCATTGCCGCCCGATGGAAGAACTGGCGTCTCTACAAAAAATACGACAAGGACACATGGCAACTTTTTGATCTAAAAAAGGATCCCATTGAAGAGACCAATCTCGCGAAGAAACACCCCGAAATTGTCGCTCAAATGGCCTCCAAACATGCGGCTTGGAGACAAACCCTGACGCCGCTCGCCAAGATTCCAAAGATCACAACTGACCAACCAATCATTCCCAAAGGCCATGGCTGGGCCCGTGCTCCAAAGAACAAGAAATAATGCACGTCACTCACCACCAATCATGAAATTACTCCTCTCATTTCTATGCGCTCTTGTCACCTCGAGTGCCCTCGGCGCGGATCTGGAACGCGGCAAGACTTGGTTGAAGCGAAATCCAAATCAAAGAAACCCAAGCCCGAAAAGATCAGCATCCTTCCCGTCGGAATGGTCCGAGGCATGGACCTAAATCGTGACCAAGTCATCACTCCAAAGGAATTCCTCGCCTACCGCGCCAAGCAGTTCGACCCCAAGGATAAAAATGGCGACGGCTTCCTCGACGCGAATGAATTCTCCCACCCCAAGGCCCTCAAAGGTTCCGACAAAAACAAAGACGGCAAGCTCTCCCGGGAGGAACACCTCAACATCTTCCGCAGCCAATTCCCCAACGTCGACGTCAACAAGGATGGAAAAATCACCGCAGTGAACAAAAGATAGGAATTTTCGGGTTATTTTTAAAATAATTGTCCAAAAATCGTCCATTTTCTGAACCTGTTTAAAAGCAGGAATTTTACATGGACTCGGAAGATAATTACGACGCACACGAGCAATTCACCCGGCATCTCCTTGAGAGTGAGCCCGTGATGTTACGCTCAATCCTCGTCATCGTTCCGCATCAAGACGATGCCCGAGAAATCATGCAGGAGACCGCCGTGGCACTCTGGAGGCAATTCGATTCCTACGATCCAACGCGTCCTTTCATCAACTGGGCCATGGGGTTCTCCCGCATTCACACCAGACGATTTCTGGCCCGCCAACAAAAACGCGCCAGCCTGACCAGCGAAGCCGCAAAGGTCCTTGAGCAAGAAATGGAACGGCACCCGGAAAGCGCCAACACGATCAGTCAGCACCTTGCCCACTGCCTGCAAAAATTGCCCGATCAACAACAACGTCTGATCCGAGGCTACTACCACGACGATCGCAGCCCAAAATGGCTCTCGCAAAAAGAAGGTCGCTCCGTAGACGCAATTTACAAGACCATTCAACGCACCCGACAGGACTTGCAAACATGCATTGAAAAACAATTACGAAAGGAATTTTCATGAACCAGCAGCCAAATTGGACCAGCATCATTCAAAGGCATCTTGATGGACTCACCACCTCCGAAGAGGCGGAGGACCTTTCGACCCAAATCGTCACCAGCCCCGAGATACGCGAGCAGTATCTCAAGGCCGCCCAACTCCATGCCGCCCTCACCAATGAATTCCTCGCGCAGGAGCACCTCGAAAAATCCACCCGCCGGAATACTCCCTCCCAAAAGAAAGCCGTCTCCATTCACCTTTCCGCTACCGTCGGAATCGCCGCTTTGCTCATGATCAGCCTCCTTGCATTCTTTTGGCCAAAAGACCGAGAGAACGAAGGACACTCGGACGAATGGGGAACCAGCATCGCTAAGATCGAATTCCTAAGTGAGGACGCCCTCTTTGAAGGTGACCAAGAACTGACAACGGGGAGCTCACTGGAAAAAGGATGGCTCCAACTTGCAGCAGGTTCGGCCCGTCTCAAGTTTCGCAGCGGTGCCATCGTGACCCTGGAAGGCCCTGCCGCCTTTGGCATCGACTCCCCGATGCGCTCCTATCTAGAGTATGGTAAAGTCGAGGTCTACGCCCCGGAATCCGCACGGGATTTTGTCGTCGCCACCGAATCACTCAGAGTCGTCGACCTCGGCACTCGCTTTGAAGTTACCGTTGATCTCGATTCACAGGAATCAAATATTTCCGTCCTTGAAGGACTCGTCGACCTCCACCTTGGCAGCCCCGGCACGACTCGGAAAATCCGCCCCCTGGAAGCCGGTTATCACGCACGCGTAAACGCCTTCGGAGAGATCATTGAATTCACCCAAACCAGCGACCGAACTCGCAAAGAAGCTGCCCGACTCACCGGCCACTGGCCCCTCAACTCTATTGACTCCGGTAGCTCCGTCAGCGATTCCGGCCCCCTAAAACTCCATGGCTCTCTGGCTTCAAAAGAGAGACCAAAAATCATTAAAGGAATTATCGGAAATGCTCTCAAATTCTCTACCGGCGACTCTGTCGATCTCAGCGAGCATCTCCCTGCCATTAGCCAGCTGGATTCGTTCACCTTCTCCACCTGGGTTTGCGATCCAAAGGCACCTCTCGCCATGGTCTTTTCTCTTTCCGGACCCTCCGAGCAACACCGCATTCAGCTTTTCCTATCTCCTGCCTATGTACGCTATGGCTGGCAGGATGGCGCTCATTTCGATTCTATTTCAGGACGAATCGACGGCTGGAAACCAGACCAATGGTATCACGTCGCTGTCACGGTCAAAGCCGGAGTCGCCCGCTTGTATCGCAATGGGCGCCTAATCGGCCTCGGATCGGCAGGCTCCAAGATTGGCACTCCTGTCTTAAGTCCCTCTCTGGTCAAAAATCCTTCGTATCTCCTCCTAGGACGACTCGAAGATGGGCATCAAGGCGAAAAAGTTACCTCTCAGAACTTTGCAGGAAAGTTGGACGATGTTCGCATCTACGCCGGCGCCCTTCGTCAAAACGCCATTCGCGACCTCTACCAAAACCACGCTCGATAGGCGCGCCGTTCAACGAAACAATGATGAAATCATTCCGCCACATTCCAACCCTCCTTGCCGGGTCCATTGCCATCACAGGAGGCGCGATCATCACTCCTCAAACCGGCACCGCCATCGACCCTGTTGGGGGAGAGCAAATCGATACCGAGGCGTCAAATTCAGCGACGCTCTCAGACTTCAACGAACTGAGCGGTCTAATTACTCAGAGTGATTGGGCAGGAATCGGAGGCAGCACCGGTAACACCATCGATGGCTCGGATATCGATGTTCGCATTGATCACTCCGCCGGAATCGCTTTTCCCATGAAAACAAATCACCTCCGATTCGTCCACGCAGACCATTGCAATAAATGTGTGAAAAAGCTGCAAAGCCAACACATCCATTAATGAAAAAACAGAACCAACCCTATGAAAGAAATAGCACAGCGAATAACAATGATCGGCGCTTTTTGCATGGCAACTTTTGGAGCCAAGGCTCAGGTTGTCTACACCAATGACTTCAGTGGTGGCACGACGATCGTGACGCATACGAATAATGGCAACTTCAAAGTCGGCACTGGAGACGCCGGTGACCAAAACGCCTCAGGATCATTCTCCTACAACACCACCCGCACTCCGGAAAATGGTGTTCAGGAGATTGATGGTTCCCTTAGTATTAATTATAGCATTCACGGCGTAGTCTGGCTCCTACTCGACACTTCGTCGTGGACTGTTGGAAACTACACCGTCTCGTTCAATTCGATTGGCGGAGCGACCGAAGGCAACTCGATTTACTATGATGTCTTCGCCGGTTCTGGCCTCGACAGCTTCAATGGTGGGGACGGCTCCAATCATGTCACCGTGAGGACGGCATCTAGGTCTCCTCAAGTGTCAGTCCGAAACAAATTAGGTTCCGCCACTGCTTTTGCCCTTGATCGGGCTGACCCCTCTATCACCGATACGCAGAGTGATAATCAGATCACCGTTGACGGCCTGCAGACTCTTGATTTCACACTTACTGCTGACCATGTCGGCACGGCTGGTGATTATTTCTTGATTGGTTGGACGCATGGTTTGGGCGATGAATGGCAGATGGATGATCTCATGATCACTCGTAACACAGCTAACGCGCCTGAGCTTTCTATTATTGATATCAACCTCAACGAGGACAGTTCCACCGTTACGCTCACCTGGAACTCAAAACCCGGAAAAACCTACATTATACGCTACAGCGAGAGCTTGAACGACGACCCCAAAGGCGCTGATCCACGTAACTGGCCTGACATTGATGACAATGTCCCGAGCGGTGGGGAAACGACCTCATTCACAACGGATGTGGTGACCGGCCGGGGGTTCTACATCGTCGAGGAAAACTAATTCCTATTATCCGAATCCCGGGACTTTCACCACACAAAACCACTGGAGGAACAGAGCTGTGAATGACTATCCATCCCCCGGGATCGCTTTTCCCATTAAAACAAATCACCTCCGATTCGGCTACGCAGACCATTGCAATAAATGTGTGAAAAAGCTGCAAAGCCAACCCTACAAAGAAAAAAACAGAACTAACCCTATGAAAAAAACAACACAACGAATAACAATGATTGGAGCTTTTTGCATGGCAACTTTTGGAGCACAAGCCGCGGTCGTCTACACCAATGACTTCAGTGGTGGCACGACGATCGTGACGCATACGAATAATGGCAACTTCAAGGTCGGCACTGGAGACGCCGGTGACCAGAACGCCTCAGGATCATTCTCCTACAACACCACCCGCGCTACGGTAAATGGTGTCCAAGAGACTGGTGGCACGTTAAGTATTGACTATAACATTCAGGGAGTGGTTTGGCTCCTGCTCGACACTTCGTCGTGGACTGTTGGAAACTACACTGTTTCGTTTGATTCAATTGGCGGAGCTTCGACCCCCGGCAACTCGATTTACTATGATGTCTTCGCCGGTTCTGGCCTCGACAGCTTCAATGGTGGGGACGGCTCCAATCATGTCACCGTGAGGACGGCATCTAACTCTCCTCAAGTGTCAGTCCGAAACAAATTAGGTTCCGCTACTGCTTTTGCCCTTGATCGGGGTAACCCCTCTATCACCGATGGGAGCAGTGACAATCAAATCACCGTTGACGGCCTGCAGACTCTTGATTTCACACTTACTGCTGACCATGTCGGTACGGCTGGTGATTATTTCTTGATTGGTTGGACGCAGAGCGCGGGCGATGAATGGCAGATGGATGATCTCATGATCACTAATCAGATTCAGATTCCAGAGCCATCATCATCAATGCTCCTCGGGGTAGCTCTTCTTGGTGTAAGTTCACTTCGCCGTCGTCCTTGATCAACTTCACCCTTCAGCAACTGATGCAGTCCAAACACTCGACGAGTTTTGCCCTTCCTCTCTTCACCTCTGCGGTTCTTCTCACCGGAACAATGACCATTTGGGGACAAGAGGAGCAAGGAACTCCCAACAACCAAGCGGTTCTTCAACCGTTTTTGAGTGAGTGCTGCACCAGTTGCCACGGAGAGAAAAAGCAAAAAACCAAACTCCGTTTCGACCAGTTGGATTTCGGCATCTCCGATAAAGACAAAGCCCTCCAATACCAGGACATCCTCGATGTCCTCAACAGCGGCGAAATGCCACCGGCGACTCTGTCAATCTCAGCGGACATCTCCCTGCCATGAGTCCGCTGGATTAATTCACCCTCTCCACCTGGGTTTGCAATCCAAAAACACCTCTCACCATGGTCCTTTCCTATTCTGCCCCCTCCGAACACCACCGCATGCAGCTTTCCCTCGCCCAGTCCCCCGGCCTCACTTATGGTGAGTTTGGTCGGGGGACAACCTTATCGATTCTATTTCAAGACGAGTTGATGGGTGAAAACCAAATCAATGGTAACACGTCGCAATCACGGTAGAAGACGGAGTCGGCTGCTTGATCTTACTTGGCCTCCCTGGAGCCGCCGCAGATGACCATTGCATTCCGAGCAAAACCCCTTAAATTATTGATCAGTTTACCCTCATGAAACTCTCTCTTTTGTTGGCCGTCCATCTTCTTGCCTCTGGGGCGGCGGTTCAAGCCGATGAGTCGGAGGAGGGAGTAGTTGCTGAAACGGCCATCAATCATTTAACCCTCAAACCCTTCCTGGCGGAACATTGCATCAGTTGCCACGGAGAGAAAAAACAAAAAGGGAAACTTCGTTTTGACCAGTTGGATTTTTCCATCTCGGATAAGGACGAGGCTCTCCACTATCAGGATATTCTTGATGTCCTCAATAGTGGGGAAATGCCCCCTGAAGAGGAGAAGCAGCCGACGAAGGCTGAGTTGGAAATTGTCATGGCTGAGCTGACCGGAGGTTTGTTCGAAGCCCGCAAGCGACTCGCCTCCACCGGTGGCAGGGTGGAAATGCGACGCCTTAACCGTCGTGAATACGCCGCCACCATTCGTCACCTTTTTGGCTTCGAACCATCTGCGTCCCGACTCCCACCGGATGATGAAATCGAGAACTTCGATACTGTCGGGCGACGACAACATTTCACCACTGAACACCTCGACTACTACTACGAACTCGCCCAGGAAATCCTCGAAGTCGGATTCAAGTGGTCGGGGAGGCGGGAACCGTTAAAGACAGTCACCCAACAACCAGAGGATTTTTGGACTAAGCGATACCGCAAGGATCTCGAAAGTTGGAAAGGAGGCACAGGCAAAGTTGTGCGGCTTTCCAAAATTCGTAGGGAATATCTCGCACTCCCGAAGGCCGGAACGGGAGTCTATCTCAGCGAGGCCCTGCGAACCCTCAGCTACGGACACGTGGTCGATCCGCGAGGAAGCTACCGCATCCGCATCAAAGCTGGCATTGAAGGAGCAGTGCAGCCGTTTCGTCGATTTGTTCGGGTCCATCAGGGAACTGAGGAAGTCGCCGGAGTTTTCCGTATCGATGGCACCACGGACAAACCGTCGGAGAGCGTTGTTGAACTCCGTCCCGCCTCCCTCAAGGGAAAGCTCGCCGGCTACGTCGCTGAAGATCGCTCCGGAGCCTGGCTCTCCCACTATCTCAAGTCTCTGCAGCACTACCATGGAGTCGAGCCCGAAAAGGAAGGCTTGATCTGGATCGATTCAATCGCCGTGGAGGGTCCATTCTATCCCGAGAAACGCAGCTTCTTTGAATCCCTGCTTTATCCAGAGCGACCGATCGAAGGGGAACAATCAACTCTGTCATGGAATGATGACAATGCCCGAGAACTGATCGAACGCTTTACCAGCGAGGCCTTTCGTCGCCGATCTCCGGAGCCCCAGTATATCGACGGACTCGTTGCCTACTTTGAGAAACAACGAAGCAAGAAACTGCCTTACGAAAAAGCGATGGTGAACACCCTAGCGGTAGTTCTCTCCTCACCGGGATTCGTTTTTCTCAACGAACAGGCAAACGAGGATCCGGATTCGCGAATCTTATCTCCGCGCGACATCGCCATCCGCCTTTCCTATTTCCTGACCAGTGGTCCTCCTGACGATCAATTCTACCAAGCTGTCGAAAAGGGCGCGGCTTCGAACAAAGAGACCTATCAAGCAGGCATCGACAATGTTCTGAACAAAAACAGTCGGCGTTTTGCCGAAGGCTTCGGGAGCCAGTGGGCGGATTTCGTAAGACTCAACTCGATCTCTGTCTCAAAGGAGTTTCCGACTTACAACGCCGGTATGCGTCATTCCATCAAACAGGAAGTGATCGCCTATTTTCAAACCATGGTGAAGGAAAACCTCCCTGTCTCCAGGCTGATTAAATCGGACTTCGTGACCGTGAATGCCCAGCTTGCCACGCTCTACGGCATCCCGGATGTCATCACTAATGAATTTGTCAAAGTAAAGCTCCCGGCGGATTCCCCGCGCGGCGGCTACCTCTCTCAAGCCGCTTTCCTCGCCGCCGGCTCCAATGGAGAACGCACCTCACCAACTATTCGCGGAATGATTCTGATGAACCGCTTCCTCAATGACATGCCTCCACCTCCACCGCCCAATGTCCCGGAGCTCGGTTCGGGTGTCGATGGGCCTCTGACGAATCGTCAACTCGTGGAACTCCACCAATCAAGGGTACAGTGCTCATCCTGCCACCGAAAAATGGATGCCATCGGTCTTGCCCTGGAAAACTTTGATCTCATCGGCCGCTGGCGCGAAACCGAAAAAACGAGCTCCCGGACAAAAGAGGACATCGTCATCAAGGGCTCTTTGCCGGGAGGAAAACCGTTCACCAATTATAGCGAATTTCAGGCCACTCTCCTCGCGCATGAAGAAGACCTCGCCCGCAACATGCTGGAGTCCCTCCTTGTGTATGCCCTCGGCAGAGACATCGAATTTACCGATGCTCCTCATCTCGATGAGATGATGAACAAACTACGCCCAAATGGCTTCCGCATGAAGGATATGATTATCGCCGTCGCCGAAAGCCCTCTCTTTTTTAACAACTAAATCATCTCAGGAAATCATGTCGGACATCATCACTAATCCCCACTCGCGCCGCTCGTTCCTCCGCCAGGGAGCCTACTGCCTCGCACTTCCTTTCCTCAACTCAGTCGGCCACGCCGCTCCTAAAACGGCTGCACCCAAACGGCTGATCTTTCTCGGCGGTGGTTACGGATTCACCGACTCAGGGCGCGAGGGAGGGAAAAGTTTCTTTCCCAACAAGGCGGGGCGATTTTCCGCCATTGGCCTCACCCAGGGACTCAAAGCTATGGAGCGACACCAGGATGATTTCACCATCGTCTCCAATCTCACTAACCTCGGCGTGAGAAATCCGCACGGCGGCAGCGGAGGTTATCTGAATTGCGGTAGCTTCCGGGAACACGAAGACGGGGTCTCTTGTGATCAACTCGCCGCGCGAACCATTGGCAAGGACAACCGCTTTGCATCGCTCGTCCTTACCGCCCGCGAGCCGATTCCCGGACAGGGATCTGGACATGGAACTGGCTATTCCCTCTCCGCCGACAACCGGGGCCGCTCCATTCCCGGAATCCCCACGCCACTCCAACTCTACCGCACCCTCTTTGCGCAAAAAGGTGACTCGCCCGAACAACTCCTCGAGCGGCTCGACAATAAACAGAGTATCCTCGATCTCGTTCGCGTTGATGGCGGCAGCGTCAAACGCACCCTCTCCAAGGAAGACCAAATCAAACTCGACGAATACTTCACCAGTGTCCGCGATATCGAACTCGGTCTCGAACGGCAGGAGAAATGGGCCAATGTCCCCAAATCGAAAGCTCCCTTCGACACGCCCCCGGCTGAGCTGAGCGGTGAAAAAGAAATTCGCCTCATGCTGGACATGCTCATCCTCGCTCTTCAAAGCGACATGACCCGTGTCGCCAGCTACCGTCTCCCGGTCTGTTCGTTGATCAACAGTCTCGATATCTCCCTCAGCCCACACACCCTCAGTCACTATGGATTTTCAGATGATCGAAGAGCCGCCTCGGAAAAACGTGACCGCAAACTAATGGAACTCTTTGCCTGGTTCATTGATCGACTGAAAGAGACCAAAGACCTCGATGATCGCCGACTCTATGACACCTGCATCGTCAGCTACGGCAGCAACCTCCGTGCCGGTCACGGGCTTCAAAGCCTACCTGCCCTCCTCACTGGTGGTGGTGCAAATCGCATCAAGCATGGTCGCCACATCATCCTTCCAAAAGAAGACACCTCTCTCGCCAACTACTGGCTCACCCTCCTCCAGCAAGCCAACGTGAATACCCCAAATTTCCACTACAGCGATGGCGAAGTTTCTGAGCTTCTGGCATAAACGTGATTCCCCAAGACTGAGAAAAGAAAGAAGTAACTCCGTTCCAGGGTATTCAAGTTCTTCTTTTGCTCTATGAAAAAAAGCATCCTCTGGCCCCTTCTCATTCTCATTGGACTTCTCTCCGCCCAGCGCAAGAACAACAGCTCCGGGCCCAATGACCCGATTCCCAAATCGGAAGTCCTAAAACTCACCGGCAACTTTAAAGGCGCGAAGCTGGAAGAGGACGTCAACATACTCTGGCTCTACGGCCCCGAAGATCATCGCGGCGGCGAGCACGACTACATCCGTATCAAGGAACTCTTCGTCCCAATGCTGAAAGCCATTTCACGGATCGCCATAGATGAGGCCTATCAATTCCCCACGCAGGAGCAATTCAACCAAGCTGACCTCCTCATTCAATATCTCCACCTGCCGGATCTCACGGATGAGCAGTTCGCGATGTATCAAAACTTCGTCGACGGCGGGGGTGCCGTCGTGTCCCTCCACGAGTCCTGCATCATGCGCCCCGTTGACCGCGCAGAGAAACTCGCAGGCTGTATCGGCGGCTCCTGGAAGGGCAATAAAACCTCAAAGTGGAGCAAGTTCGATCATGCTCATTCCATCTACCTCAACACCGAGCACGCGGCTTTCAAAGGCCTTCCCAATTCCATCAAGCTCAATGACGAATCCTACTGGAACCTCTTAAAAAAAGAGAACGTCGAGGTCATCGGCGCCATCGCGCCAACAGGAACCAAAGATTTCAATGCCGCCCTCAAACACCCCGAAGTCCGCAGCGACACTTTCTGGACCTACACCTCCGGCAAAGGCCGCGTCTTCGGCACCACTACCGGCCACTACACCTATACCTTCCACGACCCGACCTACCGTGTCCTCCTCCTTCGCGGTATGGCGTGGGCCCTCGACATCGATCCCGCTCCCCTGATGCCTCTCGCCACCCGGGGCATCACCAACGAAAAAGACCTCGTTGGAACCAAGGATGCGATGATGAATTACAAGAATCGCAAACTCTAGAAAGGAATCGCGGTGCCCCCTCCGCACCCTCATCCGCGAAGTCGCTCTCAGCCCCCTCTTCAAAAAGAAATAAGATGAGCGGTTGCCTCCAACGGCCCAACTCCCAACCTTTAAAAACTTCGCTCCTCAGCGTCATTGCAGTTAACTCTCCCCCAACCAAGTCTGAACCCTAGCAAACTTCCCATGCACCTACCAATCACTCTCTCATTCCTCATCATCTTCATCACAACATTCTCCCTTTCTGCTAAAAAGCCAAACGTCATCCTCATTATGGCGGACGATGTGAGTTGGGAGTGCTTTTCCTGCTACGGGGCCGAGGACTACCAAACCCCCCACATCGATGCCCTTGCCGCCAGCGGTATCCGTTTCAACCATTGCTACTCCACTCCGATCTGCACCACTTCGCGGGTCAAAATCATGACCGGGAAATACAACTTCCGGAACTACACCCACTTCGGATACCTCAATCCGGCCGAACGCACCTTTGGACATATGATGAAAGACGCCGGCTACAAAACCGCCATCGCCGGCAAGTGGCAACTCAACGGTCTCTATCACAATGCCGAGGGCAACCAAGATGTTTCCCGTCCGGTCAAAGCGGGATTCGATGAATACTGTCTCTGGCAGGTCACGACCCAGAAACGTGGCGAAAGAGGTGGCGAACGTTTCTGGAGCCCGCCACTTGAACAGAATGGAAAGTACCTCAGCAAGGAAGACAATCATGAGAAATACGGTCCTGACCTCATGTCCGACTTTCTCTGCGATTTTATCAAGCGTAACAAAGACGAACCCTTCTTTGTCTACTATCCTGCGGTCTTGGTTCACGATCCATTCGTCCCCACACCGGACACCATCGGCGACGCTCCCCGCACGCACGAATCTAACAAGCAACCCAAAGACAAAGCTGCGCGCAAAGCCAACTTCGTCGCCATGGTGCAATATCTCGACAAGATCGTGGGAAAGATCGTCAAGCAAGTCGACGACATCGGCCAACTCGAGAACACCATCATTATGTTCACCGCCGATAATGGCACCCACACCTCCCTCACCTCTCGCTGGAATGGCCGGGACATCAGAGGCGGTAAGGGCGGCACCCGCGACATGGGAACTCACGTGCCCTTCGTCGCCTCATGGAAAGGACACACTCCCGAAGGCCTCGTCTCAAACGACCTCATCGATTTCACGGACTTCTACGCCACTTTTTCCGAAGCCGCCGGGGCAAAACCCGAAAAAAATAACTCCATCGATGGCCGCAGTTTCTTTCCTCAGCTTCAAGGGAAAAAAGGCACCCCCCGCAATTGGGTCTTCTGCCACTACCAACCTTACTGGGGAAAATCTCTAGGCACCCAGTTTGTCCGCGACCAAAACTACAAGCTCTATCGCAACGGTAACTTCTTTAACGTCCCCAATGATCTCAAGGAGGCCAACATCCTTCCCATTGAGGGCCCCGGCAAACCCTCCCACGAGAAACTGACCGAAGTCTTTAAAACTACCCCGCCCGCCCCGGAAAAAAAGGGCGGGAAATCAATCAAGGACCGCCCCACTCATCCCAACTGGAAAAACTTCACCAATCCCAACGACTAGCTTCATTGTCCTCTTTCTTGTCACACGCAACAAATGCGAATGGAAGAATGAGGCATACTGTCAGTGCTTTGAGTAAGTTCATAACCCCTCGGCAGTGGGGAATCAGACACCCAGGGTCAAGATAGATCACTTGCCGCAGTAGCGCCAATTCCCGGCACCAAGTAAGTTCCCCGCCTACCTTAATACCTTTTCAATCCGTATAAAGCATCCATCTGGCGGGAAATCACCTTCATATTGACCCCAAAATCTCCGGACCCAAAAGAGGATCTAACCGCTGAAATTGCAACCTTCGCCTCCGGTGTCAGTTCTCTGGTCTCAGCCAATTGACGGTCCAAATTCTGCTTTAACTTAATCCGTGACATCACTTCCGCATGCAGTGACTGCGCCGAATTTTTTTCTTCATCCGAGGGCTCGGGCAATGCTTTCACCCGGTTCATAATTTCTAGGAGTTGTGGAACCATCATATTGATTTTCGCGAGAAAGGCATCCGCAGTCTCCTTGCTCTCAATCGAACCCATCGAGCTTAAAGCCTCCTCCATCATCCCAAAGTACTCGCTGTAGACCTTTTCATGAGTATCCGCAACGGCCTCGCCACCACCCACCTCTTCCTCATCCGTCTTTTGATCACACGCCAAGAAGACGAAGGGAAGAATCAGACAAACCATAAGAGTTTTGAGGGACTTCATAACACGCTGAGAGTAGGGAATCACTTCCCCGGGTCAAGAGGCATCGCCTCGCGCGACACTCTCAACCGGGCAAACAATTTGGGTATCTCGTCGTAAAGTGTACCCGCCCCCACTTGCAAAAATTCAAAGCGCGCGTCGGTAGAATCAGGAAAGCGCAGCTCTTCATCGCCAAATACCTCAGCGTCCAAGGCCAGCCTCCAGCTGTCCATCATCTTTGTCCGTCCAAAAATTCGCCCATCTCTTTATTCACGCTTCCTGAAACTCAATTTCCCAAAAATTTTCCATCCCTCATTTGACGATTTTATTCAAAAATCACCTGTTTTTCTTCAAGACTCTCTGCGCTTTCTCCTGTATCAGTCCCCCACATGAAGACCGTCGCCATTCTCGCTACCCTCGACACCAAAGCTGCCGAAGCCGATTTCATGCGCACCGAAATCGAAACCCTCGGCGGAAAGGCCTTCCTCATCGACCTTTCCCTCGTCGGCGACTCCGATCTCAAAGCTGACGTCACCAAGCAGGAAGTCATCGCTGCTGGCGGAGGAAATCTTAAGGAACTCCTCGTCAAACCCAACCGCGAGCAGTCCAACCCTTTCATCGTCACCGGAGCCACCAAGCTCCTTCTTGAACTTCAGGAAGCCGGCAAAATCGACGCCGTGGTGACCCTCGGCGGAACCCAGGGCACCTCGACCTGCGCTCCCATCCTGCAAGCCCTTCCCTATGGCTTCCCCAAGGTCATGCTCTCAACCGCCGCTTCCGGCGACACCTCACCTTTCGTCGGTATTAAAGACATCACGATGATGTTCGCCGTCTCCGACATCCTCGGACTCAACGTCTTCTCCCGAAAAATTCTAGCAAATGCTGCTGCCGCAGCCTGGGGCATGACCCAGTCCAAGCAGTGTATCACAAAGTCCACCGCCAAAGGCGTCATTGGAATGTCCAACCTCGGGGTTCTCACCCAGGGCGCCATGCACGCCATCGAACTCTTCGAAGCGGCCGGTTACGAAGTCATTACCTTCCACGCCATCGGTGCTGGTGGTGACGCCATGGAGCAAATGATGAAAGAAGGAATCATCACCGCTGTCTTTGACTACGGCCTAGGCGAAATTGCCGACGGAGTGTGGGGCGTCCTCCGCGCCGGCGGACCCGACCGACTCACTGTCGCTGGCAAACTTGGCCTTCCCCAGGTCATCGTTCCCGGCGGATCCGAGCACCTCGGCATCCTCGTCAGCGAGCCCAGCGTCATTCCCGCCGGATACGAAGATCACCAAATCACCTGGCATTCACCTTACGTCTTCGTTCCCCGACTCAATGCCCAGGAACAAGGCCGCGTCGCCAAAGTCATCGGAGAGAAACTCAATCACTCCACCAAAGACACCCTTTTCCTCATGCCTCTCAAAGGTGTCAGCAGCTACTCCGCCGAAGGAGGAGAACTCTACAACCCCGAGCTCGATGGCGCCTACTGGGAGTCACTTCAAAAAGAACTCCCTGACACCATCGAAGTCGAAGCCATGGACAACAACGCCCAGGATGACGCCTTCGTCGAACGCGCCGTCAACTACCTCATCGAAAAACTCGAAGCGTAATTATTTTTCCCCTACCAAATCTCAAACCAAAACAACCAACCAACAAATATAATGGCTGACTTAGACGACATCAGAGACGGAGACAATTTTGGTCTCAACACACCTGCAGACACCTCTTCATTCTACCTCAAGGGAATGAACAGCGCATCATGGGGCATTAAAAACCGCATGTCCCGTATCTTCAACCGCAAGTCCGGACGCACCGTCATGCTTGCTTTCGACCACGGATTCCTCATGGGACCGACTTCCGGTCTTGAGCGCATCGACCTCAACATCGCTCCTCTTGCTGAGGAAGCCGACTGCCTCATGGGTTGCCGCGGCATGATCCGCACTTCCATCCCTGCGGAAAACACCAAGCCAATCTGTCTCCGCACTGATTCCGGCACCACAATTCTTACCGAGATGAACCACAACGTGCTCATCTCCGAAATCGACGCCATCGGCATGAACGTTTCCGCAATGGCCGCCATGCTCGCCATCGGCGACGCTGACACCGAAGCTTCCACCGTGGCTAACTTCTCCAAGCTCGTAGACATCGGCAACAAATACAGTATCCCCGTCATGGGTGTTACCGCTGTTGGTAAGGACATGGCTCGCGACTCCCGCTACTTCGGCCTCGCTTCCCGCGTTTGTGCTGAGAACGGTGCTTCCATCGTGAAGACTTACTACACCGAAGGCTTCGAAAACGTCGTGGCAGCCTGCCCCGTCCCCGTTGTCATCGCGGGCGGCAAGAAGCTCCCTGAACTCGAAGCTCTCGAACTCTGCTACAACGCCATCCAATGTGGCGCTTCCGGAGTCGACATGGGCCGCAACGTCTTCCAATCCGACAAGCCTCTCGCCATGATGCGTGCCGTGAAGGAAGTCGTCCACAACGACGCCAAGCCCGCCGAGGCCATCGAAATCTACAACGCTGGATAAACAAGTGGCCGGGGCCTATCGCCCCATTGCCAATCTTTTCAACCCTGGGCGAGAGCCCGGGGTTTTCCTTCTCCCCCTCCCACGTTCACTTTATCTCTCTTCCTACCATGACCCGCGCCGAAAAAATCGATCTCATCCGTTCCCGCCCGCAACTCTCCGTTGCCACCCTCAGTGCCGACATGGGCAACCAAAACGCCGCTCTCCAAACCCTCAAGGAGAACGACGTCAACCTCCTCCACTTCGACGTCATGGACGGTAATATCTGGCCCAACATCACTGTTGGATCACCCTTCGTCGCCGGACTTAAAACCGACCTCCTCAAGGACGTCCATCTTCTCATCAACAAGCCCAAACAACACATCGACGCCTTCGCCAAAGGGGGAGCCGATCTCATCTCTTTCTCCGTCGAATACACCGCCCACATCAACGACACCCTCGCGCGCATTTCCGCCCACGAAGACATCGTCCGCGGTGTCTCCCTCAACCCTGGCACCTCGCCCACCTTCATCAAAGACTACCTCGATCAAATCGACTACGTCCTCCTCCTCGGCGTCGGCCCTTATTCCGGAAAAGAACTCTTCCTCGACGACATCCCTCCCAAAATCAAGACCCTCCTCGAGTGGAAACCCGAGCTCCTCATCTGTATCGACGGCGGCGTAAACAAAAACACCATCGACCAAATTGCGGCCATGAACCCTCACTTCGTGGTCTCCGGATCAGCCATCTTCAACAATGAAGATCCCGTCGAAAACCTCGCCTTCTTTAACAACGCAATAAGCGCCTAAACCTCTCTTAACTCATACCACTTCAATACTATGTCTAAACAAATTCACGCCGGAAAAGTCGCCATCGTCACTGGAGCCTGCGGAGGAATCGGCCGCGCGACCGCCGAACGTCTTCGCAACGACGGAGCTACCGTCGTCGGCATCGACATCAACCCCGACGTTGTTACCAACCTTGCCGGCGAGCGTCTCTCCGGAGCCGTCTGCGACATTACCGATGACGCAGCCCTCAAAGCCGCCGTTGACAAAACCGTCGCCGCGCACGGAGGCCTCGACATTATAGTCGCCAACGCTGGAATCTTCAAATCCGGCGAATACATCGATGCCGAAGAAGACAGCTGGGATCTCCATCTTCGCATTAACCTTACCGCGACCCAACGCTTCCTCAAGTTCTCCATCCCCGCCCTCAAGGAGAGCGATAAGCAGGCAAGCATCATCATCATCGGCTCACGCAACTACGCCGCCCCCGGACCGGGCGCTTCCGCCTACTCCGTCACCAAGGCCGGCGTGACCCAACTCGCCCGCGTTGCCGCTCTCGAACTCGCCCCCTTCGGCGTCCGCGTCAATGTTCTCCATCCTGATGCCGTCTTCGACACTGAGATCTGGACCGACGAAGCCCTCAAAAAATCCGCCGAGCGCTACGGCATGACCGTGCAGGAGTATAAAACTAAAAACCTCCTTAGCACCGAGATCACCTCTCCCGGCGTCGCCGCTCTCGTCAGTACCGTCGCCGGCCCCGTCTTCTCCGCCACCACCGGCGCCCAAATCCCAATCGACGGTGGAAACGATCGTGTGATTTAGGAACGCTTCGTAGCTAAGTGGCTGCATTGCCATCGGGTGATGCGGCGATGAACCGACAGACCGTGGAAAAGTGCGCAACGCAAATTAAGATCGTCACGAGACAGTATTTCGACAAAAAATCCCCGTCACTTGATTTTCAATGTCGGGCACAGCAGGATCAACGTGCCACATGACCCGTCACAGTTTCGCCGCAATTCTATCAATTCTCTCTTCAGGCTTTGCCGAAGCCAGAGAATCTGGCTTCGCGCACTTCCTTGAGCCTGGCTTTCCATTTTGCGAAATCACCGTCGACGCACGAGCTCTGGGTAAGGAATTCCCTAAAAACAATCTTATCCCACGCGGATTGGTCGTCCGGGTGGCCGAGAACACCTACCTCGCCTACGACACCGATCTCTGTCGCCTTGCAGTTGCGTGGACCGGCGGATTTCTGACCGAGGAAAGTCTCGCGACGATGTCCTATCATCAGGCAAAAAAGAAAAAGGGTGGTGGCCAGAAAAAGCTGCCAACTCCAATCGGTGATCCGATCTCTGCGAGTGGCCTTTATCCCGGAGTGCAGTTTGGGATGACGCCAAAGTTCAACGACCCCCGCCCGGCAGGAAAAGAACCGAAGGAAATTGGTCGCGGCGCTTTGCCGAAAGGAATGGTGAGATGGGTTTCCAGCACCGCCATCGGAGATCAGGTAAAACTGCATTATGAAATCGACGAGGTAAAAATCCGCGAAGTCCCCTCGGCAATGGACGACACGGTCATTCTCCGGCATTTCCAAGTCAGTGAACACCCCAAGGACCAGCTAACCATCGTCATCGGAACCGGCCACTGTCAGCTCATCAATCCACCCTCGGGCAGTATGACCCAACAAGTGGACGGAATCAATTACCTCACCCTCGACCGGGCTGACTCACCGCAGGAATTTGCGATCGCGCAGTCGGCGAAAAAACTAAAAAGCAAAATATCTGCTCCCATTAAAATGAACGCGGCCTCCGACCATTGGCCCAAACTCACGAAGACCAAAGGTGAGCTCGCAGCCGACACTGCTGACTATGTCATCGATACCATCCCCCTTCCGATAGACAATCCCGAGCGGCGCAACGTGCGACCCATCGATATCGACTTTGCCGATGACTACGCAGTGGTCGTAACCTTCGATGGAGATCTTTGGAAAGTGCGCGGTTTGCAGGGAGACCTTCAAAAAATCACCTGGAAGCGAATCGCCTGCGGCCTGCAGGAACCAAGTGCGGTGCAGATTAAGGACGGTGAAATTTTTGTCTTCGGACGCAACGGCATCACGAAAGTCTTCTCCGGAAAAGAAGGACTCGTGTATGAAAATCACAGCAGCGATTTTTGGCAAAGTGCCGAGACGCGGGATTTTGCGCACAGCTTGTCCGTCGATCACAAGGGCCACTTCTACTTCAGCAAAGGGGGCCAGCAGAACGACTACCCTTCAAAGCACAGCGGCCGCGTTCTCAAGCTCGACGACGACAATAAAGTCAGCATTTTCGCCAGCGGCTTACGTAATACCTACCTCACGATTCGTCCTGGCACTGACGAGATCTACGCGAGTGACCAGCAGGGACATTGGGTGCCCGCGACTCCCATCCACCGCATTGTGAAAGGCGGCTACTACGGATTTCAACCCGCCGCTCCTTGGGATGTTCCCGAACCGAAAATCACACCTCCCCTTTGCTGGATTCCACACACCGTGGCAGGCTCCGGACTCGGCCTCGTTTGGGCGGATCAAAAACGCTTCGGCCCCCTGAGCGATTCTCTCATCTACCTCGACTTCCGCCGTCCCGGCTTGCTGCGAACCTATCTCAATCAACGTGATGGACAGGCCGCGTCTGTTCCCCTGCCAGCCACCTTTGACTTTCCCTTGCTCAAAGGCGCCGTCAATCCCACCGACGGACAACTCTATCTCGTGGGCTTTCAAATTTGGGGATCTAACTCCAACGGCATTCGCGGCATGGCCCGTCTCCGCTGCACTGGAAAGCCATCACTGCTGCCAACCCGTGTCATCGCCGGGAAAAACGCGGTGGTTTTAACCTTCAACCAAGAACTCGATCCCACTATCGGCAAGATCACGATCCGCCGATGGAACTATCAACGCAGTGACAAGTATGGATCAGGCCACTACCGCCCCGATGGCAAATCAGGCGAGGAATTTCTTCCCGTAAGTGCTCCACAATTCTCGGCGGACCACAGATCTGTCCTCCTCGCAACTCCCGATCTGGACCCGGTCCATCAACTCGCGGTGAGCTACGAACTTAAGTCTGCTTCCGGCCAATCATTTTCCAATGCAGCCTACCTGACCCTCCATCACACCTCGCCTCTCGATCTAAAAACAGAAGGCTTCTCCGGCCTTGATCTTGCCAAGCTGGCGGCCAACGCGAAAGACCAACAGCCCTCCCCCCATAAAATTAAACCCACAATCGAACGCGGCGCCAAAGTCTATCTCGCCATCGGCTGCGCTGCCTGCCATTCCGTCGACGGCTCTTCCAATGGTAGGAGCGGTCCGACTTGGAAAGGTCTCGCTGGCTCAAAACGAAAACTCATCACCGGCCAATCCGTCGAGGTCACGACCGAGTATCTTCGAGAATCCATTCTCGATCCAACCGCAAAGGTCGCCAAAGGCTATAACCCCAGAGACGTGGGCATGCCATCCTATCGCGGAATCCTGCCCGACTCCGACATCGAGTCGCTCATTCTCTATATCCAATCGTTGAAGAAATAATGGCGATCAGGTCAGCGTAACGATGATTGAAAACTCGCTGAGCCACTTTCGAAATTCTTTTCCATGAAACGCCCTTTCTCGTATGCCCTTCTCTCCACTCTTCTTTTCCAATCCCTCAGCGCTGAGAAACCCGATCCCAAATCGCTCGAGTTCACCAAGTGGACTCCCGACTTCCCTGTCCCTGACCCGGTTGCCATCGCCTTCGACAATCAGGGCCGTGCCTATGTCACGCAGACCCAACGCCGTAAGGCCAACGACCTCGACATCCGCCAAAACCGTGACTGGATCCCAGACGACCTGAGCTTCCTGTCCCCTGACGACAAGCGGGCCTTTTACCAGAAACACTTCACTCCGGAAAACAGCGAGGCCAACAAAAGAAGGATTAAAGACTTCAACAAAGACGGTCAGCACGACCTCGACGATCTCCAGTTTCTCACCGAGCGTATTCACCTCATCGAAGACACTGATGGCGATGGGATTGCCGACAAAAAATCAGTATACGCCGAAAACTTTAAAGACGAAATCGCAGGTATCGCCGCGGGCGTCCTTCATCACGAAGGCGACGTCTATACCACCATCGTGCCCGACGTTTGGAAACTCCGCGACACAGACAAGGATGGCAGAGCGGATACGCGGGAATCCATTGCCTACGGATTCGGCGCTCACCTCGCCTATGCCGGTCACGATATGCACGGACTCACTGTGGGACCCGATGGCCGCATCTACTGGACCGTCGGCGACAAGGGCCTTGGCGCGACTTCAAAAGAAGGTCTTCATTTCAAATATCCCAACCACGGAGCCCTGCTCCGCTGTGATCCCGACGGCTCGAACTTTGAGGTCTACGCCCGCGGCCTCCGAAACGTGCAAGAAATCGCCTTCGATCAATTCGGCAATATCTTCGGAGTCGACAACGACTCGGACCGCCCCGGCGAGAAGGAACGCTTTGTCTACATCGTCCGGCACATGGACGCAGGTTGGCGCTCCAACTGGCAGTATCGCAATGGCGTTTACAATCCCTGGATGGATGAAAACCTCAGCGTCCCCTATCAGAAGGGACAACCCGCCTACATCACTCCGGCAATCTCACTTTACAATAATGGACCCGCTGGAATGGCCTTCAATCCAGGCACTGCTCTAAACGAAGAATGGAAAAATTACTTCTTCCACACCAGCGCGCCCAACGGCCAACACTGGGGCTTTCAGGTCGAACAAAAAGGCGCATCCTTCAAGATGGTCAACGATATGAAGATCACTAGCGGCGTCCCCATCGTTGGTATCAACTTTGGACCTGATGGTGCGCTCTATGGAGTCGACTGGGGCGGCGGCTATCCCCTCAACAAAAAAGGTGCCGTCTGGAAATGGGATGTCGCCAAAAAGCATCCTCTTCGCGAAGAGACCGCCGGGAAACTCCGCTCTGATTTTTCCAAAGTTTCCGCAGACTCGCTCGTCAACGATCTAGGCCATACCGACCAACGAGTCCGCCTCAAAGCCCAGTTCGAATTGGTCAAACGCAAGCTCCGCGATGAACTCGAAAGCGCTGCAAAAAAAGGAAGCCAGCTCACGAAAATCCACGCCATCTGGGGAATCGGCCAACTCAATCGCCAAGCGAAGTCACCCGACTTCAAATTCCTCCTCGGCCTCCTCAATGACTCGGATATCGAAATCCAAACTCAAATCGTCAAAACCATAGGCGATTCCTTCGGGACCCAACTCGCCCTTCATCTGGCCCCGGCTCCTTCCTCCCGGGCATCTCCTCTCACCCCGGCCCTGAGACCTCTTCTAAAATCCTCTTCGGCCCGACTCAAATTCCACGCCGCGATTGCCCTCGGGAATATTGGAAGACCCCTCGAAGCTGACTCCATTCATGACCTTCTCGGGCAGGCCGCCGAGGACAAAACCTATCTTCGTCACGCTGCCATCGTGCTCGCAACCGGATGCGCTTCCAACGCTGATCTTATCTCTCTTGCGGAGCACAAATCCCAGCTAGCTCAAAAAATCGCCGTCGTGGCCCTGCGCCGCCGAGGCTCTGCGGAAGTTGGTGAGTTTTTAAGTTCTCCCCACGAGCACGTCGCTGCCGAAGCCGCCCGCGCGGTCCACGATGACTGGACCATCCCCAAAGCAATGCCCGCTCTGGCCGCATCCCTCGCTACCACTTCATGGGTCAACAACGAATCTTTCATCCGCCGCGCTATCAATGCCAACTTTCATCTTGGCACACCCGAAGCCGCACAATGCGTCGCAACTTTCGCCGCCCGCTCCGATATTCCCGAGCCGCTCCAACTCGAGGCGCTCGATGCCCTCGCAAAATGGTCGGAACCAGCAAAACTCGACCGCGTGGTCGGTCGCTATCGTCCGCTCGAAAAACGAAATCCCGCCATCGCCAGAGAGGCCATCACCACTCAACTCAAAAAGCTCCTCACCAACAAAAGTCAGAACATCCAGAGCCAAAGCATGAGTCTCGCCCGCTCCCTGTCCGTCCAGATCCCGGGCGAAGCCCTCATTGCGGTCGCACAAAATGATTTTTCTCTCCCCAAACTTCGAGTCGAAGCTCTCCGCGGACTCAGCGCTCAAAACCATCCCGAATTGGAATCCCACCTCACCACCGCTCTCAAGGTCCCGAATGTTGAAATCCGTATCGTCGCCCTCGATCTTCTCAGTCAGAAAAACAAAAAAGCCGCCTTCGAAGTCACCAAGTTTCTCCTGCGAAATGAGAAAGCTCCGCTCGCCGAAAAACAAGCCGCGATCTCCCTCCTGGCCAGAGCGCTTGCTTCCCCGAAAAGCGATGAGCTTCTCAACACCTACCTCTCCAAATTCAAATCCATCCCCACCGGACTTCATCTCGACTTTGCCGAGGCCGCCGTGGCCCGGAAGTTAGAAGCTCCCTCTCCCGACTTCGTCCACACTCTTCATGGTGGCAATGTCCAATACGGAGCTGATCTCTTCGTCAACCACCTCGCCGCTCAATGCGTCCGTTGTCACAAGATCAAGAATGGCAAAGGGAGTGACATCGGCCCCAACCTTAAATCCATCGGTCGCCAAAAAGACCGCGCCTATCTTTTGGAAGCGCTGGTAGAACCACAGAAAGTCATTGCCAAAGGCTACGGTGCCATTTCCCTCACACTCAACGACGGCAGCACCGTCGCCGGAAGCTACCGCAGCGAGAAAGATGGCATCATCGAAATCCGCGATGCCAATAACAAGGCCACCAAAGTCAAAGCAACCGACGTCAAAGAGCGTAGCGAAGTCATTTCCACCATGCCTCCCATCGGCCTCATTCTCACCAAACGAGAGGTCCGCGACCTCATCGAATACCTCGCCTCCCTGAAGGCGAAATAGAGTCAGGTGTGTGGTTAGCGGAGAGAGAAAAACCAAAGTTCTCTCTCTGTGGACTCGTTCACGATGTCGCCGTTCTCCGTTTTTGAATTCTCTCTCCTCATCAAGAAAACTATGCTATACAGTGAGTCCACGATAATCATTTGACCGCCTAATCGCATTATGCAATTTTATGCACCTACTATGAAGATATTTTCCCTGCTCACCTGCTCCTTCTTGCTTTCCATTCCGCTTTTGAGCGCAAAGGTTGCCGTTCAGAAGGAAGGGGAAAAAGCCACCTTGCTGGTCGACGGAAAACCCTTCG
>Ga0115013_10000310_pt1 | contig 30156 bp, 37 predicted proteins | sample SouAtlMetagenome_2_FD_88686 | JGI IMG/M metagenome (GOLD analysis project Ga0115013, IMG submission 88686) | Marine eukaryotic phytoplankton communities from Atlantic Ocean - South Atlantic ANT15 Metagenome | ecosystem: Environmental > Aquatic > Marine > Oceanic | place: South Atlantic Ocean...
GGCATCTTGCTGGGCTTCGAGAGCCCACCTGTAATTAATTTTCTTTCTTCTGCATTCATGATTATATCCTTTCTAATAATATCCCATATATAGTTTATTTACGGCACATGTCAACCGGAAATAATTCTATTGGCTTGCTGCTTGCCGCTTGTTGCTTGTGGCTTGCGGCTTTGCGCTTCGCCTTCAATTCACGCTTCTGGATCCAGTAGCCATGAACCACGCCCCGGACGCTGTGGTCCGGGGCAGCAGGTCTACGAGTCAAGGATGTCCTCCATAATCTTCAGGTTAGCGTCAGTCGCGGGCACCACGAAGCAGGCATCACCAACAATGGTTGTCCAGTCGCGCCAATCAGGTGTGAGCTGGTCCTGGATCTGCCACATATACCAGTAACGCATCTGAGACGCGCGCCAGTTGTGCGGGCTGCCGTTCATCAGGCCCTCTTCATCACAGTACAGGTCGCCGTCCAGGTAATGTTTTTTTCGAACGTCTTCATAAGCAGCTGGCACGATCTGCAACATGTCACAGCCGCAAAGCTCATACGCTCCATTCTCACCTTTGAATGGATACCCTCCGCCCTCTTCAGGCTCGGGCTGGTCCGTCACTGTGTGTGATGTTATTTTCTGCTTTATGTCAGCAGGTATTTTTAAAGCTAGATAGTCCATATTATTTCTCCTTTTTAAGTTATATCATTTTATCCCATACAAATGATATATTGTCAAATATTATTTTGAGCTTGTTGCTTGCAGCTTGGGGCTTGCTCCCGAATAAAAATTCGTACCATATAGCCGGCCCCCGCTGCGCGCGCCTGGCCCGCCAAGTGCGTTCTCTTCTCACCACCAACTGTGCACGTTGCGGCAATAATAGAACGGTTCCCTCGGCGTTTTTAAGACCAGTGTGCCCAGCAGTCCCTCGGGTCTGCAAATACCTGCCGAGCACAATATTTATATGGGATTATAGTTGACAATGTCAAGCGAATATGAGAAACTTTTTTAAATTAATCTAGAAAGGATAATTATGGAAAAACAAGTACAAGAAATTTCAGTAGAAGATATTGAAATAAAAATACGAGAGTCTAAAATTTTTAGACTTAGATATTTTGCAAAGAAACATAACGATTACATAATTCGATATGGAATGGTATGCGATAAAATGAAATTTTGGGAAAGCAAAAATGGCGACATTTGTTTTACTTATTATGACATAGACGCAAACGGATACAGAACTGCAAAAGATATCGATTGGATACAAGGAGCGAAAGTTGCTAGTAAGGAGTTGCACTAATGAGATACATAAGCAAAGAAGGGTGGCTCTTAATTTTAATTACACTCGCAGGATTATATTTTCCTGCGAGGGCGATTGTGTTTTGGGGGTGGGGCATATGAGAATGTATTGTAAAAACTGCGGTAAAAAGTTTTATGCCAAAACCTGGAGTGGATACCCCCAGACTGAATGGGGAGTGTCTGGCCGCGTCGAGGTCCCACCAGAGCACAAGCATTTTCATAGCCTAAGTTGTATGAAAGAATGGCTCGCAAAAAATCACGAGGCAGTCACTTTATTCTTGAACTCCATGGGAAATAGTGATAATAATATCGAAACAAACAACCATAATTAGAAAGGATAATTTATGGAAAAGATAAGACTAAACCAACAGAAAAGACAGTTGCTAAAAAAAGAATGGCAACATACTGTCTATAACAATATGCCAATGCAAGTCGAGGAAGATTTGCGATTGGCTCAAGAGAACTATCGTTCAGTTAGGGAAGATACTTGGGATAATGTAATCACACCCCAAGTAGAAAGAAATTTTCCAATGGAAGATATGAGAGTGCTACAAAAGTATAGTAGTAATTCTCATTACTCTCGCTTTACTGATACCGATAGTTGTTTCTACTTCAAACCTCAGTTTGCTGACCTAAGTGAAAGTCAATATAGTTTCACAATGGATATTGATGAATACTTAGCTTTGTATCACAAAGAGATACAAGCAAAAGGTCATCAAGCGACTATCAAAGTTGAGTATGATGAAACACAGAAACAAGAAAACCCTCACTACACAATGCAAAGACATGAGATGTCAAGGGACTTTGCTGACATAGCAAAAGCCAATGGTACTTCTGAAGATTACGCATTGTTTAATGATGGCAGAAACTATGGGTGGACTGAACACTCACCGAGTGTAAGCGATAGCGACTATGGTAAGTATCGCAAGGTAGTCGTTCATGGTAGTTGTCATTCTCGTTGTATGATGTTGGATAATGAAAGCGATTGGCTAATGCTCAAGACATTTGAGAAAGCTAAGTCAATGCTGACTAACGCACACCGAGAACTGTGGAAAGAGAAGAACTCACTCATAACTGATATGTCATCTATTATTGACCAAGCTAAATTCTTGGGAGATGTAGAGCAATATTGGACTAATGTAAGAGAATGTGTGAACTTCGATAACACAGACATTGGTAGAGAATTATCCATAGTAAGTGAACAGACCAAGACAAGACTTTCACAAGCTATGAATAACATAAAGCTAGACGATAAAGAACCAGAGTTAGTAGTTGTTAATGCAAGTGCTAGTGGTTTCTCTCTAGTGAATTAGACAAGCGAGGCATGGTAGATATATCTGTAAGACCTCAGCTTGTTGCTTGCGGCTTGCCCCTGCTTGGAGCTTGGAGCTTGCGGCTTGGATTAAAGGAAGGTAGCCCTCCGAAGAGGGCGTTGGTTAATCGATGAATTGTTTTGCAATGTACAGAAATGACAGACCACACAATGCAAGTCCGAAGAGTGGTTGTCCTGCAACTGCACACAACAAACCACAAACGTTTAGTAATATTACTGGTATTATAAATAACATATATATCCTTTCTGTTAATATCCCATATTAACCCTATTCGCGACCATATGTCAAGCGAGGGGTCCCTATAAAATATACATATCCACATAAAAGCAGGGGGGTGTACCCCAGATGTAGTATAAGGGGTCCCAATAGATACCACATATAGCCTTGTTTTATAGATTTACACGTGCTAAATTCATTTTCACTAAAAAACAAAAGTGCCAAAAAATTATAAAAAATTTTTTTCAAATGCTAACGCCAGAACAAATAAACAACTTACCTCCTGATACAAAAAAGGAATATTTAAAAGCAGCACTGCTTCTTCAAGAAAAGAAACAAGACGAAGCAATTCGTAATGACTTTTTAGAATTTGTAAAATACATGTGGCCTGAATTTATAGAAGGCGAACACCATAAAATCATGGCAGACAAATTTAATAAAGTTGCAAGCGGCGAGATCAAAAGATTAATTATTAACATGGCACCTAGACATACAAAGTCTGAGTTTGCATCTAACTTCCTACCTGCATGGATGATTGGTAAACAACCTAATCTAAAAATTATCCAGGCCACGAACAACGCTGAGTTAGCCGTGAGGTTTGGTCGTAAAGCCAAGTCACTCATCGACACGGAAGATTATCAAAAAATATTTAACACAAGATTACGAGAAGACTCACAAGCCGCAGGTAAATGGGAAACCGCACAAGGCGGTGAATACTATGCAGCCGGTGTTGGCGGATCAATTACAGGTCGTGGTGCGGATCTATTAATCATTGACGATCCACACTCGGAGCAAGATGCGCTGAACGTGGCTTCTTATGATAGAGTTTATGAATGGTATACATCAGGTCCACGACAACGTTTGCAACCTGGTGGTAGAATTATTGTAGTTATGACTAGATGGAGTGTAGCTGACCTAACAGGAAAACTCCAACGAGCACAAAAAGAGCCAAAGGCAGACCAATGGGAAGTGATAGAGTTTCCAGCCATCTTGCCATCAGGTTATCCAGTTTGGCCAGGGTATTGGAAGCTCGAAGAATTAGAAGCTGTAAAAGCATCCGTTAATATACAAAAATGGAACGCACAATACCAGCAAAATCCCACAGCTGCAGAAGGATCAATCATCAAAAGAGAGTGGTGGGTGTGTTGGGAGAAAGACGAGTTGCCACCATTAATGCACGTGATCCAATCTTATGACACCGCGTTTATGAAGAAAGAAACCGCTGACTACAGCGCCATATCTACATGGGGCGTATTTAGACCAAGCGAGGACGATGGACCGAGGCTTATTCTTCTTGACGTAGTTAAGGATAGATACGAGTTTCCAGAGTTAAGACGAATAGCAAAAGAGCAATACGACTACTGGAAGCCCGAAACGGTGATCGTGGAAGCAAAAGCATCGGGTTTGCCGTTGACCTACGAAATGCGTAAACTGGGCATACCGGTTATTAACTTTACACCAAGCAAGGGAAATGATAAACATACTAGAGTAAACTCAGTTGCTCCGTTATTTGAGTCAGGAATGATTTATTATCCGGACCGTAAGTTTACTGAAGAGATGATTGAGGAGTGCGCTGCATTCCCACTAGGCGAACACGATGACTTAGTGGATAGCATGACTCAAGCAGTAATGAGATTTAGGCAAGGTGGCTTTATAGATCATCCAGAGGACTACGAGGATGAAGAGTTACCAGAACAGCAAAGGACGTATTATTAATGGCTAATCGAAGCAAAGGCATACAAGGTCTATTAGATTTTTTTGGTTTTGGAAAAAAAGCTGATGAAGCTGCAGAAACTCGTGACGTTCAAAAAAAGATTGAAGAAACTACTAAGTTTGATGAAACCACAAAACCAGGTGAGTTTAAAAAAGGAGATACAACAGTAGACGCAGAAACAGGCGATGTTGTAACTCAAGAATATAGTTACAGACCAGAATCTTTTACAGACATGCAAAGACGAGAAGGTAAAGGTGAGTTCTCTGATGACGCATTAAGACAAACTTATATGGATAGTGTTGATGCAGACGTCATGTCCTTAGATGAATACATTATGCAACAACGCGGCATAAGTTTAGATCAACTAGAAGCGGAACGAGCATTAAAAGCTAAACCAGTAAACGAAACTACAACTCCTGAAACTACAGGAAGCAGACCTACAGTTGATAATTTTGTTTCAAGAGTAAAAGAAGCAACAAATAGATCAGAAGAAGATATTAGACAAGCTATTGTTAACATAGCTAATGATGCTTACGAACCAGGTAGTCCAAAACTAATGTCGGTTGATGATGACGCAAGTATAAATGCTTTTCTTGATAATAGGCTTATGTACAGCAATAGAGACATGGAAGAATTTGTTGATGAGTTTTTTGAAGCATTAAAAAATGTAGAACCAACATCATACGCTCCGCCAATGATTAGAGATTCTAAAACTATGAAATCGGCACCTGGAGAAAAAATTTTTAATAACCCAGATTACCAGCAGTCTTATGACATAGTTGATTCATTTGGATTTAGGGTTACGGATGACCCAGCTGATATAATACCTCTTAATGAGATGTCAGACAAAGACATTAGATTAACTCAACTAGGCGTTCCTATGAACAGTAAAAAATATAAGGAAATGTTAAAAAGGCAAGAAGACGGAGAGTTGATGTCAGAAATTGAAACTGACCCTGTAAAAAAGAAAAACTACAAAGCTACAGAAGATGCAATGGGAGTGACCGATAGAAAAAAGATAAACGAAGCTGATGAAAAGTTAAAACAACAAGCTACAGACGAGATTACAGACGCTATTGAAGAGGGTGACTTTAAAAAAGCAACAGAGATAGAAGATGCGTTTAACGATGGCACATATGTACCAGGCGGTAAAAAAAGAACACTAAATGCAGAAGGTGGACGTATTGGTTTTGCAGAAGGTGGTGGTGGACCAAAGATGGGTCGACGCGGATTTTTAGGACTACTAGGAGCAGGTGCTGCAAGCTTAATGTTGCCGTTTGGAAGAGGTGCTAAAGAAGTGGCACCAGTGGTTACCAAAGCAATCCAACCAGTCGCAGGAATGCCAGATTGGTTTCCATTACTTGTAAATAGAATTAGAACTAAAGGCAAAGTTACAAGAGAACCTAATTATGAGGATTTTACAAAAGGCGGTGATACGGAAAAAGTTTACGAACTTGATGGTTATACTGTGTATGAAGATATGACTAATGGTAGAATTACAGTAACTGGTAGAGGTAATGATTACCAACAAGTTTCTATGGAATATGTCCCAGGTGAGAATAAAGTCATGAGTAAGACAAATCCTTTAACAGGTAAAATTGAAAGAGGAGTAGTGACAGACAAACCAAAATTTGAAGCAGGTGAATTTCAAAAAGGAGAGTTTCAAGATTACGAAAACTTTGGTGATTATGATGATATGAAAGGTGATCTTACCAACTGGGAAAAATTTGCAACTGGTGGTAAGAAAACTGAGCAAAAAACATTACAAGATTCTTTAGACGATTTTATAAAACAACAAACAGATCCAAATGTCATAGACGATATGGCTAAAGGTGGTAGAGTAGGGATGGCGCAAGGCGGTATAGCATCTAAATTTAAGGAGAGAATAAGTTATGGTAATTGATAAAAAAACATTGAATGTCCCAAGACCGAGACGTTCATTTCAAATAAAAGGACCACAAGCAGGTGCGCAAGCTGCAACAGAAATGTTGCAACAACAAGCGAATACAAAACCACCTATTGAAATTATACAAGACGAAGATGGTGGGGCAACAATTGATTTTGATCCACAAGCATTAAATTCAACACTGGGACCACAAGGTCACAATGAAAATTTAATTAATTTAATGGATCCAGATGACACCGAAGCATTAGCTAGTGATCTATTAGAAGTTTACGAAGATTGTAAAGCGTCAAGACAAGATTGGGAAAACACATACACAAAAGGTATGGACCTTCTTGGTTTTAAATACGAGGACAGAGCAGAACCATTTAGAGGTGCAAGTGGTGCAACACACCCTGTACTTGCAGAAGCTGTAACACAATTCCAGGCGCTCGCTTATAAAGAATTGCTTCCTGCAGATGGACCCGTAAGAGCACAGATAGTTGGTGCGGTTACACCAGAAAGAGAACAACAAGCTGATCGTGTAAAAGATTTTATGAATTATCAAATTATGGTTGAGATGAAAGAATACGAACCAGAGTTTGATCAAATGTTATTTAACTTACCACTGTCCGGTTCTACATTTAAAAAAGTTTACTACGACCAGTTACTAGGTCGTTGTGTATCTAAATTTGTACCAGCAGAAGATTTATACGTTCCATACACTGCAACAAGTTTAGACGATACAGAAACAATAATTCACAAAATAAAAATGAAAGGCAATGATTTATTAAAACAACAATTGTCTGGTTTTTATGCTGACGTTGCTGTTGAAGAAGATACTAACGCTAGTGAAATAACAGACAAAAAAGATGAGCTAGGTGGTGTAGATCCACACAGCGATGAAATTTATAATGTTTTAGAATTTCACACACTTTTAGATTTACCTGGGTTTGAAGAGCTAGATGAGATGCAAGAACCAACTGGGTTAAAGATTCCATACATAGTCTCTATTGATGAAGGCTCAGGAAAAGTTTTAGCTGTCAGAAGAAATTATGACATGCAAGATGAAACTAAAAAAAGAAAAGAATATTTTGTACACTTTAAATTTTTACCAGGACTCGGGTTTTATGGGTTCGGCTTAATTCACATGATCGGCGGATTGTCTAGAACTGCAACTGCAGCCCTTAGACAATTACTAGACGCCGGCACCTTGTCTAATTTACCAGCCGGATTTAAAATGCGAGGCATTAGAGTACGTGATGAAGCTCAACCGTTGCAGCCGGGAGAGTTCCGTGACGTCGATGCACCTGGTGGAAACTTAAGTGATGCATTCATGCCTTTACCGTTCAAAGGCCCTAACGCAACGTTGCTACAGCTTATGGATTTTGTAGTTCAATCTGGGCAACGTTTTGCGAGCATAGCTGATATGCAAGTGGGCGATGGAAACCAGAGTGCAGCTGTTGGAACGACAGTTGCGTTATTGGAGCGTGGCTCTAGGGTTATGTCTGCAATACACAAAAGATTATACGCATCTATGAAATGTGAGTTTATGTTAATGGCTGAAGCGTTTGCAACTTACTTACCGCCTGTTTATCCATACGATATTATTGGTGCTAAAAAAGAAGTTAAACAAGCAGACTTTAATGAGAGAATAGATATCATTCCTGTAGCTGATCCAAACATCTTCTCACAAACACAAAGAATTACAGTTGCACAAAGTGCATTGCAGTTAGCAATGTCAAATCCAAAAATGCACAACTTGTATGAAGCGTATAGAGGTATGTATGAAGCGTTAGGTATAAAAAACGTGAATGTTATTTTACCGCCACCGCAAAAACCACAAGCTATGGACCCCGCTATGGAGAATATTATGGCAATGTCTGGAAAACCGTTCAAAGCGTTTCCAGGACAAGACCACCAAGCACACATGGACGCTCATTTGACGTTTATGGGCACGTTTATGGCAAGAAACAACCCTCAAGCACTAGCTTTATTGTCAAAAAACTGCATGGAACACATTGCATTGATGGCTCAAGAGCAAGTTCAGCTAGAATTTCAAGAAGAAATTGCACAAATTCAGCAATTAACAGCAAATATCCAACAAATGGGCGGTATGAACCCGAAAAATCCACAAGTTATGCAGGTTCAACAGCAAATTAAGCAAGAAACCGACCGAATTGAGGCTAGAAAAGCACAATTAATCGCACAATTGACTACTGACTACCTAGAAGAAGAGAAAAAAGTGTTAAATCAGCTCGATAGTGACCCATTACTAAAATTAAAGTCTGATGAAGTACAATTAAGAGCTCAAGACCAACAAAGAAAAGAAAAAGAAGGCGAAGAAAAGGCCAATATGGAAACTCTAAAACTAATTAGAGGCGGTCAAGAGTTTGATGCTAAATTACAGCAAGACGACGAACATGCTAAACTTAGAGCATCTATTTCACTTGCAAAAGATGGCATAAAACAGATGAAAGCAACTGTTATCGATGAATAATCCACTCGAATTTATACTAAGAAAACAGAAAATGGCTCAAGGTGGCCGTATAGGTTTCTTTGGTGGTGGCGGAGCTGACATGGGTGATCCAGACAGAGCGGGAGAAAGAGCAGATAGAGGATATGGTCTAGGAAACCAAAATGATAATAAGGGTAATGATGGTGGCACACACGGAGGAAATGATCCGCAAGCAATAAGTGCTCAACAAATGTCAGAAGCTGAACCCGGTGACTACGGAGGCTTTGACCCAAGTAGTGGTGGAAATAAACAAACTGAATTACTTGGAATTAAAGAAGATGACAAACAATACACAAATAACTTTCTTGAGTCTCTTTTTAATAAAAACCTTACCTTTAAGTATAATCCAAAAATGGATTATCTTAATAGGATGTATGGAAGAATACCTGATTTTAGAAAAGACAAAATATTAAAAGATATGGGTTTGTATGACGAATACAATGGAGATTTTGATTCTTTTTTAAAAGATCATCAAGATAGTTTGTATGATAATCAGAATATTACCGGAAAAGAAATAGCAGCCATACCAGGACAAGTATACGATTATTTTACAGGCATACCAAAAGCGTTGAGCACAACAGCAACTAATTTAACAAATCCCAGTGCGTATCAAACAATGGGAGAAAATATATTTTCAGGTGTTTTTTCAAACCCCATTACAACTATGATGGGAATGAATCCGATAGGGTTTGTGCCAGGAATGTTTGCAAGTTTAGCTTTTGGAAAGGGTCCATTTACGGACGAAAGTATAGAATCAGGAAACTACGCAGATCTAACAAATGCGCCTACTGATTATAAAGCAAAAGTAAAAGACGCAATGGGTGGAGCATTTAACGCAGAACAAATAGCACAAATGGCAACAGGGGCTTTAAACCAACAACAACAACAATCAGCAACACAAGGACCACAAGATACCCCTATTGATCAAGCAACATTAGACCAACAATCAATGCAACAATATTTAGATGGGCTGTCAGAGTCTGAAGCAGCAAGATATGAACAACTAATTAATTCAGGTTACACTGATGATTATGCTAAAGCTTACTTAGGTTTAATGTGAAAAAAGACGCTAAAATAAGCAAAGTAATGCGTGAATATAAATCAGGTAAACTTAAATCTGGTAAATCAAATAAAAAAGTGGTAAATAAAAAGCAAGCCATAGCTATCGCATTAAGCGAAGCAGGTGTAAAAAAGAAAAAGAGGAGACAAAAATGATCGAATCAATAAAAGCAAAACTAATGCATTACTGGACAGAGCATAAATGGATGACTGTTGCAGTGGGCGTAGTAATTGTAGTTCTAATACTAAAAATCATCACATAATTACATGATACTTGACGTAGTCAAACTAGCAATCGGCGCTGGCACACATATAATGAAAAACAGACAGCAGCGTAAAATGCTCGAGTCAGATGCAGCTATGTTGCATGCACAGAAAATGGCTAACGGCGAAGTCGAGTATCAAGCAGCTGTAAGACAGTCAAATGACAAGGGATGGAAAGACGAGTTCGTTTTGATCCTCGTAAGTGCCCCAGTGATTTTATTGATATGGTCGGTATTCTCAGATGATCCGCAGATACAAGATAAGTTGCACATGTTCTTTGAACAGTTCAATAATCTGCCTTTCTGGTACCAGACGCTGTTTGTCGGCGTGGTCGCTAGTATATACGGACTCAAGGGCGCAGATATATTTAAGAAAAAGTAATTTGACTTAATCATACATTGGGGGGAAAAATGGGGGATAACAATCCTAAGAACCCGCTTGACGAGTTCTGGGAGCAACTAGGAGATAAAAAGAAAAAATATGTCAGAAGCTACAGATCCGATAAACGTAATATACAAAATGCAAAGGGAGATGAAAAATCAACTGGAGACACTAGTTCAAACTCTAGCAAACGGGGGAGTTGACAGTATGGAAGAATACAAATATATAATAGGTAAGATCCATGGGATCGATAACTTAAATCAGGAACTCTCTAACCTGCTAGAACCAAAGGAGCCAGACAAAGATGACCCAAACAATGTCACACGCATTAGAAGCTAAATACGAAAAACAAGATAAAGAAGCTACAGAAAAACCTAGCCAAACAAATTTAGACAAACTACCCGACCCTACCGGTTGGCGTATACTTGTTATGCCTTTTCAAGTTAAAGAAGAAACAAAGGGTGGAATTATTATCGCACAAGAAACATTAGATAGAGCACGAGCAGCGGTACAAGTTGGTTATGTTCTAAAAAAAGGTCCCTTATGTTATGCGGACAAAGAGAGATATCCTACAGGAGCTTGGTGCGAGGAAAAAGATTGGGTGATCTTTGCAAGGTATGCAGGATCACGCATGGAAATAGATGGTGGAGAAATAAGAATGTTAAACGATGATGAGATACTTGGGACAATAGGGGATCCTAAAGATTTGATTCACGCAATGTAATCATAGGAGGATTATACTATGCAAGACGATTTAAAAATCGACGTAGGTGAAGAGCTAGAACAAGAGACAGAAATTGATCTTGATGCTGCACCACAAGAAGAACAGCCAGAGGAAAAACCAGAAATAGAAATTTCTGAAGCTCCTGGCATAACACACGCAGATACAGAAACAGTAAAGACAGAACAAAAAGAAGAAATGTCTGAGTATTCTGAAGGCGTAAAAAAGAGAATAGCAAAACTTACGCATAAAATGCGAGAGGCTGAAAGACAAAAAGAAGAAGCCATCGAGTATGCTAAAAACCAAAAAACTAATGCTGATAAGTATCGAAAAAGATATGAAGCTTTAGATGGTGACTACACAAAAGAGTTTGAAAAAAGAGTTACCTCTGGAACTGAAGCTATAAAGACTAAACTTGCTCAAGCCATTGCAGCGGGTGATGTAGACGCTCAGGTTCAAGCACAATCTGAGTTAGCACAGTTATCAATGGATGCTAGTAGACTAGCTAGACTTAAACAAGTTGATGAAAAAATTTCTACAACAGCTCCAGAAGAACCAGCATCTCCACCTCAACCACAAAGGCAACCTGATCCTAAAGCTGACGCTTGGGCTCAAAAAAACCCTTGGTTTGGTACGGATAATGCTATGACTTATACGGCTTTTGACATTCATAAACAACTTGTAGAACAAGAAGGATTTGATGGTCAATCAGACGAATATTATTCTGAAGTGGATAAGAGAATAAGACTTGAATTCCCACACAAATTCGGTAATAATGAGTCAACTACAGCTGAACCAGTTCAGACTGTCGCTAGTGCCAATCGTCCGGCCGCAAAAGGACGCAGAAAAACTGTGAAGCTCACACCATCACAGGTAGCTATTTCTAAACGATTAGGTGTGCCGCTAGAAGAATATGCGAAACAATTAGCCGCGAAGGAGGTATAAGCATATGGATAATACAACAAACAATAAAAAAACTTCCCGCGCGAGTCAAACTCGGGCTAAAACTGAAAAGCCTAAAGTATGGACTCCACCATCAGCATTAGATGCACCGCCTGCACCCGACGGATATAGGCACAGATGGATTAGAACCGAAAGTATGGGGAATGATGATTCCAAAAATATTACCGGTAAAACTCGATCTGGTTGGGAATTTGTCAGAGCTGACGAATATCCTAACGAAGACTACCCGTCAGTAGATTCAGGAAAGTATTCAGGTGTAATAGGAGTTGGTGGCCTTGTGCTGGCAAGGATACCCGAAGAGCTCGCAAAGCAACGAGAGGCATATTATAATCAAATGACTGCCGATCGTAATGAAGCTTTAGATAACGATGTCTTGAAGGAACAGCACCCAAGTATGCCGATCAATCAAGATCGACAGACTCGTGTAACTTTTGGTGGTACAAAGAAATAGCATTTTGATATTTCGACCACTGATATAAACAACCTTTAAGGAGGACAAACATATGGCAAATATAGACGCCGCATTTGGTTTGAATCCAGTTGGAAGTATCAGCGGAGGCGCTAACCAAAAACTCAATGAGTACAAAATTGCATCTAACGAAACAAATGCAATTTTCCAGGGCGACATGGTACAGCCAGACTCTGGCAATATCCAGCAAGCTGGAACAGGTACGACTAACATTGGTGTTTTTTGGGGATGCAAATTTGACGACGCAACAACTAACAAACCAACTTTTAAAAACAACTCTGCAGCAGGCGGAAACGGCGCTGTAGCTGACGCATTTGTATACGATGATCCACACCAAGTATTTGAAATACAGGGTGATGGCGCATCTGCACAAACTAACGTCATGCAAACAGCAGACGTAGTCGTAGGCTCAGGATCAACAGTAACGGGTGTAAGTGCAATGGAACTTGATTCATCTGACATTGGTACTGGTGCTAACTTAGTGATTATCGGTTTTTCTGGAAAAATCGGTAGATCAGAAGTTGGATCAGCTAATGCAGTGTACAAAGTTCTAATTAACGAACACTTCTACGCATAATAGCAGGAGGACATAAAAAATGGCTATATCAAGACAACAACTAGCAAAAGAGCTAGAGCCAGGTCTGAATGCATTATTCGGACTTGAGTACAAAAACTACGAAAACCAACACGCAGAAATCTATGACACAGAAAACAGTGACAGAGCTTTTGAAGAAGAAGTAATGTTATCTGGTTTCGACAAAGCGAATGTTAAGTCAGAAGGTTCAGCTGTTGCTTACGATAACGCGCAAGAGACTTTCACTGCAAGATATCAACACGAGACAATTGCTCTCGCGTTCGCAATCACTGAAGAAGCGATTGAAGATAACTTGTACGACAAAATCTCTACTCGTTACACGAAAGCACTAGCAAGATCTATGGCTCAAACTAAGCAAGTTAAAGCTGTGTCAATTCTTGACAACGCGTTCACATCAGCTACTGGCGGTGACGGTAAAGCACTTTGTGCAACTGACCACCCAACAATAGCTGGAACTTTCTCTAACGAGTTAGCTACACCAGCTGACCTTAGTGAAACTTCATTAGAGCAAGCAGTAATTGACATTGCTAAAATGACTGATGAGCGTGGCTTGAAAATTGCAGCGAAAGGGCAGAAACTAATTATTCACTCTTCGCAACAATTCATAGCTGAAAGAATCATGAAATCTGCTAATCGAGTTGGAACAGCTGACAATGACATTAATGCATTGGCATCTAAAGGAATGATCCCACAAGGATACGTGGTAAACAACTTCCTAGCTGATGACGACGCATTCTTCATTAAGACTGATGTTCCTAACGGAATGAAGCACATGGTTCGTGCACCAATCAAAACTGCCATGGAAGGTGATTTTGAGACTGGTAACGTTAGATATAAAGCTAGGGAAAGATACAGCTTCGGCTTCTCTGATCCTAGAGGTATCTTCGGATCTCCAGGTGCATAATCGTTAAGGTTATAAACCAATTTAAAGGGGCGCTTCGGCGCCCCTTTTTATTTGCAATCACTAAATTAAAAGCGTATATTCAAAGAAACACAGACTTGACCAGACGGCCTCGCGACTGTGTTAATAAATAGGAGGAATATAAAATGGGTACAACTACTTTTTCAGGACCGGTCAGATCAGAGAACGGTTTCGAAGACATAACAAAAAACGCAAGCACTGGTGCTATAACTAGTAATGCTGCTTACGGCAAAGCTATCAGAGGTGGAGTTCAGGAACTATCTGGTGCTGGTGCAGTTGATCTAACTAACTTAGTAACAGAGTTAACTACTACTGGAGCTAATGCATTAACTTTAGCTGATGGTACAACTTCAGGACAAATGAAAATCGTTAACATGATTGTTGACGGTGGAGATGGAACTTTAACTCCAACTACTTTTGCAAATGGAACTACAATCACTTTCGATGCAGTAGCTGAATCAGTTACTTTAGTTTGGAACAGCGCTATTGGCTGGGTCGCTACTTCAGTAAACGGCGCAACAGTAGCTTAATACAAAATTAAATGCGGGGCTTCGGCCCCGCTAATTTAGGAGGACAATATTATGGCAGGTGGAGGATCATTCACATCAGACCAAAGAACAGCTAATGCAACAGCCGATGGACAATTAGTTACAGGGCCTTGTAGAGTTACATCTATTCAAGCAGCAGGTGCAGCAAGTTCAACTGTTGTATTGTATGACAATACTTCAGCAGCAGGAACAGCTCATACTTTTACTTTTGGTACAGAAGGATTACAGATTTTTATTCCTGGAAGCGGCATCAAATTTAAAACTGGGTGTTTTTTAGATTTAACAGCTACGCCAAGTGTTACTGTAACATTTAACTAGGGGGTTAGATGGCAACATCAGGAACAACTACTTTTGAAAGTGGTTTCTTAATTGACGATGTCATACAAGAATCTTACGATCGAGTTGGAGTTAAATCAGTAAGCGGTTATCAATTAAAATCAGCAAGACGTTCTTTAAATATAATGTTTCAAGAATGGGCTAACAGAGGTTTGCACTATTGGGAAATAGATAAAACCAATATTGATTTAGTTGAGGGACAAGCAGAGTATAAATTTTTTAGAAGCGCTACAGACGGTACAAGTGCAACTACTGCTCCCACAAATGGGATATACGGAGTTGACGATGTCTTAGAAGCAGCATTAAGAGACAACAGAGCTACAACGAACCAAAGTGATTCTGCTCTTACAAAAATAAATAGATCAACATACTCTGGATTATCTAATAAATTATCAAAAGGATCTCCTTCGCAATATTACGTGCAAAGGTTTATAGATCACACATTATTAACTGTATATCCAACACCAGACACAACTAATGCAGCCAAAGATCTTGCAATTTATTTTGTAAAAAGAATTCAAGATGCAGGTGGTTATAGTAATACAGCTGATGTTCCTTATAGGTTTGTGCCTTGCATGACAGCAGGTCTCTCTTATTATTTAAGTCAAAAAGTAAAACCAGAATTAGTACAACAAATGAAATTATTATATGAAGATGAATTGCAAAGAGCGTTAGCAGAAGATGGATCATCTTCTAGCACATTTATAACTCCACAGGCATATTACCCAAATGTCTAATTTTGCTACAGGTAAAAAATCAAAAGCCATTTCTGATAGAAGCGGTATGGAGTTTCCATACACAGAAATGCGTAGAGAATGGAATGGTTCTTTTGTACACGAGTCTGAATTTGAACCGAAACATCCACAACTAGAACCGAAAGTACAAAAAGGGGATGCACAAGGTTTACAAAACGCAAGACCAGACAGAGTAGAACCACCAGTTCCACACTTACTAAATAACAATGCTTTTAGTTCAGGAATTAGAGATTCTATAATTGTAAATGTAAATGATCCTGGCCATGGTTTTGTTAACGGAGACATTGTAAGATTTAGAAGTGCAGAAGCAAAGTTTCCTGAGTATCCACAAGTATCACGACTCACAGCGGGTAATATAAATGTTTCACAAGGACACATAGTAACAAAAATAGATAATGATAGTTTTTCTTTTAGTCCTAATGATACTCTAGATAAATTTTTAACAGATAATTGCACCCCTGGAACAACAACAGTTTATGTAGATTTAGATGGAACTTTAACTGAGTATTATCAAGCAGTAGCAACTTACGCAACAGGTGCTGGTTTGTTAGACTCTGGGGGTGATTGGTACAACATGTCACCAGCTATTGAACAAGCAGCCATTGCAGCGGCGCCATCAACTTACTTTCAAAACCTAGCTAAGAGAGCCGAAGCAGATGCATTAATAGATTTAGTTATAGCTAAAAATGGTACATGGGAAGTTTTGTCGTCAACTACATCTAGTTCTATAACAAACCAAAAGAATGCATGGGTTACATCAAACTTTGGAACTATTGGATCAGGTATTGGCAGAGCCCCTGCAGCAACAAATTATACTACAAACTTTAATAAAGGACCTTATGGTGGGGCAAATAAAATATTGATTGATGATAGAACTGATTATATTGATCAATTTGTAGCCGCTGGAGGTAAAGGCTTTAAATACTATGAAAGTGGTGGTATATTAAAATTTGGAAGGGACAGGGCATCAGTTGGACCTGTTACAATATTAGCATGACAACATACGCAGAACTAGTAACACAAATTAGAGATTACACAGAAACAGACAATCAGGTTCTAACTGATACTATTGTTAACGATTTTATAGAACATGCTGAATATAGAATATTCAGAGCTATTGAATTAAATAATGACAATGTTTATGTAAACGGTAATACCGCATCTGGTAACAGGTTTGTAAAATTACCAGGTAACGACGCCACTGATCCCAGCGCACCGCAATTGGATGACATTGCTACCATTAGATATGTAACAATTTATACAGATTCTGGCACAAAACAGAGACATGATCTGGTTAGAGTGGATCAAGATTTTATGAGTGAGTATTATGATACTCCAGAGGTAGCTTCAACTGCTATACCTAGATACTATGCTAACTGGGATATGGGCACAATAGTCGTTGCACCTACGCCCAATGCAGTGTATAAATTTGAGATAGGTATTACGAAAAAACCAACAGGCTTAGGTACCGGTAATACCAAAACATGGGTCAGCGTAAATGCTCCTACTGTTTTATTATATGCCTGCTTATGTGAAGCGTTTAAGTTCTTGAAGGCTCCACAAGATCAACAAGTGTATGAAGCCTCTTATCAAGAAGCTATATCATCACTTGCACAAGAACAATTAGGTAAGAAAAGAAGAGATGAATATAGGGACGGAAGTATCCGTATTCCTATACCATCTAATAACCCTTAATAGGAGAATATTATGGCAATATCACAAGCAGTTTGTAGTGTGTTTAAAAGAGAACTACTAAAAGGAAATCACGACTTTGATGGCACAGGAAGTGTCGCTTATTACATTGCGCTATATACATCCTCAGCAACTTTAGGAGCTGCGACTACTGCATACTCATCTTCAAACGAAGTATCAAACTCATCAGGATCTGCTTACTCAGCAGGTGGTAAAGCCTTAACTTCTCCAACTGTTACATTGTCTGGTACAACAGCGTTTGCTGATTTTGCAGATGTGTCTTGGACAAGTGCATCATTTACTGCAAACGGTGCTTTGATTTACAGACAAGATGGTGGTGCTCCAACTGATGATGCTGTTGTTGTGTTAGCGTTTGGTGGTGACTTTACAGCCTCTAACGGTACATTTACAATTCAATTCCCAGCAGCTGGTGGTGGATCAGAGATAATTCGTTTAGGATAGGAGCCACAATATGGTTGCTATTAATGATAGAGTCAAAGAGACAACCACAACTACAGGACAAGGAACTGTCGATTTAGGCGGAGCAAAAACAGGTTTTGAATCTTTTGTTGAAAGAATAGGAGATGGCAATCAAACTTATTATTGTATTGCAGCAGAAGGTGGTGCAGAATTTGAAGTAGGAATAGGAACAGTTACAAATGCTACACCGGACACTCTTTCTAGAGACACAGTTTTATCAAACTCAGATAACAACACAAACAAAGTAACTTTCAGTGCAGGTACAAAAGAAGTGTTTTGTACGCTCCCTGCATCTAAAGCTATATTAGAAGATTCTTCTAATAACATGAATGTTGCTGGTAATATTATTGTTGGTGGCACGGTTGATGGTGTAGATATTGCAACCAGAGATGGAGTCTTGTCAGCCACTGTTACAACAGCAAATGCAGCTTTACCAAAAGCTGGTGGTACGATGACAGGCGATATTGCTCATGCTTCTAGTTTTGCTTTAGATATTGGAGGTGAATTAACTTTAGACGCTGGTGATGGAGTAATTAGATTTAAAGATGATGGAACACAAATTGCATCTTTTGCAAATAGTTCTACTGATTTTGTTATTTCTAATGCAACTCAAGACAAAGATATAAAATTTAATGGTAATGATGGTGGCACAGGTATTACAGCACTTACACTTGATATGTCTGCTCAAGGTGCCTTGGTAGTTAATAGTGACATTAAAGTTCCTGATAACGGAAAAGTCATATTTGGTGCAGGGTCAGATTTTCAAATTTACCACGAATCATCAAGTGGAACTACTATATTTGCAGAAACTGGTTCAAACAGATTAGATGTAAGAGCTACAAATTTAATATTTAATAATGAAGCAAACAATAAAACTTACATAAATTGTACTGATGGAGCGGCTGTTCAACTGTTCCATAATGGAGCCGCTAAAGCAGAAACGACGAGTTCTGGATTTACAGTAACAGGAACATTGGCAGCAACAACTTTATCAGGGTCTTTACCTTATGGTAGTTTAACAGGCACACCAACTATTCCTAGTAACAATAACCAACTTTCTAATGGTGCGGGTTATGTAACATCAAGTGGTGTTACATCTGTTGCAACAGGCAATGGTTGCACGGGTGGTACAATTACATCTACAGGGACTATATCAATGTCTGGCTCATATAGCGGATCCTTTAGCGCGAGTTCAAACATTACAGCCTATAGTTCTGACGAGCGATTAAAAGATTTTAAAGGCAAGATAGATAATGCTTTAGACAAAGTAGATCAGTTAAATGGTTATTATTTTGAATGGAATGATGTTGCTAAAGGTTTAGATGGTGGTAGATCATTTAAAGAAGGCATGGAAGTTGGAGTCTCTGCACAAGAAATAGAAAAAGTATTACCGGAAGTTGTAACAGAAGCACCTATCGTAAAAATAGAAAATTTAGACGTAGATTACAAAACTGTATACTACGATAAAATAGTACCTTTATTAATAGAAGCCATAAAAGAATTAAGAGCAGAAGTAAAAAAACTTAAAGAGGATAAATAATGTCGATGTTGTCTTCAGTCGCGTTTGCTGAAGCGGCCTTTAGTGCTGAGGGTTTTAGTCCTGATGCAAAAGTTATTTTGCAGGGCCAAAGTTTAACAGTCACTTTATCCAACGCATATTCGGTACAAAAAACTCACTTCGTAAACGGTTTTAATTTATCACTTACACAAGGAACAGTAACACCGCAGGTTGTTCCACAAGAAGCTAACTTTAACACAACTGTTACATTAAATGATCCTACTGTCCTTGCTGACGGTACAATACATTTACCAGCAAACAGTTTAGGAATGACAGTAAGCTTAGGTGCAACTACAGGTTATGAAGTTATTGCATCTGAAACAGGTTTTGCAATACCTGTAGCTTTAAACTTTAGTCAAGCCAATATATTTTTAAATGCAGATCCAACCATAACTGGTCAAGTTATAACATCAGCTGTAGGACAAGTTGCAACAGGACCAGGCGTAACAGGATTTAATTTAGATGCTGCTGTATTAAAAGATGATGGTGAAAAAACATTTGATGTTACCGTTGTACAATCTGGTGGTCAAAATGTTTTTGTAATAGATGGTGTACAAAAACCTTCTTTATCCCTTGTAACTGGTACTAAATATATTTTTGATCAAAGTGATGGTACAAATGCAAATCATCCACTTAGAATTGCTGCAAACGGAACACTTGATAATACAAATGTAACTGTTGTAGGTACACCTGGACAGGCGGGAGCTAGAGTCGAGTATATTGCTCCTGTCAACGAGTTTAGAAACATAACTTATTTCTGCACCGTACATGGTGCAGGTATGGGAAATACTATCAGTATAACTGGTACCCAAGTTAATTTAAGTCCTGTAGCTGCTGTATCTGGTCAAACAATCACGGCTGCTGTTAATTCTGTAGTTGCAGAATGGACGGCAAACGTAACAGGACAACAAGCCAACTTATCAGTAAATGGTGTAAATTTAGGTTATGCTGTAAACGTCACAGGTAATACAATGACCAGTTCTACCGATGGTCTTTTTGCGTTTACATTTAGTGACGTAGATGATACAACTACAGCTACGATATCTGGAACGGCAATAAGCACGACTGGATCTGGAGGAGCATCATATTCTGATGTATCAACATCAGGTGCGGGTACAATACCAAGTACAGCCGTACCAAATACTGGTGCCGGAGGGTCTTCTTGGTCTGAGGTATCGACAACGGGCGCAGGAACAATTGAAGGAGAAGCGGCATAATGGCATCAACTTATTCGACTAGATTAAAAATAGAATTAATTGGTAGTGGTGAACAATCAAACTCTTGGGGTAACACCACAAACAGTACTTTTAGCAGCACTTTTGAAGAATCAATTTCAGGTGTATATGCTAAAAATTTAGCGGCTGCTTCTAGCCCTCTTACTTTAACATCAAGTAATGGACCTGTAGTTGCAGCAAGTAACGAAGTTAGACAGGCAGCCATAAGATTTTTTGGACACAATTCGGCTTTTATTATTCAAACAGTAGCTGTTGAAAGAATACAATTTATTATAAATGACGGCACTGCAAACGGCACTATAACAATGAGACTGGGTGCATCTGGTAATACTTTTAGTATTGCGCCGGGTGGTAGAGTTCTTTTAGCAACTGATGGTACAAACTGGTATCCACTACAAACAACAAGTTCAGGATGGTCAGCATCAACAATAACAGCATCAACAGCAAACGCATTTGGTGGACAAAAGTTATTTATAGATACTTCAAGTAACACAGTTACAGTAACATTACCTTCAGCTCCAGTCGTTGGAGATGAAGTTTCTTTTATGGATGTTGCAGATAATTTTGATACTAACGCATTAACAATAAATCCAAATGGTAAAAAAATATTTGGAGCAACAGCAAACGGAACAGTTTCAACAGAAGGAGCTGCATTTACGATTGTATTTACAGGAAATACTTACGGTTGGAAAATAACGGAGAAATAAAATGGCAACATATGAGTCCCAAAAATATGCTACCATTCCAATAGCAGCTACACAGGTTGCTGACGGCACTGTAACTAACTCTGAGTATCAATTTATAAATACACTAGCTTCAAATGCGCAAACTCAGATAGATTCTAAACTAGCTTCAGCGGGAGCTTTTACAGTTCAAACAGGAATGATTTTACCTTTTGCTGCAGCTGCCGGTAGTATTCCAACTGGTTATTTAAATTGTAATGGAGCAGCTGTTTCACGTTCAACTTACAGTGCTTTGTTTGCACTTGTTTCAACAACATATGGATCAGGTAATGGATCCAGCACTTTTAACGTCCCAAACGTAAATAGTCGTATGGTGATTGGTAAATCAGGATCTTATTCACTTGGTGCTACAGGTGGTGCTACAACTGATAGCTTTACACCTTCGGGGTCTGTTTCTGTTTCTGTCAACAATCATACTTTAACTACATCACAAATACCTTCACACAATCACCTTATTACTCACGCAGGTGGTGGTATTACTCCAAACTATTTTCACCCAACATATGGTGCATCTATTCCATGGGGTGATAACAATGCATCAATCGCAACAAACCCTTTTTATACATACCCAAGTGCTTGTTTAAGCAATACTGGTGGAGGTGGAGCACACAACCATGGAGCATCAGGATCTTTTTCTGGAAGTGCGGGTACAGTAGATGTTTTAAACCCTTATATTTCTCTTAACTTTATAATAAAAACTTAATATGGCTACATACGAATCAAAAAAATATGCAATACCAGGAGCAAATATTAGTAATATAGCTGCTACAGCTGTTGCTGATGGTTCTGTTACAGACTCTGAATACCAGTTTATAAACACTCTAGGATCTAATGCACAAACTCAAATTGATGCTAAACTACCTCTTGCTGGTGGATCATTAAGTGGAAATGTATCTCTTGCTGATGATGTTAAAGTTAGGTTTGGTGCAAGTAACGATTTAGAAATCTATCACTCAAATAGTGCCGCTGCTGACAGGATTGAGTCTGACACCACACTTCAGTTAAGAACAGATACTTTTAGAGTACAAAATGCTGCTGGAACAGAAACATTAATTACGGCAAATGCTAATGCAGCGTCAACTCTTCATTATAATGATTTCCAAAAACTTGCAACAAGTGATACCGGGGTATCAGTGACAGGCACTTGTACTGCTACAACCTTTAGTGGATCTGGAGCAAGTTTATCTAATTTAAACGCATCTAATTTATCATCAGGAACTGTGCCTGCAGCAAGATTACCTTCAACAGGTAAACTTTTAAAAGTGCAATCATTAGTAAGTGGTAGTAACTATGATACTACTTCAGTTATTCCTTTTGATGCTTCAACTCCTACTTCAGGTGAAGGAATCCTAGTAATGTCTCAAGTTTATGCACCGGTAGCATCTGACAGTATACTGTTACATGTTTTATCCAGCGCAGTTACAAATGCTTCACAAGGTGGAACTGTTATATGGTCTATTTTTAATGGTAGTTCAAACATTGGTGCTTTTGCAAACACAACAGCTTCGGCTGGAATTTGGAATCAGTTTACATGTCAAGCAAAGGAGTCAAGCACAGGCACAAGTTCTAGAACTTACACTGTAAGATTTGGTGTTAATACAAGTAGGGGTCACTGGTTACAAACAAATAACTACAATTATTTTTTAAACGCAAAAGCCGTTTATACTATTTTCGAGATAGCGCCATGAGTGTTAGTATTATGGACGCAATATTGGCGATTAACCCGGATGCACAAGTGTCTATTAAACATGATATGACTATAAATCCACCTGCCATAGATGAGATTACATGGCATGAGGGAACTACGCCTATCTCAGATATTAATATAGCTGCAAAAAAAGCTGAACTAGAAGCTCAGTACAAAGCTGACAAATACAAAAGAGATCGGAAAGAAGCGTATCCGAGTATAGAAGATCAACTAGATGATATTTACCACAACGGTATAGATGGTTGGAAGGTAACCATAAAAGCTGTTAAAGATAAATATCCGAAAGGTTGATATGCCACTAGTAAAAGCACAATTCGCACCAGGAATAGATAAACAAACAACCACGTATGGAGCTGAAGGTCGTTGGGTTGATTCTAAAAATGTTAGGTTTAGATCAGGTCTGCCAGAAAAAATAGGTGGTTGGAGCAAGGTCGTTGCAAACAAAAAAATTGCAGGAGTTGCAAGAGCCAGTACGGCTTGGGTTTCTTTAGCTGGTGTACGTCATTTAGCTCTTGGAACAGACAGAAAATTATATGTATACGTCGAAGGTGTTTTTTATGACATCACACCAATAAGACTTGAAGCAGCGTTGACCGGTCCTTTTGCCATGACAAGTGGATCACCGACAGTTACTGTCACACACAATTCTCATGGAGCGGGGGTCGGGGATTTCGTAACCTTTGATTCTTTTTCTACCGCTCAAGGATTAGATATGAATAATGAGTTTGAAGTTAAAGAAATTGTTGATGGAAACAGCTACAAGGTAAATCACACAAGTAATGCTAGTGGTACAGCAAGTTCACAAGGTGGATCAGGTAATGCTAAATATCAAATAACTGTAGGTACAAACGCATCTGCTTTTGGTTTTGGATGGGGTACTGGAACTTGGAACGCGGGTACTTGGAACACACCAAGATCAACCAGTTCTATTCAGTTAGAAGCAACGTATTGGAGTCTTGATACTTTTGGTGAAGACCTAATAGCAATTAGAAATGACGATGCATTATATCGTTGGGACTTATCAGCTGGGCCAACTACCAGAGCTGTAAAGATAGCAGCAGCACCTGGCACAAACAGGCTTCTTTTAGTTTCTTCTCCTGACAGACATATCTTTTTGTTTGGAACAGAAACAACAATAGGAACAGGCACTACACAAGACGATTTATTTTTACGTTTTTCTTCTCAAGAAGATATAAATACATGGGCACCGTCAAGCACAAACACAGCTGGATCTTTTAGAATACAAGATGGATCTAAAATTGTTGCAGCGGTTAGATCAAGAGGTTCTATCCTTCTTTGGACAGATACAGCTTTGCATGCCTTGAACAACATTGGTCCACCTTTTATTTTTGGTTTAAACCAAATTGGTGCTAACTGTGGTGCCGTATCTCCAAACTGTGTAGCTGATGTAAATGGTGTTACTTATTGGATGAGTCAAACGGCTTTCTATTCATTTGATGGTGCAATTAAAAAACTAGATTGTACTGTACAAGATTTTGTATTTGACGATATTAATTCAACATCAAACGGACAAGTTTCTATTGCGGTTAATACAGACTTTAACGAAGTAACTTGGTTTTATGCATCGGCAAGTTCTAATTTTTTAAATAGAAGTGTAACATTTAACTATCTAGAAAATGTTTGGTATACCAATGATGGATTTACAAGAACATCTTGGGTTGACCGAGGTGTCTATTCATTACCTTACGCAACTTTTTATGACCCTACCTCTTTACCAAACAACAATACTATTCTTGGTGTGACTGCAGGATGTACAACTTTGTACGTACACGAAGACGGTTTTAATGACGATGGGTCTGCTATGGATTGTCAAATTACAAGTGGTGACTTTGACATAAAAGAAGGAGATCAAGTATTTTTATGTTCAAGAGTTATACCTGATTTTAAAGACCAAAGTGGTAATACTGATGTAAAAATAGAATTTGCAAATTATCCAGCTAGCACAAGCACAAGATCATTTACATCTACAACTTCTCCTACTACAAAATTCTTTTCTGTAAGAGGTCGAGGTAGACAAGCAAATGTAAAAATATCCAGTGACGCCGTAGACTCGAACTGGAGATTTGGAACTGTAAGATTAGATATAAAACCAGATGGAGCTAGATAATGGCAAAAATTAATATTACAAGATTACCATTACCGTCTGACGATTTTGATCGTCAGCAACAAGATATTCTTATTCGTGAACTTGAAAGTATAATTAATCAGCTTAACTTTACGTATCAACAAGACTTACGAGAAGAGTCAACAGCAAGGACTTGGTTTTTAGCATGAGTGACGTATACAAAAATAAAAGTCTTGTTTTGGCAAACACTGCGCAAACAGCTATATACACTGTGCCTACAGCTAATGTGGCTACAACACCGCCACAAAAACCTGTACAAGCTCTAGTAAGGTCTATTCGTATTTGCAATGCGACAGGTGGAGCGGTGACTGCTGATGTTGTAAATACAGATTCTAGTGTTGGAGCAGACATTAAGATTACAAGTTCTTTGGGTATTGCAGCAAACACAGCTATAGAATTATTATCACAGCCACTAGTTCTTGAGGATAGTGACATTATAAAAGTAACAGCCGGAGCTGGTGGCGCATTGCATGTTATAATATCAGTATTGGAAATATCATCATGAAGAAGATACAAGACGCAAAAGTGCTTGGAACACAGATGGTTGAGGGCAAAGAAGTGCCTGTTATACAGCCAGAGGTCTATCAACGAATATATTGTAAAAATTGTGGAAATGAAGTAGATTCAGAAGAACAGGCAACCGGCACCTGCAGTAACTGTGGTCAACCCTGGGCAGTTCATAAAGCCAAAGATATACAACTAAAAGTGGTTCAATTACCCATTGGATCAGGTACCGGAGAATAAATGGGATTAAGTAGTTTTTTAAATAAAGTTGGAGATATGTTTGTACCAAAGGAGATCGCTCCTTATTTAGGTATGATCGCTCCAATGGTTGCACCGCAACTAGGTATTTTAGGTAGTATGGCTCTCAGTCAAGCGGGCTCAATTAAACAACACGGTGGAAAACTGGATCCTTATTCAGCAATATCCACAGGAATAGCATTATCATCACCACAAGCAAGAGCTATTAGAAGAGCAGGACAACTAGATCCAACTAGAGGTACGGTCGGTCAAAGACTATCAGCAGGATTTGCACAAAGCCTGCCAGGCAAGGGAGGAGAAATGACAGCATTTCAAAGAGCCCTTGATCCTAGAGTTAGTATAGCACAAAATGATTATGGTAATTTTTATGAAAATGAATTTCTTGCAGCATCAAAATCAGGTGCTCTTAATAATGAATTGATGTCAAATCCTTTTGACTTTGATGCTTTAAACAAACAAGGCAATTTAGTGACCGATGATTATTTTACTAAATATTCGGAAGGTGAGTATGACAGGCTTTACGGTGATTTCATGACAAAAGAAGACATGGATAAAAAGTTAATGTTAGAAGACATAGAAGCAGGAACAGCACCAGGAAAAGGTAAATACGATAAATTTCAAGAAATGAATTTACAAGAACAACAAGATTACTTAAAAAGTTTTGGTAGATCTGGAGGAGACATTGGTTCTACTTTTATGGGTAAAGCAGGAGAATTTGGATCTAACATAGCTGGAGGCATATTCCCTGGTTTTGGTAAGTATGATCCTGTAACAGGAGCCTTTATAGAAGGGTCTTTTGATTTTGGTAAAGCACTACAAACCGTCTCAATAGCTGGAACCGTAGGAGGATTAAAAGCCATAGGTGAAGAGCTTAAAAAACAAAAACAATTAGACGAAGCAAAACAAAAAGAAATCTGGTCTACTTACTTTGATTCTTATCTAAGAACAACAGGTAGAACCTACGATCAAAGTCCATATACAGATCCTGTGTTACTAGAAAAATACAATAGATTTATGCTAGCAACTGGTGGCAGAGTCGGCTATAATATGGGAGGTTTAACAGAAGGCATCATGGGGTCTTCTGGCGTGCCACAAGGTATGCAAGTAGACGGACGTAACGGTGCATTCATCCCTATGGGTGTAGAAGAAAAAGCTGATGACGTTCCTGCCATGCTATCAAAGAACGAATTTGTAATGACAGCAGATGCTGTGAAAGCAGCAGGGGATGGAGATGCAAACAAAGGCGCACAAAGAATGTACGATCTTATGCATAATTTAGAGGCACAAGTTTAATGGCAACGCAAACAACAATACAACAACAATTACCACCAGGTTACGTCACCGGTATTGGAGAACAGTTTAGTAATCTTTTTATGGGGGGTTACTACGGGCCACAACAAAATGCGGGTCAACCTTTTAATCCGGTAAATATACAGGACTCACCTTTTTATGCTGATCCTAATCAAATGTTTGGTGGATCATTTAATCCAGCCACAGGACAGTTTACAGGTATAACAGGATCTAATGTTCCTGCATCAGACTTTTTTGTAGCAGGTCAAGATGGTTTACAAACAACGGCACAAGGAATTGCACAAGGAACAACACAAGCACCAACAGGTGGTCTTGGACAATATCAACAATATGTAACACAAGCTGATGACATGAACACACTGGCACAAGGTATCGCTACTGGACCAGTTGCTGGAACACAAGCCTTGGCTGATGCAGCGGGGACCGTGGCTGATGCAGACGCAGCAGCAACAGCAGGACAAAATGCAGCTACACCTTTCTTACAACAAGCTCAACAGTTTGCAGGGCCACAAGGATATCAACAATTTATGTCGCCGTATCAACAACAAGTTGTTGATGCAACACTTGCGCAATACGATCAAGATGCAGCAGAAGCTTCTGCAATGTTTGGAGCTTCCGCAGGAAATGCGTATGGTGGTGGACGATTTGGAGTTGCAGAAGGACAACTAGCTGCAGACACAGCAAATCAAAGAGCAGTATTACAAGGTCAATTATTAAACCAAGGTTTCATGCAGTCACAAGGACTAGCAAATCAAGCAGTACAAAACCAAATTAATATGGGTCAAACTGCATTAGGTAACGCATTACAAAACGTAGGAATGTTTGGTCAAGCTGCCGGAATGCAAGGAGCACTTGCTGGACAGCAATCAGGACTACAAACAAATCAACTTAATAATTTAGCAGGTGTTGGTAACCAAGCATTAAATATTGGTGGCTTTGGTCAAACTGGTATTGGTAATTTACTTAATACTTACACAACTATGGGTCAACAAAACCAACTTTACAATCAAGCTATACAAGATCAAATGGCAGCTCTTATGTCAGGTATACAACTTGCACCTGCACAAACTATGGGTAACCTTGGTCAATACCTATCGGCTGCTTATGGTTCGCCTTCATCTACAACGTATCAACAATCACCGGCTCCTAGCACACTACAAACATTACTTGGTGGAGGTGTTGGTCTTGCAGGTATCATAGGTGCATTAAGGGATGACGATTAATGGCTAGAATATTAAATAGACCAATGTTTAGAAGAGGCGGTAGTACGGGTGGTATTACGTCTAATTTAAAAAAACCAAGACAAGGTTTTGCATATGGCGATGTGGTAAAAGCTCCTAATATTGCAGAGATTATGGCACAATACGTGCAAGCACCAGAAGAACCAAAGGGTCTAACATCAAGTGATTATTTAAGACTAGCTGCAGCAGGTGCAGAAATTATGGGTGCACAACCAACATCAGACGGTAGTGGTTTCTTAGCAGCATTGTCTTCAGCAGGTCCAGCTCTATCTGGTGCAGCAACAGACATAGCTGATAGTATGCAAACTAGAAAAGAAAACTATAGAACTAATAAACGAGCATATGACGCATCGATGGGACAAGCAGCAGTAGACCAAGCAACACTAGATTACCAAGCACAAAGAGAAGATTATGTAACAAAACAAAACAATCTACATGAAATAGCTATGGCTGACACACAGTTTGGAAGAGATAAAGAATTAATAGAACTAACTAGTATAGAAGAACAAAAACTTGCTAGATTACAAGCAGAATTAAGTCCTTACGAATTTAAAGGTCAATATGTAGAAGCAAGGGGCGATGTGCTTTTCCAAGATGCTGCGGCGGCAAGTGAAGCAAATGATTATGGTGCATATTTAAAAGCAAAAAATGAATTTACAGGCTCCTTGTACGGGGAAAAATCAGAAGCAGCACAAGATGATAAATCTAGATTATTAGCTAGTGATACATTTAACGAACTTGTAGATAGTAAAGTAAGTGCTATTACAAATGCTGGATTGTTAGAAAATCCAGACTCAGCTTTTTACAATATGAATCCTCTACAGTTAGAGGGTGCTGTACAAGATTTCTATTTTAACCAAGTTATTCAAGATGTATATTTCCCAACATATACTGGTTCTGAAGAATCTAAAGAAGGTTTTGCAAAAGGCGGTCGTGTTGGTCTTGCTCGTGGAGGTGATCCAGAGTTTCCGGATGCAACTCCAGTTGGTCCACCTTTTGAACCAGGCAGTGGCCCAAACCCTGACCCAGGTTCTCCACCTATTATGCAAGCGTCACCACAAGATATAGAAATGACTTTTACAGAGCTAAGAAGAAGATTACCACCAGAAGTTAATGACGGTGTAATTAAATTAATTATGTCTAGTGAACAAGCTATGATTGACTTTGCACAACTTATGACACCAGACGACATCGCAACCTTTAATGAAAAATATAACGTAGATTTACAATATCCAACTCAGGTAGCGTAACATGAGTATTTTAGACTCGACTAAGGGGTTTTTTAAAACTATGTTTGACCCTTACCTAAAAGGAGAGGGTAGA
>Ga0115013_10000311_pt1 | contig 30075 bp, 15 predicted proteins | sample SouAtlMetagenome_2_FD_88686 | JGI IMG/M metagenome (GOLD analysis project Ga0115013, IMG submission 88686) | Marine eukaryotic phytoplankton communities from Atlantic Ocean - South Atlantic ANT15 Metagenome | ecosystem: Environmental > Aquatic > Marine > Oceanic | place: South Atlantic Ocean...
AATTACTTCATATGGTGTTCCTAGTACTATTTTAAGAATAAACGAATTTGGAGGTAAAGATAGAAATGAATTAAGAGATTGGGATTATAATGAAGATGTATTTAATTATGCTTTACATTTAGATGGAGAAACATCACAAATTACTTCTTCATTTGTAAGAGCACAAGAATGGCCAGAATATGATGGAAGTGATATTTCACCTAAATCAATTCAATTTAGATTTAAAACTCCAGGTGTACCAACAGCATCAGCATATTATAACCTAGCTGTAGGAGATCAAAGTACATGGTTTGTAACATTAGAATACACAGGTTCAGGAATGGATAGTGGTTCATATTCTGGATCAGTACCTAGCCAAAGTAATGCTTATGGTACTTTAAGATTCTTTCCAGATGGGATATCAAATTTAAATAGTACAGCTAGTATATCATTACCATTTTTTGATAATGGTTGGTGGTCAGTAATGGCTACAATTGATTACGATCAAACGAATACAGGTACATTATTTGCAGCAAATAGAATTAATGAAAATATTGGATTCTCAGGATCCGATACAACCTCAGCTTCTACACAACGTTGGGATAGTACTCAAATAGTATTTTTCCCAAGTGCTAGTAATTTAAATGCAAATTCAATTGATTATTTACCATTAACAGGTGCTTTACAAGAAGTAAGATATTGGGATGTACCATTAAGTGAAAGTTTATTTTATGATTATGTGATGAATCCTTATTCAACACAAGGTAATACAATAAATAATTCACCTGATACATTAATATTTAGAGCAGATTTAGGTACAGAATTAAATACAGGTAGTAGAGAATCTATTCACCCTAAAGTAACAGGATCTTGGGCTACAACCTCATCATTCCTTGCAGGTGATAGTAGTTTCTTCTTATCAGGATCATTTATACAAAATACAGAAAGTATATTCTTAAATCAAATACCAGGAGGTATAAAAAATAGAATATCAGATAAAATTAAAATTGATCAAGAAGTTTTACCAACAGGGTCTACTTTAAGTCCTTATAGATCAATTCAACAATCTACTTTTCCAAGCGGAAGTAGTCCAAGTATAAATTATTTAGAAGTAGCATTTTCACCTACTGATCAAACTAATGATGATATTATAGCACAAATAGGTGCATTTAATTTAGGTGATTATATAGGAGATCCTAGACAAATAAGTGAATCAGGTGTAACATACCCACAATTAGATACTTTAAGAGATGCTTATTTTACAAAATATATAAACAGTTATGATGTAAATGATTTTGTTAGATTAATAAAATTCTTTGATAATTCATTATTTAAAATGATAGAAGATTTTACACCTGCTAGAACAACACTAAGTTCAGGTGTGGTAATTAAACAAAATTTATTAGAAAGAAATAGACAAGCACCTCCTTCAATGTCATTTACTACACCTGAATATTCAGGTTCAGTAAAATCATTTGCTAGAGATTATCAAGTACCTAGTTCAAGTACTTCATTTCCACAAGATTCTATTATTAGCGGTTCTTCAATTGAAGTATTTGATGGAGGAACAGGTGGTGTATTTGAACCGTTTAATAGTATTTTTGCTGCCCCTGTTAGTATGTCTAGTGCTAAAACATGTTTATTGGGGTATTTCTTTACATCATCAACAGACCTATTAAACCCAAGTGGTAGTCCAGGTCAAACGGTATTTAGTGCTTCAGTAGGTAATTCTTCAAATACTATGAGTATTAATGTTGAAGGAACTTCAGGACAAAATTATACAGAATTTTTAAGATTAGTACATAGTGCATCTATAAATGGAGACGCACATGTTACAGTATCATCAGGATCATCTTCTATTACTCATAAGATTGATAGAACAATGTTTTTTGATGGGTATAGTAATGACATATTTGGAATTGCTCCATATGGTGATTATTCTTCATTATTCCAGTTTTATTTAACTGTAACAGAAAACAACCCACCAGCAACTTTTAGTTCATCAAATGAAATTGATATTTGTTTTGATATTGTTAATGCTCCTGATGGTTATAGTGGTTTAACAGCCGCTGAAGTATCAGCATCAGCTTTATTTGCACAATATCCAGATTATCAACAAGCTTGGAGTGAATCAATAGTTCCAGGTTTAGGTATTCAACCCCCTTATCAAACACAACACAGTAGTTCAAATGAATTAGCTGCAGTTAAAATGGTAAGATTAGACCAAAGAGAATTTTATAATGGAGAATTTGGGGGTGCTAGTATTAATGTAGGAATGAATGAAATTTGTGATGCATTCTTTGGACAAGATGCTATTATAGATTATTTCTTTAGAATACAATGGTTTACAGCTGATAGTTTTTCTGAAGAAAACTTCTTATCAGTTAATAATTTACCTTTAGCAGGTAATGTTTGGATGTGGACAGATGTTTCTGGAAGTTCATTTACAGGAATACCTCCAGGAAAGGATTTAGATATAACACAACAACCATTTAGTGGTTATCCTAATACTTCAGGTCAAGGTTCACCTCAAATAACAGCAAGTTTATCACCTACTAGTACAACAGGTGTTGGAACAGGTTTAGTAGTAGGATTTACTCAAAGTTTTATAGGAGCAGGACCAGAAGTAGAATTAGAAGGATATGTAGAAGAAACAGGTTCAGGATATGCTGTTAATGAAGTATTAACATTTACAAGTGCTGATTTACAAACAGCAGGATTTAATACTGCCCCATCAACAGATCAAGACTTAAAAATATTATTAAATAGTGATGATATTGTTACTACTACATCTTCAGTATCTAATAAGGTAAAATATATTAAAATGTCTAATACTGACATAAATAATATTTCTATTCTTCCATTTATACAAGATTCAGATTATGTAACATTTAATTTAACAGGTGCTCAGGATTATTTAGGTAATTTAATTCAAGGATACCAAACATGGTTTATTTCAAATGTATCAGTACAAGATGATAATGACCCATCTACTGAGGATGCTACTTTAATAATTGTAAATCAAGAACCATCATCAGATGCTGTAAATTCATATGATAGCCAATTTTATGATTTAACTTTTAGCGCAAGTGGAGTTTATAGTTATTATGCAACAGCATCAGGAGATGATCCTAATGTAATACCTAATACAGGAGTAACACAATCAATAGCACAAGGATATTTCCCACCAGTACCTACATTCCCTACTGAATCATTTTTTAGAGGATGGGGTAAATCAAACTATTTTGAAGGAAACCCAGATGGATCAGTTTATAGAGTAGATTCAGGTAGTGGGTTTAGTAGTGATCAGTTAGGTAACTTTAATACAGGATCTGTTGAGGAAGATTTTGATTCAGAAATACCTTACACATCAAGTAGAATACCATGGTTTATAAATGCACCTGCTTCTACTTTACAAATATTAAATAATTCTTCTTTAGTAGGAGATTTAGCAGAAGATAAATTACAATTATATACAGGTTCAATTACAGCATCCGCGGTACAAATAGGACCATCATTTGATATACTTACTGCTCCAACACCAGCTCAAGCAACTGTATTTAGTTCATCTATTCAACAGAATATTCAAGCAAATATAAGTACTCAATGCGGGCCTGGTTTAACAAGTTTTATGCCAGTAGGTAATTCAGCTAAAACAATAACTGTTAATGCAAGTGATCAAAGTTTAGGATGGACAGTTAGTATACAATATTTTGGAAATGCTAGTGGTTGGATAACTGCATTCCCTTTAAGTGGCACTGGAAATGGAACTATTTCAATAGTAGTTGATAACGATTTTAATGCATTTTCAGAAACTGAAAGTGTTAGAGTAGCAAAAGTTCATGTAACAAATGCTACCAATAGTAATGATACCCAATTCTGTTCAGTACAACAAACTGTATATGATGATGATGGAACTGGATTTGAACCACCAGGACAGAATGAGTAAAATATATTTATAAGAGATGTCAGAAGTAAAATATTATTTAAATGAAGCAAGAAATCAAATTCTAGTCTCTGGTTCTTCAACCAAAGGCGGAATGAATGCTTTATTAACTTCAAGCAAAAATCCTAATACGAATTTTGATCAGAATTTTACTGCTAAAATATCAAGTTTAGGTATGAGTACTACTTATGTAGTACAAAATGGTACTGATAATACTTCTATTAATATAGAGGATAATCAAGAATTGTGGGTATATAGAGGTTATAATCAAAGTGGGGGTACAGATGGTTTAACTTATAGATATAATCCTCATTTACATAGACCTTATAAAGCATATATTTTAACAGAAACAGGTTCAGGCTCACCAGGATTTCCATACTCACCTACAGGAAGTTTTATAAACACATCACTCCAAAATTCTTCAGGTGCAGATATACCTAACAAATATATTGAAAGACAATTAGCTGTTATAGGTAATGAAAATAGTAATATAACTTCTAGTGCAGCTAGTGGATCATTTAAAGTATATGATGATGCTCGATCTGTACACCCATTTGTATTTACAAAATACCATACATTAGTATCCCCTCCAGGACTTGGTGCTTTATTTGTAATATATAAAGAAGATGCTTCAACTACTTTTACAGGTCAAGAATTTAATACTTCTACTTCAGCAGGTAATCCTGGACAAGATAAAATATCTTTTAATAATGCTACCCCTGCTTCTATTACTAAAGTACGTGTAGATTCTTCATTAGCTACTGGTCAAATTTTGGGTGCATTATCATCTTCTATAGCAGATAATGGAAAAAGTGGTGGTGTATTTAGAGTAATGGGTGATCCTACTAATACTAATTATGTTGAATTTAATGTTGATGCAATAGATAATTTGGGAGTTGTTCCTTTAAATTATTATGAATTATCAGTTTCAAATCCTGTTGAATCTACTGGATTTACTTTATTCGGTAATAATGACCCAATAAGTTCTTCATTAGATAATTATTCTCAAAATATAGGATCATTAATTCAACAACAAGGTTTTGGAGGACAAAATTCAACTCCATCTACTTATGATTCATTTAATTTAAGAATAGGAGAATATACCTATACAAGTAGTACTTTTACACAAAATGATACTATTGGTAACCCTGCTTCAGGATCTACACAATTTGGATTATACACAGATTATGATTTTTATGTTAGTTATCAAGCTCAAAACCAAAGTTTAGATACAGTAAGAATATTTTTTACAGGATCTCAGGGTGTTTTAGATTCACAGTTTTTTGATTTACCAACTCAAATGCAAGCTACATTTAGAGGATTAGTAGGATCAACATCCGCCTCTTCAGCTACTTTTTCATCAAATAGATCTATTACTGGAGAATATCAAGGAATAAACTTTGATATGACTATAGTTAACCCTACAGTTCCTGGTGTAACACCTCAAGATATTTTTGCAACGAGATGGGAAGATGTTTATGTATCATTTTCACAATCATTATCTGAAAGTATAGATGGTTTATATATATTTAACCAAATACCTCAAAACGATATACAAGTAACAGCCTCAGTATTAATAGCTCCTTGGACAGGTAGTGATACAGGTTCAAAATATGGAGATGCTGATTATGGAACAGGAGAATACGGAGAAGGAGAATCAGGAGAAGGTCCAACATGGACTACAGCTTCATTAAGAATTTATACAGGTAGCTATCCTAATAGTGTACCTACTACGTTAACTACTTTCTTAACAGAATCAATTTATGAAAGTGCATTTATTCATACTCAAAGTACAGGTGTCCCTGTTACATTAAGTTTTTCTATTCCATCACAATCTATAGCAATTAAAGATTGTTTATCAATGGCATTGCATGTATCATCAGGATCATCAGCTTCAGAATCAGTTGAAAACTCATTAGTAGTTAGAGAGTATAGTTTAGCATTTATTACACCAACTCAAAGTGGACAAGGTGATGGTAGAGTACCAACATTTATAGAAAACGCATTCTCAGGTACTTTAGGATTTAGTAATACTCCTGATTGTCAACCTTTATATAATAATATAGTTGGAGAAAGAACAAATGGTAATATTCAAATTGTAGAACAATCTCAAATATCATCAGGTTTATATTCATCATCATTACAACCAATACAATTACCTGCTACAGGTAATGTAGATTATGGTGGGTATGTACCTTCAAACTTTTATCAAATACTATCTGGATCAGCACAAAGATCTACAGTACCAGAATCATATTATACTACATTTAGACACACATATCCTAGATATTTAGGTAGTAGAACTACAGCAAACGGAATAAATACAATTGATGGTTTAGGAGGTCTTAACTTACTTACTAGAGAAGATGGAAGTGAATATGGATTTGGTCTTCTACCAGTAATTGATTATCAAACAGCATATTTTGCTTATTGTGACCAGGTATTAGATCCTTATCCTGTAGTAAATAATGTTACACAGTTTAACTTAAAATATCTAATTAATGATACAGGTGATGCTTTACAACCTAATTTATCACCTTATACTGCTTATGATGTTGAAGGAACTTGGACAGAAGGTGGAGGAGGTAGAGTTGGTATAAATCAAGTTTCAGGTTCATCACAATATGACCAATTAAATGGATTACAACCAGTTAAATTTGTAGCTAAAGAACCCGTAGCAGTGTTATGGTCACAAACAGGAGCAACTACATATGCAGGTAGTGATGTTAGTGGTTCTATTCCATTAGCAGGTGCCCCTGGAGTTGTATCAACATATACAGCATCATTCTTGAGCTATAATATGACATTACAAGGTAGAGATAATAATTCTAATAATACAAATATTAAAATTGTACCTTTAACAACAGCATTATCAACATCAGATGTTGTAGGACAATTTGTATTTTCTACTTCATCCAGATATGGTCAAGTAGATCAAAGTACTACAGAACAGGCTTCATCATCATTTGTTTCTCCAGTCTCACCAGCTCCAAATGGACCTTCAATAGGTGGAACAGCGGGTTATGCAGCTGTAGGTGAAATGTATTTTAACCAGGATTATTTTGCAATAAATGATAGTACAGCAAATCCTCCAGGATATGATTATTTAACTGGAAATGATTTATCTGATGTTTATTCCTTTAGAGCACAATTTGAATTCCCAACTACTATACCTCAAGTATATAGAACAGATGCAGGTGGTACTTGGGATAAATCAGATTATAATAGAACTAATGTAGGTAATATATATCTTAAATTACAATATACTAATGCTTCAGGAACAACTAATTCTGGATGGATTGATATGCCAATGGAACAAGTTACAAGACCTAAACTTAGAGGATATTTTGGTAATAATCAAACAATAGATATTGATTTAATAAATACTTTAGGGTCTAGCAATGCAGGATTAAGAAGTGGTAATAAACAAATGTATATTCAAATTAATCCAACAGCTATTAGAGATGCTTTTGCTAATGCAGGTATAGATGCTAATAATGCACAATATGCTTCGTTTTTATTTGAATTAGCTTCAACACAAAATACAACTATTAGAGCAAATAGAAGATATAGATGGTCTTATTATCAATATTATAATAATGAAAGTGTAGATGCACCTAGAAACTTTTGGAACCCAGCAAATAGAGCTGCTAATTTAGGTGGTCAAGCTACACCATTTTCTGCTTATAGTGGTCCTTATATCACTGCTAGAGTAGTAAGTGAAAATGGAGTTTCTACTGCAATTGATGGTGCTCTAAATGCTCCATATTGGGCATTCTCACAATCAGCAGGTACAGATGTAAGAGATCATATTCAATTACAATCACCAAATGGTAATACATCTTATGGTGGAGAATATTATCAACAATATATACCATATACAGCATCAGAAAATCCACAATTCCCAGGAGGATTTGAACCTATTGATACTGCAATTCCTGCATATAATATACCTTGGACGGTGCAAGTTGGAGATGAGATTAAATTTCAAAATAGTGAAATTAATGTTTATACAGTATTAAATGTATTACCACCTCAAGATACAGCAGATAATAAATTAGTATTAACATTAGATAGAGCAGTACCTGCTTCTTTAAATAAAGATTTCTTTATATTAAGAAGATATAGATACTCTCCTAATACAGTAATAATAAACAGTTTGTTCCCTTATGGAGGATTAAGAACAGAACAAAGATTCGTGGAGGCCGATAATATTTCCACTATATTTAGTGCGTCAAGTACTGAAGTAACTAGTGGGTTTGCTTCGTCATCTATATCTACTACGGCGCAGTCGGGTAGTTATGTGACAACAGTAGCACCTTTACAGAAAAAGGATAATACACCAACTGGTATTTTATTCCCAGAGTACCCAACAGCTCTGATAGAACTAGAACCAGATAAAGTAATTACAGACTTAAGAGACAAGAAACTTATAACTTAACATATTTATAACATATAATAATATTTATATAAAAATAACACAATGGGATATTTAAACAATTCAGTAATAACAATTGACGCTATTCTCACAACCAAAGGTAGAGAATTATTAGCAGCAAATGACGGTTCTTTTAGAATAACACAATTCGCTTTAGCAGATGATGAAATAGATTATACATTATATAATCCAAGTCATCCATCAGGTTCTGCCTTTTATGGTGAAGCAATTGATGGAATGCCATTATTAGAAGCATTCCCAGAAGAATCCCAAATCATGAAATATAAACTTGTTACACTACCAAGAGGTACAGCTAAATTACCTATACTAAATGTAGGATACGATGCAGTAACATTACAACAAGGTGCAACACTAGCAATTACACCTCAAACATTAAATTACTTAGGTAATGATCAAGTGTTTGAAACAAGTGGATATAGCTGTACAATAGCAGATGTTAGATTATTAAATCAATTTGATGCTACAGGTATTAATACAGCAGCTGCAACAGTAGCTAGCCAAACAGCAACACAAACAATAGGAACAAATGTATCTTCAACTATTACAGGTACTCAATTTACTTTGAGAGCTACAACAGTTAATACATTATTCGGGGCTAATTCAACTCTAGTTAGTACATTAACATTTAATGGATTGGATAGTGGAGCTAGAATTACTGTTCCAATAACAATAACAAAATCAACAACATAAATAAAACGATATGTCATTTAATAGATTAGAAGCAGACGATTTTGTAGTAAGTGCACAAGCACAAACACAGACATGTTGGACAAATAATTTACCAACATTAACTAGTTTCTTTACCCAATCAAATCAGGTTGCAGGAGAAACAGGAAAATACTACGTAACAGTATATGATCAAAACCCAACAGGAAGTGCTGCTGCGGCACAATTTGAAATTGCTTATGGTAATGAAAGTGGTGGGGGTGCTTTAGCATTTAATCAAAATGCAGCACCAGGTGTATCACCTGCTTCAACAATTTACGGACAATATAGAACACTAGTATTAGAAGACGAAACAGCAGGATTTGTGTTTGGTGGAGTATCAGGAAGTTCAATTTACGCCCTTAGTATAGAAAGATCAGCTTATAAAGAATCATTATTCCCAGGTTCTTTAAATTTGATATTAACACAAACGGCATCTAATACTCCTGCTACTTTAAGATTAACTGATGATTCTGGAATGGTTAATATTCCAACTTATTATGGTACAATGAGAGCATATCAAGTTATTAGTGGATCAGATGGTAAATCATATAATTCAGGTTCAGGTGGAAATGGTTATACAGTTGCTAGTGGTTCATACGGTTTATTCTTACCAGATATTGGAACTGTTTTATTAAATGGAAGTGCTTTAGATGCTACAGCAGCTGATGGTGGTATATTATTAGCAACAGATACAGGTAGTAATTCAGATGGTCAAAACCCATTAAGAATTTTAGAATCAATACAATCAGGATCATCATTTGGATTAAATTCAGAAGAAACGATTACATCTGATTTTGTATTTATTAGAGCAAGAAACTCAGAATTTAATTATTCAGAAAATCCATCATATATTTCAGGATCTACAGGTGAGGTAGTTTATAATTACTTTATTAACAACCCTCAAACATATATTACAACAGTAGGGATGTATAATGATAGTAACGAATTATTAGCTACAGCAAAACTTTCAAGACCTTTAAATAAAGACTTTACAAAAGAAGCTTTAATTAGAGTGAAATTAGATTTCTAAGATGGATGGCAGCGTACAAAACTTTAAATTCACAGGATATTATAATATCTCCACTGGAGATTGCTAAGGGTTTTTCATTTGAGGGAAACGCTTTAACAGCATCTGATGTTGGAATAGATAGATATCTTGGAAATAAGTTTGCAACTACATCTTCAACTGGATATTTAACTCAATATAGCCAATCAGCTATATATTTTCAATCACAACAATTATATTACTCTAATTTTATATCTAGTAGTGATGGTAATGTTCAAACAGCAAATATACAAAAAATAAATCCTGATGGAACTAGATCAGGTAGAATAGGTAGTAATGCGTTTGTTAATTTTGAACAAACAAATTTATTACCACAAAAATTCTGGCCTACAAGTTCATATTCAGCAGCTTCATTATCAGGATCAGCTTATGGTGAAGCAGAATATGGTAGTGATTTATATGGTATATCTATTTTTCAACCAGAAATTAGTGTTTTATCAATTCCAAGAAATTTATTTGGAGATTATATAATCCCAAAATCAATAAAAATTATTACAGATAGTGGTAGTTATTTTGATGATGGTGAAGGTAGATTACAAATGTCTACCCCAAGTTCTAGTGTTCATGATAGCATTACAGTTGGTAATGTAATTTATGAACATGGAATAGTTGTATTTACAGGAGGTACAAGAAAAGAAGGAACAGGATTTACAGGTTCATATGGTGACGCTGAATATGGAAGCGGATTTTATGGTGGTAGAACTGTTGGAAATAACGACTCTCAAAATTTTGTGGAAACTACTAACATTACTTGTTCGTTTTCATCTTCTTTTACTATTTATGAGACGCAATATAAATGTACTGTCGGAGAAAGTGAATTTAATTACACATTAAATCCTTCAATAATAACATCAGGTTCTAATATAGGTTCAATGAGAAATTTTGCAACAGCATCATATTTTGATCCATATGTTACAACAGTAGGTTTATATAATAATGATCAGGAATTATTAGCAGTAGGAAAAATGGCCCAGCCTTTACCTACATCTAAAACAACTGATACAACAATTTTAGTAAACATTGACAGACAATAAAACTTTATATATTTATAATAAAATATAACCTTAGACCATGGCAAATATATTATCAAACACGGGTATAGCAACCGGACAAACTATTGAAGCATTACAGGTTTCTCAGTCTGTGGACGCTTTAACAGGAGGAAATGATTATGCAATTACAATATCAGGTTCTCTAACTTTAACAGGATCCTTACTACAAACAGGATCTGTATATTTCAGACAATTAGTAGACGCTCCAGCAACTGCGAGTAATAACTTAGGTGCTGTAATGATTGATGTAGACGGTAGACTATATTCAGGAAGTTCTTCAGTAGGAGCCCAAGGTGATAAAGGAGAAAAAGGAGAAACAGGTGCTCAAGGTGCTCAAGGTGCTGATGCTACAGGAGAAAAAGGAGAAAAAGGTGCTCAAGGTACTGTAGGTAACACAGGTCCTGGAGGTGAAAAAGGTGCTTTAGGAGAAAAAGGTAATGAAGGTACTCAAGGAACTCCAGGAGAAAAAGGTTCAAATGGAGAAAAAGGTGGTACAGGTACTCAAGGTGCAGATGCTGCTCAAGGTACAGCAGGAACTCCAGGAGAAAAAGGTGGTGAAGGAGAAAAAGGTGCTACAGGTGGAGTAGGAAACCCAGGAGAAAAAGGTGAACAAGGTGTTAAAGGTGAAAAAGGTGCTCAGGGTGTAAATGGTACAATTGGAGATAAAGGAGAAAAAGGTGGCCAAGGTGTAACAGGAGCAGGTGATAAAGGAGCTCCAGGAGAAAAAGGTGCTCAAGGATTAGATGGTGCTCAAGGAACAGATGGAGAAAAAGGAGCTCAAGGTACGACTGGTGGTAATGGCCCTATAGGTGAAAAAGGTGTTCAAGGTGAAAAAGGTAATACTGGTGATATAGGTGCACAAGGAGAAGAAGGAACAGGTATTCAAGGTGCTCAAGGAGCAGATGCAGCTCAAGGTACAAATGGTGCACAAGGAACAAATGGACAAAAAGGTGAAAAAGGTGAAGGAGCTCAAGGTGATAAAGGAGCTATAGGAGAAAAAGGTGCTCAAGGAGTAAATGGCGCTCAAGGAACTGATGGTGCTCAAGGTGCAGATGGTTTAGGAGATAAAGGTTCTCTAGGAGAAAAAGGTGCTCAAGGTACAACAGGAAACATTGGAGAAAAAGGTGGAACTGGAGAAAAAGGAGCTGAAGGTTCTGGTGGTGGAGGTGGAACTTCATATAATAGCCAAATAACATATGTAGCTAAAGAAGTATCTAACCAACACTCTATAACATTAACTACAAGTGGTAATGTATATGGAGGTTTAACATGGGCACGTACATCAACAACATTAACAGTAACAAGCACAAATCACGGTTTAACAACTTCAGATTATGTAGTAATAAGAAACATGAGTGCTGATTACCAATATTTACAAATACAATCTACTGCAGATGCAAATACATTTACATTAACAGTAGCAGATTCAGGTGGAACAAGTGGTACAGAAGGTGCTTATATACCAGCATGTAGAATTAGTAGTATTACAGGTACAACTGATATTACAGCAGCTACTATAGCCGCTCCAACAGTTGGTAATATTAGAGTTAATAATTTCCTAATATTTGCAACAGAACAAGCATCAGCTTTAGTACTAACTATGCCAACTGGATTAACAAATGGAAACGGATATACAAGTAATGAAACAATGGCCCCTGTATTCTTTAACGCCAAAATAATGGAAGGTTCAGGAACAGCAGGAGGTATAACAGTTGGTACTTCTTACAAAGTGTTTGCTTCAGGAAATGTTAATCAAATTACTTTAACAGGTATGGAAAACGGTGAGAAAACCGTTGGAAATGTTATATTTTAAAACTTAACGTATAAAAAAGAAATAGATGGCTATACCACAATTAAATTTTGCTTCAATAGATTTATCAAGCGCAAAGATATATTCTACATCATCAAATACAAATGGTTTTTTAAGAGTTAGAGCAACATATAATGCTGGATCTAATGAAATAACAGTAACAGATGATGTAGCAGGATATTTTGGTTCTGGGTCTATAGAAGTGGGATATAGATTAAGATCTCCAAGTGAATTTTCAACCCCAGTAGTAATTACACAATGGAATTCTGGAACAAAAGTAATAACAGTAGACGGAGGTGGTGGAGCTGCTCAAAGTGGAACTAACCAATTAACATTTATTGCGCTTCCAGCAGGAAAAATATTTATTGAAAGTGCTTCATTTGCAAAAGTAGGAGGTAATTCAACAAACCCTCCTCAAAACTTTAATGATGTTACAGGTAGTTTAGATGCTAATTATGATTCAGATGAATTACCATGGGGTGTAGCTGGTATATTAGCTTCAACAGCAAGTGCAAATACAGGATTAACAGGAATGTATGGTCAATATCAGTTAACATCTTTTGAAAGAAGAAATTCTTCATTAGAAGCTAATATATTTTTATCTGCAAGTGATACAATACCTGCTTTTAAAGAAAGAGTAGGATATTCTTTAGGAAGTGAACAAGCACAATCAGCATTATTACTAACAGAAAGATCTGGTAGTTTTATGACTATAGCATCTGATGGTGATATTAGTGGAAACCAAGCATTAGGTTTATCTACATATCAAACAGCAGTAGCTTCAACAATAGCAGCTTTTACATCAGCATCAGGAGGAAATGCTTTCCCATATACAGGTTCAGCTCAAATTACAGGTAGCTTAGGTGTAACAGGTAGTGTAGATACATTACTAAATGCTAGTGAAAATTTCTTAATTAAAAATGCTACAGTACCAACTCAAAGTTTATTTAAAGTAGATAATGAAGGAGTTGCTGTATTTAGAGCAAGAGAAGGTGAAGATGGAATACCATCAGCTATAGTAGGTGGGTTGTATTTTACAACATCATCTGCCTTTATAGGAATAGATTAAAAAAAATTTAAAATATAAGAATTTAATTTCTTGGTTGCATACGTATAATAAACATTTAATTAACTTAAAAAAACAATTTATCAATGGCAACTTGGAAAAAAGTAATTGTATCCGGATCATCAGCTGATTTATCAGCTTTAGCCCTAGATACAGCATTACCCGTTGGCTCGGGTGGTACAGGAGCATCAACCCTAACAGATGGTGGTGTTCTTTTAGGTAGCGGAACTGGTGCGGTTACGGCATTAGGCCAAGCTACCAATGGTCAGTTAGTAATTGGTTCTACAGGAGCAGATCCTGTATTAGCAACATTAACTGGTGGCGCAAATATTACAGTAACAAATTCAGCAGGTGGTATTAGTATCGCTGCTTCTGGTTTAGGATCAGGTACAGTTCAATCTGTATCAGCAACTGGAAATGAAAACGGTATTACATTAGTTTCAGATGGAGACACTGTTAACCCAACTCTTACATTAGGTGGTGCTTTAGCAAATGTAGCTAATTCACAACTATCGAATGATGGGTTAATGATTGGTAGTACTGATATTTCATTAGGTGCTACAGGATCTTCATTAGCAGGCTTAACTTCAGTTACATCAGCTACAGGTAGTTTTAGTGCTGGACAATTTACTGGTTCATTTAAAGGAGATGGTTCAGGATTAACAGGAGTAACTGGAATCGGAACAACTACAGAAGCTTTAACAGATGGAAACGGTATTGCTGATTTCACATTTGACGGTTCAGTAGCAAAATCAGTAGTAGTAGAAGCAGATGGTTCTACATTATCTGTAGGATCAGGCGGTGTTAAAGTAGCAGATGCTGGAATTACAGCAACTCAAATAGCTACTTCAGTAGCAGGTGCTGGTTTAGCAGGTGGTGCAGGTACAGCATTAGCAGTAAACGTAGATAATTCATCAATTGAAATAAACACAGATACTTTAAGAGTTAAAGCAGCTGGTATTTCAAATGCTATGATCGCAGCAGGAGCTGAACAATCAGCTTCAATAGCAGCAGGTGCAATAGACACAATACACCTTGCTGACGATGCAGTAACAGGTGCTAAAATCGCTGATAATGCGGTAGCATTAGGTACTCAAACAACTGGTAATTATGTAGCAACACTTGGATCTGGAACTGGTGTAACAATTGGTTCAAATACAGGTGAAGGTTCATCACCAACAATAGCTGTTGCTTATGGTTCAACTGCTAATACGGCAGTACAAGGTAACGCAACTGCAACATTCTCAGGTACTGCAAATGAAATTACAGTATCAGATAGTTCAGCACAAGCAATTGGTGGAAACATTGCAGTAACAATTGGTTTACCAGATGATTTAACAATAACACAAGACGCAAGTGTAGGTAGAGATTTAGTAGTACAAAGAAACTTAACAGTTCAAGGTACCGCTTCATTTGCCTCAACAACAGACTTAGATGTAGCAGATAGATTCATTAGAATGGCTTCTGGTTCAACAGCAACTGGAGACGGTGGTATTGTTGTACAACAAACAGGACCAGCAGATGGTGAAGCTTTCGCTTACGATTCAGCTCAAACTAGATGGGGAGTTACAGGATCTTACGATCCAGCAACCAATTCAATTGTACCAGACGCTTTCATGTCTGCAGTAGTAATTGGATCAGGTGGTGATGCCGCAGGTGGTGTAGTAGCTAAATATCAAAAAGCTGGTAATATGTTTGTTTCAGCATCAGGAGACGTTTATATTTACTCATAATAAATGAGAGTAAATGAGTTTCAAAAGTGGTGAAATAATAATTAAAGGTAAAAAAACTACCTCTATACATAAAGATAAGAAGGCAGATTCCCACGAGGATCTGCCATCTTTATCTAAGGAAGAAATTATGTTTTTATTAAAAATAATTCAACAACATGATTTTAAAGGTAAAGACATAGAAATATTATATAATACTACTTTGAATTTACAAAAACAGTACATATATTTAGTTAACAAATAATCTACAATATGGATGAGTTATATACATTAGAAAATTTAAATTTAAGAGAAATTAAAGCTTTAAGAAAAGGATTGGAATATATTCAAATAAGTGGTGTTGATGCTATGTTTATAGGAATGCTCCAAGCTAAACTAGCCCAGCAAATAGAACAAATAGAAAATCATTTATTAGAAAATAAAGATCTAACTTCTACATCCAAATAATACTCTTAATATTTATAAACATATAATTTACTATGGCAAATTGGAGAGAAATAATTATTAGCGGTTCCGACGCTGAATTAAATAAGTTATCTGTAGATTCATCATTAACAGCAAGTGGTCTTATATACCCAGCTGCTGATGGAAGTAATACTCAAGTTTTACAAACAGATGGATCTGGTAATCTTTCTTTTGCTGATAAAGATAGTGGACCAAAAGGAGACAAAGGAGACAAAGGTGAAAAAGGAGAAACTGGTGCACAAGGTGCTCAAGGTACTCAAGGAACAAATGGAGAAAAAGGTGAAAACGGAGAAAAAGGACAAAAAGGAGAAGTAGGTGTTCAAGGAGCCCAAGGTGCTCAAGGTACAGATGGTGAAAAAGGTGCTCAAGGTCAAACAGGTACTCAAGGAACAGATGGAGAAAAAGGAGCTCAAGGTACAACAGGTGGAGCAGGTCCAGTTGGACCTAAAGGAGAGAAAGGTGAAACAGGAGCTAAAGGTGATAAAGGAGCTATAGGAGAAAAAGGAGCTCAAGGATTAGATGGTGTTCAAGGTGCAGATGGTGCATTTGGAGGAGCAACATTTGATTATACATTTTCTACTGATACAGCTGGAGGAAATGATCCAGGCCAAGGTATAGTTGAATTAAATACTACACAACAAAATTCAGCAGATGAAATCTATATTGATGCTACTGATGATAATGGTGTAAGTATTAATTCATTTTTAAGTACAATTAAAGCACAAAGTTCGGCTATAAAAGGACATATTCGTATAGCCAATAGAACTGATGCTACTCAATTTTTACTGTTTCAAATCACAGAATTAACCGTTCAAGACACCAATCAATGGTGGGTAATTGACGTAACTAATCAAGCATCCTCAGCACCTTCCCCATTTACTAGTAATGAAGATGTTATATGTTCTTTTTTAGTAACAGGTGATCAAGGTGATAAAGGACAAAAAGGAGAAAAAGGTCAAGGAGCCCAAGGTATTCAAGGTGCTCAAGGTATTCAAGGTACGGATGGTACTCAAGGAACAGATGGTGCGCAAGGAACAGATGGAGCTCAAGGAACAGATGGTGCACAAGGTGAAACAGGAGAAAAAGGAGCTATAGGAGAAAAAGGACAAAAAGGAGAAAAAGGACAAAAAGGTACTCAAGGCGCTCAAGGTGTAAAAGGTGAACAAGGTGAAAAAGGAATTAATGGTGAAAAAGGTGATGATGGAACACAAGGTGCTCAAGGTGTTCAAGGTATCCAAGGTACAGACGGAGAAAAAGGTGCTCAAGGAACTATAGGAGAAAAAGGTGCTCAAGGTGCTCAAGGTATTCAAGGTACAGATGGTACTAAAGGTGATAAAGGACAAAAAGGAGAAAAAGGACAAAAAGGTCAACAAGGTGTTCAAGGTGCTCAAGGTGCTCAAGGAACAGACGGAGAAAAAGGTGCTCAAGGTGAAACAGGAGCTAAAGGTGATAAAGGAGATACTCCAATTTCAGATGCTTTTGTTGTAACTGTAGCAGGTGGTAAATATTATATTGATGGTATACAACAAGATACATTAGAAATATTAAGAGGATTTACATATACTTTTGATCAAACAGATTCATCTAATAATTCTCATCCACTTAGATTATCTACAACTTCAGATGGTACCCATGGTGGTGGATCTCAGTATACAACTGGATGGAGTGATAATGGTGGAACAGCTGGTACTGATTTAATTTCAACATTTATAGTACCACAGAATGCTCCAAATACATTATATTATTATTGCCAATTTCATTCAGGAATGGGAGGACAAATTAATGTCCAAACTTTATCTGATGGAGAAAAAGGACAAAAAGGAGAAAAAGGTCAAACAGGTGTTCAAGGTGATATTGGAGAAAAAGGAGAGGATGGACAAGTAGGACTTAAAGGTGCTCAAGGAACTAATGGAGTAAAAGGTGATAAAGGTGCTTTAGGAGAAAAAGGTGCTCAAGGAGAAGAAGGAGTAAAAGGAGATAAAGGACAAAAAGGAGAAAAAGGAGAATTTGGTGCACAAGGTGCTCAAGGTACTCAAGGTATCCAAGGTACGGATGGTGCTCAAGGAACTGATGGTGCACAAGGTACGGATGGTGCACAAGGTGAAACAGGAGAAAAAGGTGCTCAAGGAACTAATGGAGTAAAAGGTGATAAAGGACAAAAAGGTGATGACGGAGCTCAAGGTACTCAAGGTGCTCAAGGTATTCAAGGTACAGATGGTGCACAAGGAACAGATGGTGCACAAGGTGAAACAGGAGAAAAAGGTGCTCAAGGAACTAATGGAGTAAAAGGTGATAAAGGACAAAAGGGAGAAAAAGGTGAAGGAGCTCAAGGTATTCAAGGTGCTCAAGGATTTACAGGTGCTCAAGGAGCTGATGGTACTCAAGGAACAGATGGAGAAAAAGGACAAGCAGGTGCATTTGGTGGTGCTACATTTGATTACACTTATGGTGGAGACCAAGGAGCAATAACTTCAGACCCAGGAAGTGGTAAAGCTGGTTTATATGTTGCTGCTGCTGGAACACAAAAAGCTTCTCAAAGATTAGATATTAATGATGATACTGATGATGGTGATGATGCTTCATCATTCTTTGCAACAATATTATCTAATGATTCTGCAGTTAAAGGACATGTTAGAATAGCTAATAAACTTGATACAACACAGTTTTTATTATTTTCTATATCAGGTGGAGCTAATGAAGGTAATTATTATAGATTTACTATAAGTAATGAAGCTTTTTCAGCGGATAATCCATTTACAGCTAATGAAGATATATTAGTATCATTTGTAACTACAGGTGATGTAGGAGATAAAGGACAAAAAGGAGAAAAAGGTGAAGGAGCTCAAGGTATTCAAGGTGCTCAGGGTATTCAAGGTGGAGACGGAGAAAAAGGTGATAAAGGGCAAAAAGGAGAAAAAGGACAAAAAGGTGATGACGGAGCTCAAGGAGCTCAAGGTGCTCAAGGAACAGATGGAGAAAAAGGAGAAAAAGGACAAAAAGGTGCTCAAGGAACTAATGGAGTAAAAGGAGCTCAAGGTATTGGAGGTGCCCAAGCAGGATTAAATTATAGTTTCTCAACCAGTACAGATATGGCTGGTGCCGCGGGACAAATTAGATTTAATAGTGGTACAATAGGTAGTTCAACACAAATTTCATTAGCATTAGAAGACGCAGATGGTGTTAACCATAATAATTTATGGTCAAAAAATTCTCAATTATTAATTTATGGTAAAACTGCAGGAGACATTATTACTGTTGCAAGATATACTATTAATACTATTAATGCAACAAGAGCATTATTAAATGTTGCTGCTTCAGATGTACAAGCTGATGGTACTTTTTCTAATACAGAAGAAGTAAGAATACAATATGTTGATAATGGTGAAAAAGGACAAAAAGGAGTTCCAGGAGAAAAAGGTGATAAAGGACAAAAAGGTGAAAAAGGACAAAAAGGTGAAAAAGGTGGTGATGGACCTACTGGTGCAACATCTTATGACTTTGCTTCAGAATATAATTTATACAATCCAAGTACACCAGCTGCTGAATCAGAAAGTGGGGAATTTAAACTTATAACAAATGGAAACCCTCAACAAGATTCAAATATAACAGGTATACAAATAAACAATGTATCTACAAATGCAGTTAATATGTCTGCTTTATTATCTAGTATAGGTACAAATAATTCACCTTTAAGATTAACTAAAATTGGTGATGTAACTAAATTTATAAACCTTGAAGTAACAGCTGTTACAACAGCAGGATCAGGTGGTGCAGCTTCACATATTATTACTGCAACTTATATAGGCAACTCAGGACAAACAAGTGCTTTTTCAGATGAAGAGGTAATTGGATTTACTATTGGAGGAGATGGTGGACAAAAAGGACAACAAGGTGTTCAAGGTAATATAGGTAACATAGGCCCTGCAGGTGAAAAAGGTGCTCAAGGACCTTCAGGTATAAGTAGTATTCAAGGTAATATTGATAATAATATATTAACAGCTACAGGTGGAACTGCAATATCAGGTTCAGCTAAATTTTCATATGATGGAGATGGTGAAGTTCATTTAGTAGGTAAATTACAAATTGACCAACAAACATTACTTACTGGACCAGGAAATGTTATAACTTGGACAATAAAAGCAGGTTCAAATGCTACTGTTCAGTTAGGAGCAGGTTCAAATTCTTTAACAATGTCAGGTTGGGAAACAGGTGATACAGGTGTATTAGTTGTTAAACAAGATTCAACTGGAAATAGAACATTAGATATTGATAATAGTGGTAATACCGTTTATTTAGGAACTACATCATATACCCCATCAGCTGCGGCAAATGCTATTGATGTATTAGGTTGGTATTATGATGGTTCAAAATATTATGTAACAATAGGTTATGGTGATGCCGCAACAACAGGAGCTAAAGGTGGTCCAGGTACTCAAGGTACTCAAGGAGAAAAAGGTTTACAAGGACCTCAAGGTAACCAAGGTAACCAAGGTGGAATTGGAGAAAAAGGCTTACAAGGGCCAGTAGGTAATATAGGACCAATTGGAAACATAGGACCAATTGGAAACATAGGTAATATTGGACCAATAGGTAATCAAGGACTAATTGGAGAAAAAGGATTAGAAGGAGATAAAGGACCAGAAGGAGATATAGGACCAATAGGTAACATTGGACCAATAGGTAACATTGGACCAATTGGAAACGTAGGACCAATAGGTAATCAAGGGCTAATTGGAGAAAAAGGTTTAGAAGGGCCAATTGGAAACATAGGACCAATAGGTAACATTGGACCAATAGGTAATCAAGGACCAATAGGTAATCAAGGACCAATAGGTAATCAAGGTCCAATTGGAGAAAAAGGTATACCAGGTGGAACAGGTGCTGCATTTACAGTAACAGGAACAACAGCAAATGGTCTTATAACATATGATTCTACAAATGCCTTAACTACTGAAGCAAAGATGACATTTGATGGTACCACAGCATATATTAATGGTGGTTTAGGTGTAGGTACTACTGCTTCAACAACTGTAGGTTTAATATATGCAACAAATGATATTGTAGCATATTATTCATCAGATGAAAGATTAAAATATAATGTATCACCAATATCAAATGCAATTAAAAAATTATCACAAATAAGTGGTGTTGAATTTGATTGGAGACCATTAACTAAAGAACAAAAAGTATATTTACACAGTAACGAAGGACATGATGTAGGAGTTCTAGCTCAAGAAATAGAAAAAGTATTACCTGAAGTTGTAACTACAAGAGATAATGGATTTAAAGCAGTTAGATACGAAAAAATTGTTGCTCTATTAATTGAAGCTATAAAAGAACAACAAATTCAAATAGATCAATTAAAAGACAAAATAAATGGCTAATCTTAACTTCTTTAGAGTAATGCAAGCTTCTAAGTTTAATTCTAGAAGTATTCCTTGTAATGCTAGTGGAATTGGATTTAATGGGAAAGCGGGATATTATGTCGCACAAGCTGTTGTTTTAGGGGATAGTATAGGAGCTGTAACTGCCTCTTTTAATTCTGCAGGCATACCAGATAGATTTCAATTAAGATGGAGTGGTTCTATTGTAGCAGATTCTGGATTTGTAGGAGATAATCTATATGGTAGTACAGTATATTATAATGGTAGAGTAAGTACATATTCTTCAACAACCAGTTTAACTCAATATGATTACGATTACAAAAATTCAGCTACAGCCCCTTGGATTACAGGTTCATCAGTAGCAGTATCTATTGACACAGGTTCATTTCCACCTTATTCTAGTCCTAGTTCAACTACATATTATAATAGAAATAATGGTGATGTAGCTTATGGAGGTGATTGTGCTAATTATGTTTTAAATGATAATGGAGTTGGATTTAAAAAATTAACTGGAAGTTTAGAAACAGGAAATTGGGGTCCTCAATTTGGTGTTGACCCATCTTTTCCACGTTCAGGATCAGATAATACAGTAGGGGCTAATGCTTTAGATGGTAATGTTCAATTAACATTTTTTAAACATACACCTTATCCCTCAGAATTTGATGTTATTGTATGGGGAGTTGAAAATAATACAGGATGGTTTTTAAATAGTATAAGTTGTCCAACTGAAAATAATGTTAATTCTTCATCAGTATATTTACAAGGAACCGGTATTGGAGGTGGAATTACTACAATATATCATGCTGCACCTACATTTGATTTAAGACCTGGAATGAAATGTTATTATGATTCCGCAATGACTCAACCTGTGAGTTCAAGTGGCAATATTGGATTTGGTAAGGGTTTGCTTGCATCAGGTAGTTTCCCTACTAATCCTCCAACAAATACTAAAATATCTTTAAATTATGCATTTGGTAATACACAATCTGCTGAATATGATAATGATTGTTATTTAACATTTTATACTGCATCTGATTCAAGTGATCCAAATAATACAGCTAGATTAGGACAAATTGTTAGTTGTTCTGTTTGTCCACAATATTAAAATTCTTTTGCGCTATTAAATTTCTTTCATATATTTATGACTATATTATAGGCCATAACGGAAGTGGGCTCTTTTGAGTAACCAACCATAATAAAAAATATTGACATGCCAAACTGGAAAAAAGTAATTGTTTCGGGAAGCAACGCTGATGTTGCAAATATAAATGCTACCTCTTATAATGTAGTACCAACAGGTTCTGGTTCAGTACCAGCTTTACCATATACTATACCTTTTGTAGCTTCAGGAAGTGTTTCTTCCTCAATTTTTGTAGATAATCAAGCTAAATTAAAATGGTATCCCGCAGGTGCTTTAGAAGTAGAAGGTAATATTGAATTAGAAGGTTTTGTTACTGCCAGTAATATATTAGCATCAACAGATGTAACAGTAGGAGGAAAAACAGATACTGCAAAATTAAAAATAAATGCTATCCCAACAGGATCAGCATCAGAAAACAGAATTGTTGTTGTTGATGGTTCAGGTGACACATATTTTAGAACTGATTTAAGTTTAACTGGTGCTCAAGGAGCAACAGGACAAACTGGTTTAACAGGACCTATAGGTAATAAAGGTGCCCAAGGCACAGCAGGAGATAAAGGACAAAAAGGTCAAACAGGAGACACTGGACCTCAAGGTAATAAAGGAGATACAGGAGCAATAGGTCCACAAGGTAACATAGGAAACACAGGTGCTCAAGGCGCAACAGGACAAAAAGGTGTTCAAGGTACGGATGGTAATGATGGTGAAAAAGGTGCAATAGGACCAATTGGTAATGTAGGACCTGTAGGACCTGTAGGACCTCAAGGTAATCAAGGTAATACAGGTGCACAAGGTGCAACAGGACAAAAAGGTGTAACTGGTCCTCAAGGTAATCAGGGTAATAAAGGTGATATTGGACCAACAGGACCTCAAGGTAACATAGGAAACACAGGTGCTCAAGGAGCAAATGGAGAAAAAGGTGCTGAAGGACCTCAAGGTAACCAAGGTAACCAAGGTAATACAGGTCCAGTAGGACCAAATGGTGCTCAAGGAGCAACAGGTACAGCAGGTAATACAGGTGCACAAGGTGCAACAGGACCTCAAGGTAATCAAGGTATACAAGGTACATCAGGTACTAATGGAGAAAAAGGTGCAATAGGACCTCAAGGTAATATTGGTAACACTGGACCTCAAGGTAACCAAGGTGCTCAAGGAACAACAGGAGATACTGGACCCCAAGGTAATCAAGGTAATACAGGACAAAAAGGACAAAAAGGTACTACTGGAGATACTGGACCTATAGGACCAATTGGTAATCAAGGTGCACAAGGTGCTAATGGACCAACAGGACCTAAAGGTGTAACTGGTCCTCAAGGTGGAATAGGTAATACAGGTGCACAAGGTGTTTCTGGAACACAAGGTGATACTGGACAAAAAGGACAAACAGGGGCTCAAGGAGTAACTGGACAAAAAGGAGCACAAGGAGATACTGGATCTCAAGGTGAAAAAGGTGATACTGGATCTACAGGACCACAAGGTAATATTGGTAACACAGGTGCTCAAGGAGCAACTGGTCCTCAAGGTAACATAGGTAATACTGGACCTCAGGGTAATAAAGGAGCAATTGGAGCTCAAGGAGAAAAAGGTGCAACAGGACCAACAGGACCTCAAGGTAATATTGGTAACACTGGTCCACAAGGTAATCAAGGAGCACAAGGTGCGATAGGACCTGTAGGACCAACAGGAGCACAAGGTGCTACTGGAACAACAGGACCACAAGGTGCTAAAGGTGCTACTGGTCCACAAGGTAATGTAGGTGCACAAGGTGCAACTGGAGCTCAAGGTAATAAAGGACAAAAAGGTGAAGTTGGATCAACAGGACCTCAAGGTAATATTGGTAACACTGGGCCTCAAGGTAATATAGGTGTACAAGGTGCTACAGGTGCAACAGGACCTCAAGGTGGTATTGGTAACACAGGTGCTCAAGGAGCAACAGGACAAAAAGGTGCAATAGGACCTAGTGGTGACATTGGTAATACAGGACCTCAAGGTAATATAGGTGTACAAGGTGCTACAGGTGCAATAGGACCTCAAGGTAATAAAGGTAGTACAGGTGATACAGGTGCTAAAGGAGATAAAGGACAAAAAGGACAAAAAGGACAGAAAGGTGAAATAGGTGCTCAAGGTACAGATGGTAACTTTGGTGGTAACTCGTTTGATTACACATTTGATTCAAGTACATCAGCAGCTGACCCAGGTACAGGAAAAGTAAGATTAAATAATTTTACAACACAAAATGCAGCAACTAGAATCTATATTGATCAAACAGATGATGATGGAACTAGTATTGAATCTACACTTGAAACATTAGATGCTGTTACTTCAGCAATTAAAGGTCACATTAGAATAGCTAATAGATCAGATGCAAGTCAATTTTTAACATTTGCAATTGCAGATTTATTTGATCAAGGTGATTGGTGGAATTTAACAGTAACTAATGAAGCATTTTCAGCAACCTCTCCATTTTCAAACCTAGAAGATGTTATATGTTCATTTGTAGCAGTTGGTGATAAAGGAGATAAAGGACAAAAAGGTGATACTGGATCTACAGGACCTCAAGGTAATATAGGTAACACAGGTGCTCAAGGAGCAACTGGTGCTCAAGGTAACCAAGGTAACACTGGACCTCAAGGTAATATAGGTGTACAAGGTGCTACTGGTTCAACAGGACCTCAAGGTAACATAGGTAATACTGGACCTCAAGGTGCTAAAGGATCTACTGGAGATCAAGGTAATAAAGGACAAAAAGGTGAAGTTGGAGCAACAGGACCACAAGGTAACATAGGAAATACAGGTGCACAAGGTGCAACAGGAACTACTGGACCTCAAGGTAATAAAGGACAAAAAGGTGCTACTGGTCCACAAGGTGATATAGGTAACACTGGACCTCAAGGTAATGTAGGTGCACAAGGTGCAACTGGACCTCAAGGTAATATTGGTAACACTGGTGCTAAAGGTGCTACTGGTTCACAAGGTAATGTAGGACCTGTAGGACCAACAGGAGCACAAGGTGCTACTGGTTCAACAGGACCACAAGGTAATGTAGGGCCAGCAGGTAGTAATGGAAATAAAGGTGCTACTGGTGCTCAAGGTAATATTGGTAACACAGGTGCACAAGGTGCTACTGGAACAACAGGACCTCAGGGTGCAAAAGGTGCAACAGGACCTCAAGGTGGAATAGGTAATACTGGACCTCAAGGTGCTAAAGGTGCTACTGGTTCACAAGGTAACCAAGGTGCTCAAGGAGCAACAGGTGCAATAGGACCTCAAGGAAATAAAGGTTCAATTGGTACTATTGGTAATACAGGACCTCAAGGACAAAAAGGACAAAAAGGTGCTACTGGTTCACAAGGTAACCAAGGTATACAAGGTGCTACTGGAGCAACAGGACCTCAAGGAGCTAAAGGTGCAACAGGACCTCAAGGTGGAATTGGTAATGTAGGTAACACTGGACCTCAGGGTGCTAAAGGTGCTACTGGTGCTAAAGGTGCTACTGGTGCTCAAGGTAATATAGGTAATGTAGGACCAACAGGACCTCAAGGAGCTAAAGGTGCAACAGGACCTCAAGGTGGAATTGGTAATATTGGTAATACAGGACCTCAAGGTAATAAAGGACAAAAAGGTCAAACAGGTGCACAAGGTGGAATTGGTAACGTAGGACCAACAGGACCAACTGGAGCACAAGGACCAACAGGACCACAAGGTAATATTGGTAACACAGGTGCTCAAGGTAATAAAGGACAAAAAGGTCAAACAGGTGCACAAGGTGGAATTGGAAATGTAGGTAATACAGGACCAACTGGAGCACAAGGTGCAACAGGTGCTCAAGGTGGAATTGGTAATGTAGGTAATACTGGACCTCAAGGTAACAAAGGACAAAAAGGTCAAACAGGTGCACAAGGTGGAATCGGAAATGTTGGTAACACTGGACCTCAAGGACAAAAAGGACAAAAAGGTGCTACTGGTTCACAAGGTGGAATTGGTAACGTAGGTGGTGTAGGACCAACAGGACCTCAAGGTGCTAAAGGTGCTACTGGTCCACAAGGTAATGTAGGTGCACAAGGTAACGTAGGACCAACAGGACCACAAGGTAACGTAGGACCAACAGGGCCAACAGGAGGATTTAGTACAAACTCAAATGCTCAAGTAAATAGTTTAGGTGTTGGAGTTTCAGCCTCAGGTACTGGTGGAACAATTAGAGCTACTAATGATATTATAGCATACTATTCCTCAGATAAGAGATTAAAAGATGTTAAAGGTGTAGTTGAAAATGCATTAGAAAAAGTATTACAATTAAATGGTGTAATGTTTAGTTGGATTGCTAAAGAAGGAATTCACGAAAACAAAGGATACGATATGGGTATTATAGCTCAAGAAATTGAAAAATTCTTCCCAGAAATTGTAATAACAAGAGCAAATGGATATAAAGCTGTTAAATATGAAAAACTAGTAGCAGTACTTATAGAAGCAATAAAAGACTTAAATACAAAAATAGAAAATTTAAATAAATAAAAAATGGGTTTACTAATAACAGGATCACTAACAACATTTGATGGAGACTCTATTGACGCATGTTACGCAAGAATAGATCATTATAATTTAGCAAAATCTCTAGGATTCATAGGAATGACTGTAGGTTTTTATAAATCAAAAGAGGAAGCAGAACCAATGTTTCCAACTTATCAAGAAGATTACCATTTATCAGATGCAAGCGGACATATTCCAGGAGGATTAAAAATAGGACCTGGAGATAGTGAAGTATTTCCTACATACTTGGAATTTCCATTAACACAAAGTGAACAAGTAACAGTAACAACTTATTCAAGTTCATTTGAAGATAAAATGGTAGATTATATAGATTATGATGATGATGGAAATGAAGTAACTAAACAAAGATCCCAACGTGTTGCAATGATGCATACTGGGAGTGAAGTAGTTACAAAATCTAGAATAAAAATGGATAACATTACGGGTAGTGTTTATGAATATGCTTACCATAGATTTAAAGAAGCATTAGAAGGTGAATTTGGAGCTAGTAACGTAAATGATGATATATAATGGTATATTTTGCTAATTTTGATACTTACAATTTTTGTTTAAGAGGACTTAATAGTGGAACTACAAATCCCGCCACTTCTGAAGGGATGTTTAATTCAGCTTTTGTAGGGTGTTTTAATTGGCCTAAATGGACTACTCAAGGGATTAATTCCGGAGATAGTTCATGGGCAAGTTACCTTAACCAATGTGAATCTCCTAATGTACATACATGTTTATACCAGAATGTTAATGCACAAATTAATACTCACCTTAGATATACAGGTAGACCATTTAGTGTAAATTTACAAGGTAAAGCTGCTGATGGTATTGATTATGTAAGACATACAAATCCAATTTCTTCAAACTCCTCAGGGACATCTGGAACAGTTAATGGGTATAACTGTGTAGGATTATCATCAAGACAGAATTATATTACAGTTCAAGCATTTATGTTATATATGTACTTTTTTAGTGATTGGCGTATTGGAACCTCATCAGGATTAATTGCATCAACTAGTAATCCAACTAATTTTTACTTTAATAGTACTTATGGTGGAGTAAATTTCCTAGGTATAAAAGATTTATGGGCAACTGGATTTACTTTTTCAGATCGTAGACTAAAAAAAGATATAAAATTAGTAGGAAAATCTAATAAAGGTATTAATATTTACACTTGGAGATATAAAAATCCAAAAGCACATGGGTATGGATTATATGAAGGTGTAATGGCTCAAGAAGTACCTTATGCTACAATTGAACATCCTGATGGATATTTAATGGTAGATTATTCTAAAACAGACGTTACATTTAAAAAGTTATATGAAAGCAATTTGGGTAATAGAAAACGTCAAGAAGGATAATTCCTTTTATGACGAATTTAAATTAGTTTTATTATTTGCTTCTGTTAGTCTATGGAAGCGATATCATCCTACTCATACTACTGTTTTATACTGTGATGAAATGACAGAAAAATACCTATCTAATTTAGGTGTTTTTAAGTTATGGGATCATATTAGACATTTATCTTATCCTGAAAAAATTAATCGTGAACAATTTTGGTCTAGTTGTAAAACTAAAATTATAAGTGAAACAACAGAACCTATAGTAGTTGTAGATCATGATTTTTTAATATTTAAAAATATAGATGAACATCTAAAAGATAGAGTTTTATATTCATATGATGAACAAGCTTTCCCTTGGTATCCTCTTAAAAATGATAAATGGTGTAAACAATTATCTGATCCTGTAAAAATAGAAGTAGACTTAGCTGCAAATGTATCTTTATTTTATCTACCTGATCCTAAATTTGCTAACAAATATGGTAAGAGAACATTAAAGAATCATGAGGAATTTTCTGCAATGGAGGATTTTAAAAATTTAAATCCTAACTACATGATATACTCAGAACAATTAATGTTAAAACAAATGTTAGTATCAGAAAATATTCCTCATGGAGCATTAACAACAAACATTTTTGATAATCATGAAGCAAGATTTACTGAAGTAATTAATATATATGGTATTTGGAATCGTGAAGATTCTTCATTATATTATAGGCACTATGGGTTTGAAAAGAAAGGTATAGGCAAAGAAAAATTAAAATTAGAAAAAGAGTATCTTTACAGATGCATTAATGCGGGTAAAAAAATAGATATAAAGTTATTAAAAGAAAAAATTCATGAAAGCAATTCACGTAAATTGGACTAAACCTTTTTTTGAAAAAGATAGGTTAAGAGGTCATGGATTTGAATCAATTAAAAATTTAAAATCTGAAACATATAACCAATTAGACTATCAGTTACTATATACCATGGTATCAATCGTTAATTGGAAAATACATAATGGTCCAATTAAATTGTATACTGATTCAATTGGTGCTTCATTTTATCAAAGATTTGGTATATTAGATTTATATGATGAAGTTGATATTAATTTTTTAAATGGATATTCTAAATCAAAGGTAGATGCTGCTTATTTTTGGACAAGCGGTAAAATAAAATGTTTAGCTCACCAAACAGAACCATTTGTATTCTTAGATCAGGATATGATTATAAGAGAAAAATTACCTAATTGGACATATGTAAATGATTTAACAATTGCTCATTGGGAAATAGGTAGAGGTTATTATTACTTTGATAAAGAAAAATTTGAAAAAGAAATAACTCATATACCTTGGATTAAGAATTATAATGTAGATGATTGGTCACCTAATACATCATTTTTACAATTTAA
>Ga0115013_10000313_pt1 | contig 29797 bp, 15 predicted proteins | sample SouAtlMetagenome_2_FD_88686 | JGI IMG/M metagenome (GOLD analysis project Ga0115013, IMG submission 88686) | Marine eukaryotic phytoplankton communities from Atlantic Ocean - South Atlantic ANT15 Metagenome | ecosystem: Environmental > Aquatic > Marine > Oceanic | place: South Atlantic Ocean...
AGCTAAGGTTTCTTTATGCTTCAGCGATGTCTACCGGAGGGGTCGCGATTGCTGATTTCGATGGAGATACGAAACCGGATATTCTTTTTGCTGGGGGGCCCGTTCCCAACAAGCTGTATCGTCAGACTTCGAGAATGCAGTTCACCGATGTGACCAGTCAGGCTGGAGTAGACGGTGGGAACGCCTGGGCCATTGGATGTGCCGCCGCTGATATTGACAACGACGGAGACGTCGATCTTTACGTTTGTAACTACCTTTCTCCCAACCAACTTTTTCTGAATAATGGCGACGGCACTTTTATTGAGTCCGCGAAAGAATGGGGGCTTGATTTTATCGATGCCTGCCACACGCCATCTTTTTGTGACTACGATCGTGACGGTGATCTCGATCTCTACATTCTCACTAACCGGTGGTATCGTCCGGAAGGGTTTCCTTCGGAGAAAACCATTGAGCGGGGAACTGATGGAAAGCCCAAGGTGATTGAGAAGTTTGAACGCTTTTACGAAGCGAGGCAAACGGGAGAGGATCACTGGGAGTCCGTTGTTGTGGGGCGCCCAGATCTCCTGTGCCGAAATAATGGCGCTGGCAAATTTGAAGTCGCCAATAAGGGGGCTGGAATTACCCACCGGGGCCACGGACTGTCTGCAACCTGGTGGGATTGGAACGGAGATGGCTGGCTTGATCTTTGGGTCGGTAATGACTTCAACGATGCCGATTGTCTCTACGTGAATCGTGGTGATGGCACCTTCGTCGATGTGGTAGACATAGCCGTGGGCCACACTGCTTGGTTTTCCATGGGGGCCGATTTTGGCGATCTCAATGACGATGGTCTATCTGATTTCCTGATTGCCGACATGGCGGGGAGCAATCACTTCAAGCAGAAAACGGCAATGGGGAGCATGTCGGCCTTCGCGTGGTTTATGGACAATGTGGAGCCGGTCCAATTAATGAGAAACGGAGTCTACTTGAACGCTGGCAATGGCCGGTTCCTTGAAGGGGCCTTTCTCTCTGGCTTGGACAGTACGGATTGGACCTGGGCTGTCCGTCTGTGTGACTTCGATCACGATGGTCTCAACGATGCCTATTTCCAATGTGGGATGTCACGGAATTTCAACGAGAATGACGACGAGGAATTGAAAAAGAAGGATCGTAAACTGACCCAATGGGAGCGCTATCGTCATCTCCCACCTCTAAAAGAGCATAACAGGGTCTTTCGAAATCTCGGCGGGATGAATTTTGAAAACACCTCCAAGGACTGGGGCTTGGATTATTACGGAATGAGCTACGGTTGTGCCGTAGGTGATCTTGACCAGGATGGCGCGCTCGACATTGTCAGCGTGCGTCTTGATGGGCCGGTGGCAATTTATCACAATACCGGAGCTGATGCCGGAAATAGCCTTACGCTCTCCTTTGAAGGAACCAAGTCCAACAAGCAAGGGTTCGGAGTAGAGGCTAAACTCTTCACGAATGACGATGATGAGACCCCGCAATTGAGAACTCTCGTGACTTCCCGCGGATACCTGGGAAGTGATCAGGCCATCTTGCATTTTGGATTGGGCGAGGCGTCAACCGCGGCTCGATTGGAGCTATACTGGCCCAGTGGTTTAACCCAAACAATCAGGAATCTCGATGCTGGACGACATCACCATATTGTTGAGGGCGGGGGAGTCAATGCGACTCCACCAGTCGTTCAACCTGAACCGCTCTTTGAGGCCTTACCGTCTCTTTCTCGAGTAAAACATGCCGAGAAGCGTTACGATGACTTTGCCCGGGAGCCTCTACTCCCCAACAAGCTTTCTCAGTTCGGTCCGGGGCAGGCTTGGAGTGATGTTAATGGCGATGGTGTGGACGATTTTTATTTGGGCCAAGGAAAGGGCGCTCCCGGGCGCCTAATCATTCTTCGTGACCGCCAAGAGGGGCTCAAACCAATGCCTCTTCCGAACGATGGAGATTTTGAGGACATGGGGAGTCTCTTTTTCGATGCTGACGGCGATGGAGACCAGGATCTCTATATTGTGAGCGGAGGGGTCGAGTGTGACGAGGATGATGAAAGTCTTCAGGATCGCCTCTACCTGAATGACGGTTCGGGAAAGATGACCCTTGCTCCCAAGGGTGCTCTTCCCTCGGCGAGACATAACGGTAGCTGTATTAGCGCCGCTGATTTCGATCGCGATGGAGATCTGGATCTTTTTATTGGTGGCCGCACAGTTCCCGGATACTACCCAACTGCAGCAGCGAGCCAGCTTCTACGCAACGAAGGTGGTGGTCGCTTTGTCGATGTCACCTCCGATCTTGCTCCGGCTCTCTCGAGTTCACGCGCCGGAATCGTGACCAGCGCGGTCTGGTCGGATATCGATGATGACGGGTGGATCGATCTTGTTCTCGCCCGCGAATGGGACACCGTAGGAATTTTCAAGAACACCGAAGGGGAATTGAAAGCTCTTCCCCAAAGTGCCGGAGCGGAAACTCAGAAAGGTTGGTGGAATGGAGTCACGTCGGCTGATCTTGATGGAGACGGAGATTTCGACCTCGTCGTCACAAACTTTGGGCTTAATACCAAGTATCATGCCTCACTCGAGAAACCAGCTCTCCTCTTTTATGGTGACGTCGCCAATTCAGGGCACAAGCACCTCATCGAGGCCGAATTCGAGGGAGATATTGTCTACCCTATTCGTGGGAAAAGTTGTTCGACGGCAGCGATTCCCAGCTTGGCCAATAAATTTAGTACCTACAAAGGTTTTGCCGCGGCCACCCTTCAAGATATTTACACTCCGGAGAGACTCAAGGCAGTGAAGAAATTTTCGGTGAGCCATCTTGAGACTTCGATTTTTTGGAATGATGGCAAGGGCAACTTCTCTCCCGAGGCTCTCTCATGGGAGGCTCAGTTGGCTCCTTCATTCGGGGTGGTTGTCCGGGACTTCGATGGCGACGGTCAGGTCGATATTGTTCTCGCGCAAAACTTCTTCTCGCCGCAACGGGAAACGGGACGCATGGCCGGTGGACTCTCTCTTCTGTTGCGAGGCAGGAAAGAAGGGGTTCGCACAATTTTCGAGCCTGTTTGGCCGAACCGTAGTGGCATCAATGTTTCCGGCGACTCCAAGAGCCTGGCAACGCCCGACCTCGATGGAGATGGTCATCCGGATCTTAGTTTTGGAATCAACGACTCTCCCATGATAGGCCTCAAAACCAAGAAGCATCCGGGAGTGACGATTCGTCTCAAAGGGGGGGCGCAGAACCCACAGGGTATTGGCGCGCGAGTGGTCTTGAATCAAGGTCGATCGGCTGAAGTATGTGCCGGCGGGAGCTATTTGAGTCAGTCCCCGGCGGTGGTTCATTTCGGACTGGCCGAAGGCGAAATCGTTACTTCCTTGGAGATTCGCTGGAGTGATGGCTCCATAAGTAAGATTGAACAGCCTGCGATCAAAGGTGGAATGATCGAAATCAATAAGCCATAGAGTTACGGCGCGAGGACTTCCTCTTCCGTAACCAGGTTTGTAGCGTGGAGTTGGAGTAAAAGAATGGCCCCAAGAGGGACCCCACAGGCAGGGGGGGAATCCGATTTGTCATTCTGTTAGACCGTCGGGTTCCTCGAGGAGGTAAAGTCAGGAGGGCTCGCTAAAGGTTCCGTTGCGGAGAAAGTGAATGGTTTCGGCGATCACTTTTGGATTCTTCATGATGAAGGGGTGGGTGACATGGAGGACGCGGTAGTCTTTGACTCCAGGAGAAGTTGATCGTTTGGTCGAGACCTTGCCGTCGTCCTTGCCCGGGATGATCATACTGTTGATCCAGTTGATGGAGCGGTCTCCGGTGAGGACTCCGCATTCGAAATTGATTTTTCCCAACTTGTTGGGTGTGGCGTTTGCTCCGGTCCCAAGCTCGTTTCCGGCAGGGCCATTGAGCCAGCGAACGAGCCGCCATGATCCGATTTGGTCGATGACCTCACTTCCTTGATTGGGTGGAGCCAGCATAACCACTCGTCCCAGGCGAGGGTCCTTACGTTTTTGAAAATAGCTTCTCACCAGAATGCCACCCAGGGAATGGGTGACGAAATGGACCTTGGAGCAAGCCATGATTTGCGGCCTCTTGAGAGCCTTTCCGATGGCATTGTCAGCCAAGGTATTTATCTGATCAGTCCGGGATGGATAGCCAACGTTCTCGACGACATAACCGGAATCCTCCAAAGTTTCTGCCATTTTTGTCATGCTCGAAGGAGTCCTGCAGAGACCATGCAACAAGATTACCCCCTCCTTGGCGGGAAGGACGTGGGGGGACGTGAGGAGGCCACATAGGGTGATCAGGAATCTATTCATCGTGGAGAGAGCATGTAGCCAAACGACTTGTTTCCCTAATCTCTATTCTCAACCTTAATATCGATTGAAGTGATGGTCGAAATGGAGGCTGGCGGGCCTCTGCTGGGGAGGTGCAATGGCGCTCGAAAAGTTCCGTTATGGTTAGCCGAGATTCTTGAGGATGGCGGCTCCCATTTCCGCGGTGTTGACTTTCGTTTCGCCCTGGGCGCCTGTGAAGAGGTCGCCGGTGCGGAGGCCTGAGTCGATGGCGTTTTGCACGGCGACATCGATGGCGTCAGCGGCCGCGGCTTCTCCGAGGGAGTAACGCAACATCATGGAGACGGACAGGATTTGTGCAATCGGGTTGGCGATGCCTTGTCCGGCGATATCGGGAGCAGAGCCGCCGGACGGCTCATACATCCCGAAGTAGAGTCCGTTGTCTTTCACGTTTCCAAGGCTGGCGGAGGGGAGCATGCCGAGGGACCCGGAGATCATAGCCATTTCGTCGGAGAGAATGTCGCCGAAGAGGTTGCCGGTGACGAGGACGTCGAAGGAAGCGGGGCGCTTGACGAGCTGCATCGCGGCGTTGTCGACATACATGTGTTCGAGTTCGACTTCGGGGAAATCTTTAGCCACTTCAATGACAGTCTCACGCCAGAGAACGGAGTTTTGCAGAACGTTGGCTTTGTCGACGGAAAGGAGGCGTTTATTACGACCCATCGCAGCGGTGAAGGCGATTCGAGTGATGCGTTCGATTTCGCTCTTGCGGTAGACCATGGTGTCGATGGCTTCGATGTCGCCGTCGGGAAGTTCGGTGATCGATTTGGGTTGGCCGAAATAAATTCCACCGGTGAGTTCGCGCACGCAGAGGACGTCGAAACCGTCCGGGATGAGTTCGTTTTTGACCGGGGAGGCGTGGGTCAGGGAAGGGTGGCAGGATCCGGGGCGGAGATTGGCAAAGAGGCCGAAGTGCTTTCGGAGTGGAAGAAGTGCGCCGCGCTCGGGCTGGATGTCGGGAGCAAGATTTTCCCACTTGGGACCGCCGACGGAGCCGAAGAGGATGGCATCGGCCTTTTCGCAGGCTGCGATGGTGTCCTGTGGGAGTGGAGTCTCGTTGTTGGTGGCGTCGAGGGCGGCACCGCCAACGAGGTGGTTGCTGTGGGAGACCTGAAAATCGAATTTTGCTGCGGTGGCTTCGAGGACTTCCAGGGCAACATCCATGACTTCGGGGCCAATGCCGTCGCCGGGGAGAATCGTGATCGTGTGGGACATGGACGGGGAATAGCGGGGAACGACGGGATTGAAAACCGGAAAGATTAATTTTGAAGGATGTGTTTCGAGGGAGCTCAGACTTTATGCGGGTGGGGCTTGCAGGATGGGCCCGGGCCAAACTCCAAGTTCCGGAGCGCTTTTAAGGTGAGGGTTTCGGAATTTCCAAGGGGCGGGGATCATTGTTTGAGTTGATATTTGAATCAAGAGCATCGATTACCTTGGGAAGCGAAACTCTGATTTTCTATGTGGATGCGAAAACTAAAGATGATGATTCCCCCGGTTCCGTGGCATCGGCCCCGGGTGAGAGCGGCCAAGGGTGACCGGGTGGTGTTGTTGCACGGGCTTTGGCGGAGTGTCTGGTCGATGGAGGGGGTGGCGGAGTATTTGCATGGGGCGGGCTTTGAGACTTTAAATGTGCCCTATGCCTCTTTTCGCAAACCCTTGGACGAAATCATCGAAGATGTGTCTACTGAGATCGGAGAATCTGAAAAGACAACACACTTCGTGACACACTCGATGGGTGGGATCGTGGTGCGTCTTTTGGCAGATCGCTTTCCGGAATTGGTGACGGGAAAGATTGCCATGCTGGCTCCACCCAATCAAGGGAGCGAGATTATTGATTGGTTGTCCGATTCCTTTCTGGGGCGCTGGGCGCTGGGTCCGGGAGGGATGGCAATGTCGACCCAGAAGACCCCGCTTGAGATTCCGGGATTTAAGCTAGGAAATGAGGTCATGGTGATCATGGGGGAAAGTAATCCCATGCCGCTGTTTCGGTTTTTACTCGATGAAGAGAACGATGGGATTGTTTCGGTGGAGAAGGGGAAGGTTGAGGGAATGAGTAAGTTTCGAGTGCGTCCCGGCGACCATACCTTTATCATGGGAAGACACGAGATTCAGGCTGAAGTGGGGGAATTTTTGAAAGCCACCGGGCCACAGGATTAGTGGAGCTATCTCGCGTTGAATTTTTTAAGGGATAAACTCCCTCATGTGGGGGCTATCGCATGCAGGGTTGGGGCTCTTTGTATAAAAAAGACCCGCCGGGAATCCCGACGGGTCTGGGGTAGGAGATTTTGATTGAGAGCTTACTTGGACTTGGAGTTTTTCCACTTCTCCGCGTTCTTGTTAATGAAGACCGAGGCGGGTTCGGTAATTTGCGGTGATTTTCCGTATCCGAAATCAGCGGGCTTGAGATTGAGTTTTTTGAAATGGTCGCCGCGATTGAGAAAGCTGAAGCGACTTGGGTCGAAGGGATCGACAAAAGAGACGTCAACTTTGGAGGGAACCTTGAGACCGGTGAAGTGGAAGGCGGCATTGATGAAGATGCGGCGAAGTCCTTCGTTGTCGAGGTCGCAGGAGGATCCCATGGTAGTGCAGAGGGCCATACCTTCTTTCCCTTCGGGTGTTTGGTATTTTTTCAGCCAGACAGCGGGTTGGGGTTGCTTGCCTTTGACGTCGGCGGACTCAGGGACGAGGGCTTCCGTAACGACTCCATGAACCAAAATAGTGGCATTGTCTTTGGTGACGCGGCGGACGCCGTAGACGTCGCTTTCCGCGAAGACGTCGGAAACCCCGTTGAGAATAGGGTGTTTGGCGTGGGGCTCGTTGATGACGCCACGCGCACCTTGTGATCCGTGTCCACCATAGTGGCCGGCCCAGCCTTCGCCGAGAACGTCGGGTCCGAGGCTCCCCCAATTAATTCCGCCGAGTTTACTTTTTGTGCGGAAGCCGTGAGTTGAAGTGCGGAATCCGAAGACGGGTTTTCCGGCGTTGAGATAGTCGGCGAGGGGTTTGAGTTGGTCTTCGGGAAGATCGCGGAAGCGAAGTCCCAAAATGAGAAAGTCAGCGGTGTTGACGGCTTCGGTGCCGGGGATGTTTTTCTGGGCGTTGGCATCAATAAATCCACCTTCTTTGTTTTGGGAGAATAGAACGGTGGTTTTGAAGCCGTGGTGTTTGGAAAGAATCTTGGCCAGCATGGGGCAGGATTCTTCGGAGCGATACTCGTCGTCGCCAGCAATGAGGACGATGTGTTTTCCGTTGCCCGGTTTCCCTTTAGTTCCGGGGAAGCTTAGGGTGTTGGCTTGAGCGGCGGTTGCGGCGAGAGCGCATGTGAGTGAGAAGATGATTGTTCGCATGGGATTAGGGATACCGCGATTACTGAGGCAATCTCTCAGAGAGAGGAGATTTTATGGATGGCAGAAGTGAGATGTTGACGACAGGTTCATTGATTCGCGATAGATCGTGGCTTAAAAATAATCCACGGATGGAGTGTCGAGGCCTGACTTGCGTTTCCTCAGATCACCAGCTATATTGACCATTGGATCCTGATAGAACCATTTCTGATTGAATTCGATGATGAAACGAAATTCTACTTATCTACTGTTATTCCTCTCTCTGGTGCACTTGAGTTTTGGAGCGATTGATATTCAAACCGAGAGTGTCTCCGCCCTGGTGCCAAATCAGGATGACGTCCTGTTGGAGTATGTTGATGATTTCAGCAGTGGGGATTTGATTAACGAAGGAAGCCCTTTTTTGTTGGACTGGAATTCGACGGCGGCCTTTGGATCAGGGGGAGTCGGAAATTCGTTCGTGGTTGAGTATATGAACGACGGGATTTACGAAGGGGGTGATAGGAAAAATACCTATTTTGATCCGGGTCGTTTACCTGCCGTTGTCACCTACAATTTGGATACTTCGTTTGTTACGGATGGCTATAATTTGACGAGCATTTCCACTTTTATGGGATGGGGGTTCGAATCCAGAGTCCATGTGCATCAAGACTACAAGATCGAGATTAGTCTGGTGGGATCGGCCGATTATGTCTTGCTGACGGATGTTCTCTATACTCCGTTTACGGATCTGACAGATTTTGAGGGAAACTATGAGTCGAAGGTCCGCGTGGTCGAGGATGTCACCGGGATTCTGGCCAGTGGGGTGGACAGTATTCGTTTCACCTTTAACGATACCGGTGGGCCAGTCGGGGGAGGAGGGGCCTTGGGAACGGTCATTCGGGAAATTGATGTCGTGGGCTTCCCCGTTGGAGGCAATCCCAATGAGCTCGTGATTACAACGCCAACCGAGCGTCAGGTCGTTCAGCGTGATAATAGGAATGTAGCTGATATTCCTATTGGAGGAACGTTCGTTAGTAATCCTGATTTTGTGGAAGCCAGGGCGGTGGTGAAGTCGGGAGGAGGAAACAACGGGACAACGACATCATGGCAGACCGTTGAGGCGGTGCCTACCGGCGGGACGTTTTCCGGAGTGCTTTCCAATGTATCTGCGGGTGGATGGTATGAGGTCGAGGTGCGTTCTGTGGTCGGGGGAATTTCATCGAGTCCGGTCACGGTTGGGCGGGTTGGAGTGGGGGACGTCTTTATTTGCGCGGGACAATCAAATTCGGCAAACCAAGGAACCCCGGCCTTGACCCCGTCCAGTGATCGCGTGTCAGCGAGGGATAGCGTTGATGACAACAGCTGGATTGCGGCTGTTGATCCGATGCCCATTGCGGATGGGTCGATGGGGTCACCCTGGACCCGGCTGGGAGATTTGATTGTTGCGGAAGAGGATGTGCCTGTTGGCTTTATTTCTCTCGGACGAGACAACAGCAGCGTTGCTTCTTGGAGTCCCAATTCTTCTAATGACAGCAACTTGATGAACCCAGCGATTAAGTCATTTCAGCAAGATGGGTTCCGAGGAGTTTTGTGGCATCAAGGGGAAGCCGACAGCGCTATCTTGACATCAGCTGCGAGTTATCGCGACACCCTGATTGGGATTATTAATCAAAGTCGTGGGTCGAATGGAGCCAATTGGGACATTCCCTGGTATGTCTCGGAGGCCTCGTATCAGCCTTCTGACCCATTGACTGTGGAAGAAGGTATTCTTGCGGGGCAGCGTAAGGTGGCCTTTGATGCTACCAACGTCTATCTTGGCGCTGATACCAACGACTTCCATTTGGAGGGCCGCTCCTCGGACGGAGTGCATTTTAATGCTGCAGGCCTAGCTGAGCATGCACAACAGTGGTTCAATGTAATTTACCAAAGAGTGCCGGCAGAGGCCAGGAATGGAGATTTTGAATTGAACACTGATGTCTCTCTAACGGGAGTGTCTCCTCTCACTGAAAATGCCTTCGCAGAAACCGTGCCTTCTGCCACCAATGGCACGACCGTTCTGGATTGGCGGATTCTTAGTGCGAGTGGTGATGCTTCAGCAGATGGATCAAATGGTTTTTTTAATCCCGGATCGGAGGCTTATTCCAAAGGGACATTGGCTAAAATGAGCGGACCTCATGCCGCGACGATGCGTGGGGGCAGTGGTAATAACTATTTCTTGCAGACACTACGGGCATTGGTGAAGCCGAATAAGACTTACTTCCTGAGTAGTGCTTTTGGGAAAAGAGATGTCGGAGCTGAAACCTATGCCGGAGCTCGTCTCGAGTTACTGAATGGGAGCAGTGTTTTGGCGTCAATGTCGGTGGATAGCAATACGCTCGATACTTTGGCCGGTGGAAATGCCACTGGGAAATTCACCAATGCGACAATGCGTTATGATACCGGAACCTTGGCGGGGCAAGCTCACGAGTTGGGGATTCGTATCGTTAAAGTTTCCGGGGGCGCGAATACTTATTTGGACTTTGATAATGTCGTACTTACCGAGGTCAATACCTCGTCCGCCTATGTGAGCTGGCTTAATTCGTTCTCTCTGGTGGCCGATCCCAATCAAGATTTGGACAGTGATGGGATTAGAAATCTCGTGGAGTATGCCATCGGGACTTCCCCTCTTGTGGTTGATAATACGTCGGTCCTTGGGAATATGGTGGGTGATGCCATTCGTGTGACCCGCCGTAAAGGGAGCGTAGGCGGTTTGGCTTATACGATTGAATCTTCAACTGACTTGTCCGTAGACAGCTGGACTGCTCTGGGAGGGGTTGTTGAGAATGTGGTCTCGACCAACGGCGACTTTGAAACCGTTGATTTTACACGCGATGGTGGATGGTTCCAAGGAGCAGAGGACGAACTTTATTACCGTCTCAAGGTCGAGATCGTTGATTAGACTTTTTTGACAAATTGGGACTTTAGTTTCATGGGTCCAATACCGTCGACTTTGCAGTCGATATCGTGGTCGGCTCCCGGATCAGTGCGGATGTGCCTCCCTGAGGGCAAGGCGACTGGTTGCGTTTGTAGATGATGAGTAGAACGAGAATGATGAGAATCAAACTTATTGTTCCCATCGGAGTGGTGTTGCGTTTCGACACCATTAGAATATTTGAATTTTCTGAGGAAGAGTTACCGGGGGCTGGCTATGCGATAATATGGTCCACCTTGTGGCCGTGGACATCTGTGAGTCGGAATCGTCGGCCCTGGAATTTGTAGCTGAGTTTGGTATGGTCGACGCCCATTTGGTGTAGGATGGTGGCTTGGAGATCGTGAATGTGGATGGCATCCTTGTCGTAGTGGTGTTTGTTGGCGTTGACGGGAGAGCCGTCTGGCCGGACAATTTTTGAGCCGTATTTGTCAGTGTGACCGACGGTGAGGCCACCCTTGATGCCGCCGCCGGCCATCCACATTGAAAAACAGGCCTGATGGTGATCGCGACCGTAGTTGTCTTTTTTGATGAGTCCCTGTGAGTATGGGGTGCGTCCGAATTCGCCGCCCCAAATGACTAGGGTGTCTTCAAGGAGGCCGCGTTGTTTGAGATCCATGACGAGAGCCGCAGAACCGCGGTCGGTCTTTTTGCATCGATCGCGCATGGAGCCGGGGAGGCCACCGTGGGCGTCCCAACCCTGGTGGTAGAGTTGGATGAATTGGCAGCCGCGTTCGGCGAGGCGCCGGGCTTGCAGGCAGTTTGCGGCATAGGTGCCGGGCTGCTTTGCCTCTTCGCCGTAGAGGTCCCAGGTGGATTGTGGTTCGTCCGACATGTCGGAGGCCTCGGGAACGCTTGCCTGCATGCGATAAGCCATTTCGTATTGCGCGATGCGCGATTCTATTTCGGGATCGAGTTCTTTGTAAAATGCTTCTTTGTTAAGGGCGTTCAGTTTTTGAAGCATCGAGCGGCGTGACTTGTTGCTGATACCCCTCGGGTTTTTGAGGTAAAGCACGCGGTCATCGCCGGAGAGGAATTGCATTCCCTGATGGCGGGAGTCGAGGAAGCCCGATCCCCAGAGGCGGGAGTAAAGTGGTTGGCCGCCGCCGTTCTTACTGACCATGACAATAAAGTTGGGGAGATCGGAATTGTCGGTGCCGAGGCCGTAGGAAAGCCACGACCCGAGGCAGGGACGTCCCGCAATTTGCGCGCCGGTTTGGATGAAGGTAATGGCGGGATCGTGATTGATGGCATCAGTGTAGACATTGCGCATGATGCAAATGTCGTCGGCGATTTTTTGCGTCCACGGAAGAAGGTCGGCATTCATCTCCTGACCAGATTTTCCAAACTTGCCAAACTTGAAGACCGAGCCTGCCATGGGCTTGGACGATTGGTTGGAGGACATGCCGGTGGCGCGGCCGTGGGCCTCGGGCGGGAGTTCCTCGCCGTGATGTTTCTGGAGGTAGGGTTTGTGATCAAAGGTTTCGAATTGCGAAGGACCGCCAGATTGGAAGAGGTAGATGACGCGCTTGGCTTTGGGTGTGAAGCCGGGGCCTCCGAGGACACCGGAATGATCAGAGTCGTAAGCTTTGGCGATCATGGAGGCGAGAGCCATACCTCCGATGCCGGTGGTTGACTTTTTGAAGAAGTGGCGTCGATTGACCGCAAAAGGATCGTTGGGAATGATAGGGTTCATCGGACGAAATTGTTAGCGTTTCCAGACGGCTGCGTCGGTGTTGTAAGTCGCCTGACAGACGACAGTAAGAGCGGCGGACTCAATGGGGTCGAGATCCTTTGGTAAGGGCTTAAGTCCGACTTTGAGAAATGCTTCGGCCTCCTTGGGGTTGGCTTTGAAATAGTTTCGCTGCTCGGCGAGAATATCGGTGAGGAGTTCGAACTCTTTCCCAGTAGCTTCGCGGCTGGTGACAGTTTTCCAGGCAGCTTTGATCCGGGCTGCGTCGTCGCCATGTTTTTGAAGTATATTGGCAGCGAGATTCCGGGCTGCCTCGACGAATTGGGTGTCGTTGAGAAGAACGAGAGCCTGGGCTGGGCTGTTGGTGCGACCGCGTTGCACGCTGCAGACTTCGAGCGATGGCTTGTCGAAAATGATCATGTTGTTTTGCGGCTTGGTGCGGCGCCAGTAGCTGTAGAGGGAGCGCCGGTGGACGTGATCAAGATTGCCTTTTTGATTGTGGACCGGGTCGTAAGGCTTGACCGGTGGGCCGCCGCGTTTGTCGCTCATGAGCCCAGAAGTGAGGAGAGCGGAATCGCGGATTGCTTCGCCGGTGAGACGGTGGGAAGGGCCGCGGGCGAGGAGTTTGTTGGCGATATCGAGTGACTGGAGTTCGGGCGTGAGCACAGAGTCTTGTCGGTAGGTCGCGGAGAGCACGATCTGTTTAACGAGGTGCTTGGTGCTCCAGTTGTGATTGATAAAGTCACGGCAGAGCCAGTCGAGGAGCTCGGGATGGGTGGGGAGGTCGCCTTGCAAGCCGAAGTTTTCCGTGGTGCCGACCAAGCCATTTCCGAAGAGCTGTTGCCAGATGCGATTGATGTAAACGCGGGTTGTGAGCGGATGATTGGGAAGCGTGAGCCATTGGGCTAGGCCGAGGCGATTACGAGGAGCGTCTTTGGGGAAGGGTAGGAGGAAGGCGGGCGTGTCGCGGGTGACTTTGTTTTCCTCGGTGCGCTCGGCGGTGAATTCACCACGGGCGAGAAGGTAGGCGGGGCGTGGGGTGTCCATCTCTTCCATGACGGGGACCTCGGTGAAGGTATCTTCGAGTTGGACGAGGGCCTTTTGGGCGGCGGCATATTCGTTTCGGGCTTTGCGATAATCTGCGTTGTGGTTGGAAAGGTAGTAGGGGTAGAGATTTTTGTCGGCAGCTTTTCGGGCGCTTTGATTGATCTCTTCGAGACCTGCGATATGACTAACTTCGAGCGGAGTGAGAGCCCGGTCGAAGGTGATGAGTTCGTCGACGTGCCCCCCTTTGAATCCGGGGCCGCGGAAGATGGCACCAAGGGTGAAGTTACCAGCGGTGTAGGTTCTGGTGTTGACACTTTTATAAAGTTTATCGCCGACGATTTTAGTTTCAAGGGGGAGGCCATTTTTATACATGGCGAGACCTTTGGCGGTGCTGGAGGCGTCGTAAGTGACGGTGATGTGATGCCACTCGTTTTTCGGGATCCGGGCGATGGTTTTGATGCCGATACCATTGTCGGGCCAATTGCGGAAGACGCGGGCGGTCAGGAATCCATTTTCGGTGCGTAAGTCGATGCCGTTGTAGCCAACTTCCGTTCCATGGGCGCGCTGCCAGATGACGACGGAGCGCTTTTCGCGCAAGGTGTCCTTCATCCAAAGCCCAACCGAGAAGGGGGTGTAGCGATCTTTGATAAAGAAATTGCTGGTGGAAGCCCCGCGGTCGCCGTCGAGGATGATGGCCGAGCCGTGCGCTTTTGGGCCTTTCGTGTAGTGAATATCAGCGAGGTTCAGGCTAGGTGGCTTGGGTTTGATGAGGCGATTGTTTTTGGCCTTCTTGTCGGGTCCGGGACGCGGGGGCGTCCGGGATTCAAGTGGCTGCTTGTGGTCTTTGTCGAAATCGAAGTGGCCGCTGAGGTCGGCAAGGGAAAGCTTGAGAGGCTCCGGTTGGGTTCCCCCCTCTGATGGAGTGGAATTGAGAACGGTAGCCTTCCATTCTTGGAATTTCGAGCCGAGATCATTGTCGAGCTGAGCTAGTTTTTGTTGTGCTGCGGCGACACGTTGCTTGCACTTTTTGAGTTCGGCTTTCTGGACATCAGTGGGGAGGAGAAGGCTGGGCGGAGGGGAGATATTTCCGTGGATGTAGAGGCCGTTTTCATTGATGGAATTAAAGAAGGAGAAAAGCTGGTAGTAGTCCTTGGCTGTGATGGGATCGTATTTGTGATCGTGGCATTTTGAGCATTCCATAGTGAGGCCAAGGAATGCCGTGCCCATGGTGTGGACGCGATCGGAGACGCCGTCGACAAAGAACTCGAGGGCGTCGGAACCACCTTCATTGGTCATGCGATTAAAGCGATTGAATGCAGTAGCGAGCTTTTGATCTTGAGTGGCATTAGGAAGAAGATCTCCGGCGATATTCCAGGTAACGAAGTCATTATAAGGAAGATCTTGCTGATAGGATCGCACGACCCAGTCGCGGTAAGGCCAAGCGGTGAAATTCATGTCGGAGTGGTAGCCCCAGGTATCGGCGTAGCGGGCGGCATCGAGCCAATCGAGCGTCATGTGTTCGGCGTATTGAATGGTGGCGAGGAGGGTGTCGACAGCTTTTTCGTGAGCCTTGGCAGGGGATGATTTGAGGTCGGCTTGAAAAGTGTCGAGTTGTATCTTTGTCGGAGGGAGTCCGGTGAGGTCGAAGCAAACGCGACGGAACCAACGAACGGGATCTGCCTCAGGGGAGGGCTGGAGATCGTTGGCTTGAAGCATGGTGACGACGAAATTATCGATGGGGTTCCTTGGCCATTCCACGGAGTTGGTGGTGGGGACAGGAATTTTATTAGGGAGGGGAACGAAGGCCCAGTGGGGTTCGTATTCGGCACCCTGTTTGATCCAGGAGGCAATGATTTCTTTTTCGGAATCGGTAAGGACGAGATTAGATTCCGGAGTGGGCATGACCTCATCGGGGTCGTTTGAATTGATGCGCAGCCAAACCTCGGAGTTTTCGAGTGAGCCTGGGACGATGGCATGCTTCCCAGGCGTGTCCTTAAGCGCGGCGTATGCGGAGGCTTCGTCGTCGAGGCGCAGACCAGCTTTATTGTTGGTTTTGTCCGGGCCGTGGCAAAGGAAGCATTTGTCCGAGAGAATGGGGCGAACGTCAGTGTTGTAGCCTACGGATTCAGCGCCCAATCCCAGAGACTGGGTGAAAAAGATCAGGAAGACGATGAGTTTGCGAAGCGTCATTCTGTGGAAAGATGTATGGTAGTTTTCCGATGAAAGAATCAAGGAGCAATTTTCCGGGATTAGTCTTTTTCAAAGAGTTGGCGGGCCATTTTTTGGCGTCGGATTAGAGGTAGGGTTTGCCGTCGGGATTCGACTTGTCGTTCCAGAAACCGGGGCAGGGATAGGTGAGCTTTTTATCGACGACACTGTGTGGGTTCAGTTTCAAAGCCGCATCTGCCTCGGAGTGATTCCGGGTGGGATAGTTGCCTGGCAAGAGAATCGTCGCAGTGAGGACGAGGAAGAGCTTCGAAAACACGGAATATTGATATAAAATACTTGAATGATGGACTGGGCCTATCAGGGAAAAAAGGTTCCTCTTATCGCGGTGATTCCGAGTTAGCTTTTATTTATTCGAAAGAATCATGTTTTAATTCGAAACCTCAAATATCGTCTTTGGCATTCTCTTTAGTTTGATTGGGTTTTGTGCCTTTTGGTATGGGCGGAAGATGGAATACTGGCAGCCCTTGGCGATTGGGCTGGCGATGATGGTGTATCCGTATTTCAGGCCAAACTGGATGTGGACACTCGGGGTGGGGCTGTTCTTGAGTGCAGTGCTTTGGCGGCATCACGACGAATAGGCGAATCTTTTCATTCCACTCTTTGAGGAAGGGTTGAGATCTGAGAGGCTGCCCTGTGTTTGAAAATCCAGGAGTCATGTTTCGTTTTTATTTCTTATTCTCGATTCTCATTGGGAATGTCCTCGCTGATGACGATAAGACCTTGAGGGTCTTCATTTTTGCGGGGCAGTCGAATATGGTGGGCTCGGATTCTAAGGTTGCGGATATTCAACGCTTTCCTCCCTTCGTGGGATTGGAGAAGCCACAGAAGGGAGTGAGGTTTTCTCACTCCATTGGTAGGGAGAATAAGACGAACTCGGAGGGCTGGGTTGATCTGCAAGCAGTAAACAAAGTGGTAGGACCTGAGTTGAGTTTTGCCCGGAAGGTGACCGAGAGCATCGAGGCGCCGATCGCGATCATCAAGGTGGCGGCTGGAGGGACCCATTTAGGCGGAGATTGGAATCCAAAAGATCCGATCGGATTTAAAATGTATCCTCTGGCGTTGGAGGTGGTTCGGAGGTCTCTCGCGGAATTGGATCGGAATAAGGTTCCGTATCGTCTGGAGGGCTTTATGTGGCATCAGGGTGAGAACGATATGTTCAATGAAGAGTATCAGGCGAATTACGGAGCGAATTTGAAGAAATTCCTTGCGAGTTGGCGGCGGGATTTGAAGTCGCCTAGGTTGAAGTTTTATATCGGCGAGTTGTGCACTAAGACGATTTGGGGAATGGATCTGCGATCGCGGATGTATGCCATTAGTTTGGGGCAGCGGGAGGTGACGAATACAGATCCACTAGCGGAGTATGTCCCGACTTCACATGTCGGGGTTGAGATTGGAGGTGGAGTAGGGTTGCATTATCACTACGGGACTCTGGGGCAATTGCAGCATGGAGAGAACTATGCGGAGGCTTATTTGGAGTCGATTGGGAAAAAGCAGGAGGTTAAGAGGAGTCTTAAAAAATGGCCCTACAAAAAGGGAGCGAAGGTGAAGCTCTTTGTGATGGCGGGACATCGGAATATGGAAGGCGAGCGGGCTTTCGTGCAGGACATACCGGAAGGTCTGCGTAAGGATGATCCTTCGATCGCTTATAGATACAGTCTCGGTGGTGGGTATCGGGTGTCAGATCAATGGGAACCCCTGGGTGCGGTGGGATACTACGAGACTTTTGGTCCTGAGTTGAGTTTTGCGCGGGAGCTGAAGAAGAAGGTGAGCGGAAATATTGCTATTGCGAAATTTACCCACAGTGGATCGCAAATGAACGATTGGACCCCGGAGGGGAGTGAAGCGAAGTCTCGAAATCTCTATCCTCGCTTCGTCGATTTCATCAGAACCTCGGTAAAAGAGCTGAAGAACAAGGGACATCAGGTTGAGTTGGCGGGCATCTTTTATCACGTCGGCGAAAACGACATGTCGATGCCTCCGTATCGAAAGAAATCACCCGAGTGGTTAAAGTCGACGGTTGAACAAGTTCGGCAGGATTTGAAGAGGCCCAAGCTCAAGTGGATCGTCAGCCAGCAGGCGCCGACGGATGATAAACGAGTGAATGAGATTGAGGTGATGTCGAAGTTTGAGTCGCTGGCCGCGAGTGACCATAATATGGTTCACCTCAAGGCCTTCAATTTGCCAGAGCAGGAAAAGAAGTTGGTTCTCGATTCGGCCGGGGTGATTCGCTTGGGGGAAATCTTGGCGGGAGGATATTTGAAATCGGTCTCTCGTAAAAAGGCATTCTTAGTTCCGGAGGGAACCAAGGTGATCAAGAACTTGGTTTATTCCGAGCCAAAGGGGAGTCCGCAGTTACTTGATTTGTATCTCCCCAAACAGGCGGCCTCACCATTGCCAGTGATTGTTTGGGTCCATGGAGGGGGGTGGAAAAACGGGAGTAAGGAAAATCCGCGTCATGCGGCGTGGTTGGCTGCAAAGGGCTTTGCGGTGGCGAGTGTCAATTATCGTTTGACGAGCGAAGCCCAGTGGCCGGCTCAGATTGATGATTGCCGGGCTTCGGTAAGGTGGCTGCGCAGGAATTCCCGGAAATACGGATTGGATGCGGATCACATTGGCGCGTTTGGTTCGTCGGCGGGAGGGCATTTGGTGGCTCTGATGGGGACGCGTCCCAATGTGGATGAAGCCAGCCGGGTGCAGGCGGTTTGTGACTGGTTTGGTCCTTCGGAGTTATTGACGATGACGCCGAATATGGTGGCCAATGGTCGGACTGAAGAACAGGTCGCGAAATCCAATGGTGCAATCTTATTGGGCGCGACGGTGAAGGATGTGCCGAAATTGGCGAAGGAAGCGAGTGCGTTGGATAATGTGAGTGCGGATGATGCTCCCTTTTTAATCATGCATGGAAGCGAGGATTCGGGCGTGCCGATCGATCAGAGTCGGAAGCTGCACGCGGCTTTGCTTGCAGCCGGGGTTCCCAGTGATTTTCATATTGTAGAAGGTGGCGGTCACGGAGGTCCGCTTTTTGCGACTCCGGAGGTGAGAGCCAAAGTGGAGGCGTTTTTCCGGCGAACTCTTATCAAATGAGTTGATGATTATTTTGGGATTCGGTTTTGGAGTAAGCTTGTAAAAAGATTTTGGTTAGCGATCGGAAATGAACGTAAAAAACAGGCGACTGATCTAGGTCGCCTGTCCTGAAAAGTGAGTGCGTTAGTTTTCGTTATTCGGACCCGTTGAATGCGCCATCCTACTCGTCGTTGCTTCCGTCTGCCAAACGCTTTTTGAGAAGTTCTTTCCCGTCTTCGGCGCGGGCTGTGACGCGGTCAGTCAGGCCGCGTTGCATGAAGCGGTCCAGAATCTTCAAAGCCCACTCACCTTTTTGCTTACTCATGGCATTGACGACTCGGATTTGCTCTGGCTCGCTCAAGGCGAGGGGCGCGGTGTCATCCCAGAAGAGAGGAAGGTCATCCCCACTGATGTCCGGTCTCTCCGTGAGGAATTGAATCATGGCGGAGAAGCCTTGTTTTCTCATGGTGCCTTCCTCTTCGTTCTTAACGAAAGTAGAGAGGGTTTCGAATTGGCCGGTATCGGGCCACTCGCGAAGTCCGGCGATGGCGGCGAGTTGGAGTTTCATATTTGAGCCATTGAGGTGGGTGCTGATCAATTCGGCTGCCCGGCTTCCTCCGGCTGTTCCCAATATTTGTAGTAACTGCTCCCGGACTTCTCCCTCGTTGGTGCTTCGGAAGGAGGAAATGATGCGATTAGCAAAGGACGATTTATCCGGGGCTTTTTTGATGACGTTCTTTAGGGTTCTCACTGCGGCGCGCCGGACATCGCCTTTCTGAGCGTCCGAAACAATATCCAGGAGCTGTTCAAGGTCATCGGGGGTAGCCATTTTTTCGGTGGCTTCAAGAGCGGCTACACCGAGTTTGGCTTCGGTCGTGGAACTGGCGAAATCGATCAGGTGGGGAAGGGCCGAGGGCTGACTGCGAAGTTCAAGGACTTTGAAGAGATTGATGCGGGCATCTTCGCTCATCTGGGTTCGGGTGGCATACTTGGCGACCACATCATCAAGGTCGGATCCATCGGTGGTCGTACCAATTCTGAGAGCCTCCATGTAGGTCTTTCTGACGCCCTTTTTTTTGGAGTCCGGAGTGATGATCGTATCGAGAAGCAGGGTGATGTCGCTCTTGGTGATTTTGATCTCCTCTGGATAATTGGAGGGGCCCGCATTGAAGGGTGCGGTGATTTCGGCAAGCCGGGCCATTTTGTCTTTTTGGGCTTTTTTGCCGAGCAAAACAATTCCTGCAATAAGGATGCCGACGACGAGGAGGGCTGCAATGACTCCCTTGGCAGCTCCGCTCATTCCTGTTTTCGCAGGAATGGAAATAGCCGGTGTTTCTTCGGATGGAGTGGGGGCAGGTTCTGCTGGTGTTGCAGTTGGGGCTACTGCGAGAACCGGGCTTTCCACGGGGTTTGGAGCAGCTTTTTCTAACTGGGGTCCTTTGACTTTAATTACAGGTCCGGAAGCTGCTGACGGCGGGGTTGGAGACGTTTCCTCGGCCTTGGCTTGAATGGTGGCTTCAGGGATGTTGAATTTTGGAGTAGTTTCGTTAGGAGAGGGAAGGGGCTCTGACATTTTAGGTGTCTCCGGAGAGGCCGGAGCCGAGACTTGGAGAGCTGCCGGAGCCGTTACCGAGGACTGGGATTGGATGGGATCAGTACTTGTTTCGGTTTCCGGTGCCGGTGCTTGGACCGGAGAATTTGGAATGATGAGCTTTGGTGCGGCTGCCGCAGCTTTTGCGGCGGGCACCTCTATTTTTGGTGGAGCCATTGAATCCTGCGCGGGAGCGCCGGTGGGCTTGCGATCGTTGGGCATATCTGGAGCGGGAGCCATGGGCTCGACTGGAGTTGGGGTGGCGAAGGGACTAACCATTTGGGCCTCGGTGTCAATGGAAGGGGCGTTCCCCTCAGGGGGAAGGATAGGCTGAGGTGCCGGAGCCGTTACCGAGGACTGGGATTGGATGGGATCAGTAATTGTCTCGGTTTCCGGTGCTGGTGCTTGGACCGGAGAATTTGGAATGATGAGTTTTGGTGCGGCTGCAGCGGCTTTTGCGGCGGGCACCTCTATTTTTGGCGGAGCCATCGAGGCCTGCGCGGGAGCGTCGATGGGCTTGCGATCGTTGGGCATATCTGGAGCGGGAGCCAGGGGCTCGACTGGAGTTGGGATGACGAGGGGGCGGACCATTTGGGCCTCGGTGTGAATGGAAGGGGCGTTCCCTTCAGGGGGAAGGATAGGCTGAGGTGCGGTGGCGGTATTGACCGGGCCCGTGGCGGGGCTGGTTGGGGTAGTTACCGGGGCTGCTGAAGGCGCGTTCATTTGCGGAGCGGCATTCAGAGTGGGAGTGCTGACGAGGGGGATTTGAGAGGCTGGATTTTCAGGGTTGTTATCGCTCATTAGAAAAAGTTTGAGCGATTCACGGGCGTCTCGGGGGCGCTCTTCGATTTGGCGCGCAAGATGCCACATGACCCACTGACAGAGCCACCCGGGAAGGTCGGGGCGGTGCTCCTGCAGCGGTTTGATTTGATGCTGGAGATGGGCATTCATCACCTGGGGTGCGGTTTCCCCGTCAAAGGGGTATACACCGGCCAGGGTGTAGTAGTAGACACAGCCCATGGAATACATGTCGGTGCGCTTGTCGAGCGGAGTTCTTTCGAATTGCTCGGGTGCCATGAAGTGAATTGACCCAAAGACGGAGTCCCCGTGATCGATAGTCTGGGGTGAGGGCTTGGGGGAAAATTTGGCGAGGCCGAAATCCACGAGCTTTACCTGGAAGCGTCCGCTGGGGAGCCAGGTGACCATGACGTTGGTCGGTTTGATATCACGGTGGACCAAATCAAGGTCTTGGGCTGCAAGAAGAGCCTCCTGGCTTTGAAGGGCGACTTCTCGGAAATCTTGGAAGGTCAGGGTCCCGCGATCGACCATCTCGTCGATGGTTCTTCCCGAGAGAAGTTCCATCACCACGTAGGGGCCGTCGTCATCAACACCGGCATCAAAGACGGTGACGATGTTCGGGTGCTGGACAGAGCAAAGCGAGGCTGCTTCGTTCAGCATGGCCTTCGTTGCCTCTTCCTGATTTTCGTAACCTCCCTCCGGCAGGACGCGTTTGATCGCAACCTCACGGTTCAAGTGGCGGTCGAAGGCTCGGTATACCGCACCGACGCCACCTTGGCCTATTTTGCTACGGATTTCATAGCGGTCATCACTCATAAATCTTATCTGATTAGTCTTCCCAAACTTCTTCTTTAGGCAAGCTCGGTTATCAACAATTGTGTCGCTGAAAGGTCCGATTTTGGTGAAAATTTCCCCATAGGATCATTTTTAGCTCTCGTCATCATTTTGGTTGCACTTTTGCTGGTAGAGCTAGGTGCGAGTGCTCTGCAACTGACAGGGATGTCGAAGCCGCCGGAGGGGAAGTCATTCTGAGATCTAAAGCAGTCCGAGGTCCTCAGCAATCTTGTTGGTGGCGTGGCCGTATTCCACGTAGGAATCGTAGCACTGCTGCCAGTCGGGCTCCTGGCCGTCGACAGCGTGGAAGACAGTGGCAACATGAGGCTCGATGGCGAGGCCACCAGTGTAGCCATGATCTTTGAGTGCGGTGAGAATCTCACGAACTTTGCCCTGACCATCACCGGGAAGAGTGTATTTCGCGGGCTCGGTTTCACCGGCGGGCGGATTGGTGCAGTCCTTGATGTGAACGTGCACGACGTGTTCCTTGACCTTGTTGTAAAACTCAAGTGGATCCTGCCAGGGGAAAGGCTCAGGCTTTGCCCGATCGAGTTGGAAAACGGGATTTGCGGTGTCAAAGACGAGTTTTAGTCCGGGAACCTCCTCTACAAGCCGGAGCGTATGCTCGGCGGAAAAACCACCCCAGTTCATGCAGTTTTCGTGAATGGCCTGAAGACCGGCATCGGCGAAACGAGCATGAATTTCGCGCAGACGACGAAAGCGTTCTTCTTCCTGCTGGTCCTCGCTCCAGAGCTCCTGCGCGTAGGACATGATTCGGATAAGTTTCGTGCCAAGACGTTGCATACGCGGAATAGCGCGTTCGACTTCGGCGATTGTGATGTCGAAATCGGAAGTGATCTTCTTTCCCCAGTTTCCGATGAGCGAGCCGAACTCGGGAATGGTGATTTCTTCGGCATCGAGTTGGTCGGCGACTTTGTCGAATTCGTCCTGCGGAAGTTCGTGAATGTTCGCTCCGTTCACCCCCCGCGCGGAGATTTGGGTCCAGCCAATTTCCTTGGTGGCTTTGATCTGGGTGGCGAGGTCTTTGGCTGCTTCGTCAGCGAATCCGGTCAAATACATGGCCGTAACTAAACCCGATTGGGGGATTGGAAAACTCTTATTTCTTGCCGAGCTTTTCTTCCATCTGCTCAAGGCTGATTCCCTTGGTCTCTGGCACCATGATACACACCCAAATGAGCTGCAGGACCATCATAAAGGCAAAAAAGCCAAAGATCGCGGTGGCTGAGAAATTCTCCATGGCCAAGGGGAATGCAAAAGTAAGAATGGCGGCGAACACCCAGTGAGCGGCGCTTCCAAGCGATTGTCCAAAGGCCCGGGCAGCGGTGGGGAAGATTTCCGAAATGAAGACCCAGATTACCGCTCCTTGCCCCACGGCATGAGCGGCGATGAAACCCAGAATGCAAACGAGAACAAGGACACTTCCGCCGCCCGCTTTGTCGGAGGCTTCCTTGAGAGCTGCTTCGGCAATCTCGATGTTTTCTTTTTCGGTCAATCCCTTGGGCAGGTCGACGCCTTTTCCCGTATAGGCTTGGTCATTGGATGATTCGACGAGCGCAACGCGGGCATTTCCGAAAGTCTCTTCCGCGCTTTTTCTACGCTCTTCCGAAAGGTCGGTTTTGGCCACTTCGACAATGGCTCCTTTCAAGCGGATTGCTTTCTCTGCAACCTGGAAGGGGGCTTTGTAATGTGAAAACGCCCAAGCGCAGATGGTCAGGGAAACGATGTAGCCGATCGAACCGACAAAAAGCAAACTACGTCGTCCAAGTTTGTCGATAAGGCGCAAGCCAACGAGGGTAAAGATGAGATTAACTAGTGTGATCAGAGAGGCATTAAAGAGTGATTGGCCTGGATCAAATCCGGTCATGCCGAGAATGCGGGGTGAGAAGCCCAGAATGGCATTGATGCCCGAGAGTTGGTTGAAGAAGGCGATGAGGAAAGCGAGGACCAGTGCGAGCTTGAGGGGGTTCCAAAAAACCTTGGGCGAACCTGTTTGCCGGTGTGAGGCTCGCTCGATCTCGACAACCTTTGCTTCAAGTTCGTTCTCACTGAAGGAGGGGTTAATTTTTCCCAAGATAGCTTTCCCTTCATCTCGCTTTCCTTGATCGATGAGCCAGCGCGGACTTTCGGGAAGAGAAAAGCACATGAAGCTGTAGATGAGCGCGGGGAGGGCCTCGATTCCCAACATCCAACGCCACGCGGTCTCGGCATCAATGATGGATGCAATGAGGGCATTAGACATAGTCGCAATGAGAAGTCCGAGGACGATATTGAACTGGAACATTCCGGTGAGACGCCCGCGTCGGTCGGCGGGGGAAATTTCCGAGATAAAAAGCGGGGCCGCTACCGTCGAAATCCCAATACCTAATCCGCCAATGAATCGTGAAATTGAAAAGAAGGTGATATCGGGTGCCAGCCCAGACCCAAGGGCTGAGACAAAATAGAGAATGCCAATCCAGAGCAGTGTTTTCTTTCTTCCAAAGCGATCAGTGGGAATCGCTCCGAAGATCGCTCCGAAAACGGTCCCCCAAAGAGCCGAACTCATCGCGAGTCCGTGTTGAATCCCCGTGAGTCCCCAGAGGCTTTGAATTCGCTGCTCGGCACCCGAGATGACGATGAGGTCAAATCCAAAAATAAACCCGGCTAGCGCGCAGGTGATGGCCCAGAAGAGAAGACGGTTTTTCATAGAGATAGGGATATGGTTCGCATCTCTAACAAGGTCGGGGAACTAGGTCGATGCCGGAAGTTGCAAGCCTAAGTCAGAATCTTCGCTACGACATGACCGTGCACGTCGGTGAGGCGGAAGTTGCGTCCTTTGCATTTAAAGACGAGTTTTTTGTGCTCAATGCCAAGGAGGTAGAGCTATACGAAAAGATGATCTCAGGAGTGAAAGCAAAAAAAATTAGCCAGAAGAAGATGATTATCGGACGGCTAGGAGATTGGGCTGCCCCCACGTGAGTTCTTGCTGTTGGTCTGATTAAATGAAAAGGTGAACCGCCTGGTCTTGTGCGATGAATTCCTCGATTAATGTTGGGCATAGATTATTTTCCGGATTCCCACACTCTGGATCAGCACATTCGCATGCTGCGGAAAAAGATCGGTGGCGAGACAAGCGTGATCGGGACGGTGCGGAGTATGGGTTACCGCTTTCGTTCTTGCGAGCGTCAGTAACGAGGGCATTCTAACTGGGATGACGGTGCAATGTCCGACCTGTTTTGAGTTCTTCGAAGTGTCCGAGGTGGCTCCCGAAGACTATGGCACACAATTGGATTACGACTGTGAGGTCTGCTGCCGGCCATTGGTTTTATTGGTAGGTGAGGACGGAGAATTGAGTGCGATGAGTCTTGATGAATGATCTGGTTTCGGTCGTTTTTCCAGTCGGTCCCGGAGTGGCCTCGGCAAGAGAGGCCTTGGATGATTTACTGGGGCAGACCTGGCAGAACCTGGAAATCATTGCGGTTTTGAATGGTTGTCTTCCCGAGGTGCGTGAGGAATTTCTCGCAAAGAAGGATGAGCGGCTGCGTGTCCTGGATTTGGGTGAAGAACCACAACTCCTTCCTGCATTGAATTTAGCGATCAGGGAGAGTCGGGGAAAGTGGTTGGCGCGGATGGATTCGGATGACCGGTGCTCTGCGACTCGAATCGAAAAGCAGCTTGAGTTGTTGCAATCGGTGGATGTTGTGACCTGTGAAATCGAATTGGTCGGAGCGCTCGGCGATGGGATGCAGCGATATGTTGATTGGGTCAATAACTTGAGGGATCCCGCGAAGGAACGCTTCGTCGAGAGCCCGGTGGTGCAGCCCACGGTGATGATGTCGAAGGAGCTATTCCTGAAAGTGGGTGGCTATCTTGAAAATGGCTTTGCCGAGGACTACGACCTCTGGCTTCGGTTACTGGCAATGGGTGCCCGGTTTGGGAGAGTCCCGGAAAAACTTTATCGCTGGCATGATCGGAATGATCGTCTCACTCGAAGCGATCCAAGATTTGGCCACAAGCAAATGCTTGCTTTGAAAGCGGCGCGTCTGGCTGACCTTCCCGAGGTCATGGAGAGGGGAGTCGTTGTCGCGGGCGCCGGCCCCATTGGCAAAGTCCTCGCCCGGGAACTCCTTTCCTGCGGAGTGGAAGTTTATGGATTCTTCGAAGTCAGCCCGAGGCGCATTGGGAGCACCTGCCAAGATCGCCCCATCGTTTCTAATGCCGAGCTGGGAAAAGTCTGGGAATCAGCAATTCTTCTCTCCGCCGTCGGTGTTGCCGGTGGGCGGGACAAAGTCCGCGCGGTAGCCGAAACGGCAGGATATGACGAGGGAGAGGACTTTTGGTGCTGCTGCTGAAGGCAAACTACGAAACTCGCGAAATATACTAAATTTTGGAATCACATCGAATGGGATTCTCTTGGTTTTTGGGGATTTCTTCTATTTCGAGAGTTTCGCGGTTCTTGGGCCGCTAGCTCAGATGTAAAAGATGCGAAATTCGATGAGATTTCGACTTGCCTTTATTGTTTGGCTGACACAGTTTCCCGCCCTCATTAACGGCGGGGAGTAGCTCAGCTTGGTAGAGCGCTGGTTTTGGGAACCAGATGTCGCAGGTTCGAATCCTGTCTCCCCGACCACTCTAAACAGGGCCGCCTTCGGGTGGCTTTTTTTGATATGTCCTCCAAATTTCTGTTCAGGTCACCGAACTTTGATGAGGAGCCGATTGAGGTGGCGAATCAAGGCCATAGGCCGAGTTCAACTGGATGCGTCTTGGCATTCTTCCGTGTATACTTATTTCGATCTCCGCGCCTGGCGGCCTTCGTCGATGAGATTCCAGAAGTGCTTGGAGTCGGCCAGCGCCTCATCCTCACCGAGGGGGAGCTTTGAGCGGAAGAGGAAGTCGGAAAAGGTACCTTTGTGGAGTACGCGGTGAACAACGACTTGCTCGTCGACGACCCCGAAATAAAAGCGCCAATCCAGGGTGCGAAAGCGGTAGAGGGTCTTGCCGTCACGCTCGATTTTACCAAAGCGTTTATCATCGAGATGCTCGAGATCGTCCTCGGTGACCTTAAATTCATCGAGGAGTTCCAGTTGCTCTAGAGTACCCAGTTGGGAAATCTCAGCAGCACTGATTTCATTGAAGACGATTTGAAGCACGGCGCGACGAATCAATCAAACAGTGACACGAGTAAAAGCTTAAAATTACACCACCTACTCCTGGTCACAGCTCAGTAATCCTGTTCAGTCTAACTATAACCACGCGCTCCGAACAGCCATGAGCGAGACCATGAGCCATTCCATGAACACTGGTAGGAATTTGCTTTTGGCGGGAAGATCGCGGGAACTCGGGTTGGTCGGAATACATGAGGGAGAAATGTGGTTGGTGGTTTCCCTTTGGCCGCTGCACCAGTTACCCCTCGTTGAAACACGAGGTTCCGAGAGTGTTAAAAACAGCTGGAAGGCTGGAAAAAAGGAGGAATAGCGAATGGAGCAGAGGGTTCGTAAAGTTCAATTTTTAGCAGACTCATTGTGATACCAGGATATGATTTTATTTTTAGTAATTTTATTTAGTTTAAAAATATCTTTATATGGGTAATTACCTTTAATAAAGTGTTTTTTTTATTCCGAATTTCCCCTATATCTCGGCAAAGTGCCCATTTTTTTTATGCAAGTATTTCTGAGGCTCCCCCTTTTTTTGAATATTTAACTTTTCGAAGTAATGGTGATTTTCTTTTAAACTTTTTTGAGGCCCTACAGGAGGGTTTGGCCTGCCTGAGAGAGTTTCAATTCGGACCCCGTTTAGCCCTGATTTTATCGAAGAAAACGCCAGATTTTGGCTTTTTCACGAAGTGCTGAGAAACCGGCCAACATACAACATGTTGTATTGTGAATAATTTGGTAATACTACATGAGCAACTTACCACTTGTCGAAAACGACTTCTTGGGAATAGTCTCCACCTCGCCACCGGTCGTTAACTCATAAATAAAACTAAAACTTTAACGATTCTTAAGCACACAGCCTGTAACGCCGAAAATACGTCATGTCCGATACCACAACCATCACCTTGGGAGACCGCACTTTTGTCTTAGATAAAGAAAAAGCGGACGCCGCCATCGCCGCTAAATCCATCATTAACGGCCGCGAAACCATGTTTTTCAACATTTTGCCTCTGAAATATCAGTGGGCCTACGATCTTTATAAGACCATGAAGGGTAATCATTGGGAGCCCGAGGACGTCCAAATGCAGAAGGATGTAGAGCAGTGGCGAGGTGAAGAAATTTCTGACGTCGAGCGCTGGATTATCAAAATGGGCATCGGCTATTTTTCTGCCGCCGAAGGTATCGTGGGTGACAACATTCTTCACGTCGTCCGCGAGCTTGTCACGGCCCCAGAGCTCAAGCTCGTTCTTGGTCGCCACGCTCACGAGGAAAACATCCACGCCGACTCTCTCGTCTACATGATTTCCTCTCTCGGCATCAATCCACACGAATGCGAGGCCATGTTCGAAGACATTCCCACCATCAAGGCTAAGAATAACTTCGTCGTTTCCAATTCCCGCTCACTCCGTCGTGACGTCGATCTTACCGTCCTCGAAAACAAGCAAGCTCTCGCCAAGAATATTTTCATGTTCGGTCAGGTCATGGAAGGAACCCAATTCTATGGCCTCTTCGGAATGATCCTGTCGCTTTCCCGTCAGAACAAGTTCCCCGGCATCGGTCAGATGTTCCGCTACACCCTGCGTGACGAGTCCAATCACATCGAAGTCTTCCGTCAGCTTTTGAATTCCCTCGTTGTCGAAAACCCCGATATCATGACTCCCGAATTCAAGGAGGACCTCCGCCAGACGATGGCCGAAGGGGTTCGTCTCGAGAAAGAATTCATTCGCGACTGCCTCCCTGTTGATTCGGTCGGACTCTCCATTGCCGAGTTCGAGCAGTATATTGACTACATCTCTGATCGTCGTCTGGTCAATTGCCACCTTGAGCCGCTAGCCGGCGGCAATATCGAAAACCCTTTCCCATGGCTTTCCGAAGCGATCGACCTCAAGAAAGAGCAGAATTTCTTCGAAGGTAAGGTCACCGAATACCAAAAAGCCTCCGCCCTGGAAGACGCTGCCTATTCCGACGACGATCTTTAAAAGTCAGCGGTTGGAAGTAGGAAGTCATCAGCTTTCGGGACAAGTGAGATTCAGTCATTCGAAGATCTCGATGGGATCCTGCGCCGAGCTTCGAGCGCAACTCAAAATCCTCCAAGCCATTCTCAAAAAGCTCTACCAGCCTTCTCAAGAAAAAGGTGATCACACAATTGCCGAAATCAAAATTATCCCACTCAGGCTTCAAGTCTTATTCAACAGTCTTGGAGCGAATCCTAAAACTCGCAAAAAACTAACCCGGAAGTTAGCACCATTAATATTTAAGCTCCCTAACTGCTGGCCTCCATCATTCAACTAACAACTCACCAGCCCCACCCAAATGTACCGTTCAATCACACTCGAAGAAGATCTCGCCCTCAAAGAAACCGTCGCCACCCGCTTTGCCGATAAATCATCCGCCTTCGCTTGGCGTGAAACCCTCGACACCTCGCTTCGCTCTCCCGTTCCTGAAATCGTCGTCACTCGGGGCGGTCAGGAGGAAAGTTTTTCGCTTGCCGATGTCGCCGATGCCATCGGCGAATCTCTCACCGACCTTCTCATCTCCCGCAATGAGCCCGAAGACTCCATCTTCTCCGAGAAGAACCGCTCCTTCGTTTCTTCCGTCGCACATCGTGTTTCCTCTTCTCTCATGCGTCAGGTCCAGCGCGGCGGCAGCTTGAAGCTTAGCCAAAACGACCTCTATCTTCTCATCGAAAAAGCTCTCATCGAGAACGACGCACACGACGTCGCGAAGTCTCTCGTCTTCAAACGCTCTCTCGAAC
>Ga0115013_10000314_pt1 | contig 29772 bp, 16 predicted proteins | sample SouAtlMetagenome_2_FD_88686 | JGI IMG/M metagenome (GOLD analysis project Ga0115013, IMG submission 88686) | Marine eukaryotic phytoplankton communities from Atlantic Ocean - South Atlantic ANT15 Metagenome | ecosystem: Environmental > Aquatic > Marine > Oceanic | place: South Atlantic Ocean...
AGCTTACACGTGTGAAGAGCGCAATAGTGAAGAGTAGAAGATGAATAAATTCTAAAGCATAGAGGATGTTGCAGGAGCACACCCAGGAGCCAACTGGCAGCATTGTGGTTGGCCAACCCGCGCAACAAAAAGCAGTGCAACTAGCTTAGCCCAACAACAATAACGGCTTTTTGCTGCAACGATGATGTGCACATGAAAACAAACAAAATTCCACTACATGTTTGTAGACTTGAGAGTAAAAAGATTTTTCGTCGTACGATGGTTTATAATTTATAATCACTTCATGTGATGACATTTAAAAAGTTTTGACCCCTAGCGTGAAAAGTTGTCTATGCATCTGCTCTTTTATCGATAAATCAAGAGCCATTGTTTCTTCCATTGAATGCACCGATCATTCTATTCTGCTGATCCTCTAGTTGCAGAATTGTAGCATATTCTTCCAAGGCCTGAAAGTATCTACTGTTGTAGTCTTGCAAAGAAGGATTTGGGGGTCCCTGCATGTTCCTCAAGAGTGATCTATCAGGAAACATATTATCGACATTAAAACGTTGAAGATTTTGGGAACCAGGAATAGAATCTGAAAGACGCCGTGGAACACCGTTCAGAGGAAAGTTGCTTTGATCGATCTGAGGAAATCTGTTTTGATTTGCTTGACTTTGAAGACGCAAAAGAGACAGATGATATCGATTGCGGTTTTCTTCCTCGAGAAGTAGACGAACCAAATTAGAGTTCTGGCCATTGTTTCCCTGAGAAAGAGAGGCCATATTTTCTAAAGAAGATGGCTCTATGCGTAAATCTGATAGTGTAGGCGCTTGTCCTGACAGTCCCATAATCCCAGGTTTAAGTCCGAGACCAAGATCTATCTGACCATTTTGACCAGCAATATCATCATCTCCCATTTTTCCAGCATCATTAGTTCCATTCTTTTGGGATTCTTTCCATTGGGCTAATTCTGCGAGATACCGAGCTTTCTCTTCTCGGGCTTTATCTTCAAATACCTTCTTCTCATTTGACCCTAGCGATTTCCATTTGGCACCGATTGTTCTTGCCATCACAGCAAAGCTAATTTTACCATGGGTCTTACAATGGACTTTCTTTTTCAAAGCCTCCTGTTCCGCGGTGGGAACATCTTTACCAAGCATTAGAATTCGCTCTTGAGCGAAGAAAATATTGTACGCAGAAAGCGGACGCTTTGGCTTCCCCTCAGGTTTGGTCCATTTTTTCTTTCTCTTTTTTCTCCTTTTCTTCTGGTCATCGCCCTTCTTCTCAGTTGGTTTTTCAGGGTCATTGACCGGTGACGTTTTACCTAGTAATGGTAAACGAGGAGTCGGGTTTGCGACGAGATCTCGCTCTTTAGTTGAAAGCGATGAGGCTGTCACCTTTGCATTATCATTGTGCTCTGGGATTGATCGTGTATTCATGGTTCTATAGCAGTTGAAGAAAGTTATGAAAATATGAGTTGTGATTGATAACGTTCAAGTTTTCGACAATCTATTCCTTCTTGTCCTGTTATAATAATGAGAAGTCTTTCAGACATATCCCGAATAAATGCATTGAACTTGGTACGCTCAATATAGCAATGCAGGTATTTTTAACCATCACGTTAGCATTGCCGTTAATTCAAGTAGACCCATAATTAACTTTTTTACTTATGATAGCGTATGACCACTCAATCGTGGAACAACGACTAATTGAGAACAAATATTCAACTAGAACAGAGTCATGTGCTCTCCAACACTTAGATAGAATAATTCACTGCGCGATGGGACCGTCTTTTGGTTTTTAGAGTGCGATGAGATCCCCTCGAAAAGCAATACTTAACAAAATTATACTTCAAATTTCTTAAGTACAAGGATGATTCTAAAATAAACGGTACCGAAAAACGCTGGTTCAATCCATTGTTCAATTTCATAAGCGATGAGGAGAACAACCCAAGGCTCTCGGTTAAGTCACCCGAGCGAAGCACGTTTCCTACATAGGTGACCACGATTATACTTCAAACTGTCAACTGCCACGAAAAATTGCACAGGCTATATCTCTGAAAAATCTACTTCAACTCGGATTCTACCTCAAGACTCACTGTGCCAGAGCGGTTCTCACAATCCCAGACATTCTCAAGGGAAGACTAACTTAGATCTTTTGCTTCTGGAGGGCAAACTGAAAAGCCAAGCAATGGGGCTATTTGGCATCTGCCTCTGATGGAGCAAGAGGGGCCAGCATGTGGTAGGCCAGCCAAGTGTGTGCCATTTTGCAAAACCTTGGCATGCACCCCACCAATTGGGGCAGGGGCCACTGCCAGGGGTGGCGCGCACCGGTGGTGCCACTGCTCCCCAGAGCCCCAATTGCTGGTGTGGTGTAGCAGACATGCAATGCATGAATAATAGTAATGAATTACATTGGTAATGGTGGTTTGTTTGTTGTATGTGGCCAAATTGGCCCATGGCCCTCAATGGCAAACTTTTGGGGCACACGACGGTTTGGGGGGGAACTAACTAAACTTTTTTGGAACGGAGGAAGCATGATTCAACCGAATCAGCAGAACAATGAGAAGAGACGCATTTTTCACGCGGATCTTGGTGTTACTGGAGACTGTTCGTTGGAGCAACACGTAATCTCGTCAATATCACAGATCGAGATCGCATGTAAAGTAGAAGTCAGTGCTCTTTCATGTTTGATGTCAAACCCTTCCACTCGCAGTGACTGAATTATTCTACGTTTCCTCAGTGTTTGAACACAAGAACCTTTGTTCATGACCTGTCTTGCAGAGCAGCACCTTAACCATTCTCGACAAACTAGTCATCTGCAACATGGGGACTTTCAAATCACAGTTGTCTCACTTGATGCCCATTCATGATGCATGCGATGCTCTGGGAAAGAAAATTGTGAGCAGAATTGTTTCTGGAATTGTTGTATTACGATCTAAGCAAGAAAATCGGGCACAATCAAGTTATGAGCGACGATCTAAAGATTTACAGAAATTATACGCCGAGAAAACGGAAGCGTTGGTTCAAGCAATGATGTTTGTTCCTGGAAGAAGCGGCGGGACTCAACAGGCCATGATTCTGATGAAAGCGATGGACATACCTGCGGACTCGGCTACCAAAGAAGGGCAGATTCCATCTCACATCCGTAGTTCATGGCATTCTCTTCTTACGCATCGCTCCTTGATTTTGGACAAGACGGCTCTTCTAAAGTATTTGGTTCCTTCTTGCGCTCAGCCTCACAGTGGACCCGGGGGGCATATGGGTCTCTTTGATTGTTTAATATACGCTTTGCAAACTAAATCATCACCAGCAACCACCTCCTCATCAATCACTGGAGCTTCGGCGGTGACCATCCCCGATATTATCATATTTTTTGCAATTTGTAAGAATTATTCGAATCTCCAAAGTCGACATGACCCGGATTCTATTCAAAGTTTTTCGGATGACGACCCCGCTATAAAAAACATGTGTCATTTGATGTTTTTAATTTACGACGGCTTTCAAAAGAATTCTGTGATAGGCCGAGATACCATTCACCGATTCATGTCCGACGTGTATGGAGATGAATCGTATAAAATACCTCGAACGAAGAACATACTGAACAAAATTTTTTCTAACCCAAATACTCCTCTAACGGGTAAGGAATTTATAGACGCAATTGCCGAAACGATGTCCTACTCTCCGACGCCGTCGCACTTTCTTCTCGATTGGATGGCAACATTAGCACAGGCCATCATGCCGGCAGCATTGACGGAAGATAGTGACAGTTTTTCTGACGATGGATATACAATTAGCAATAGAAATTTCTCAGAATCTTCTGCTATTCTTTTACAAAAGATGAATCAACAACGACGTTGGTTACCACAGATCTGCGAAAGATTTGAATTGGCCGAAGATCGACTCTATGAAATCAAAAGACGATTTCATTCTATCGTAGAATCAACTTCAACAATAATTCAAGGTGATCCTATGGGTGCAGCCATTAACGATAATGGTGGAAATGCCAACACTTCTGGTAGCAGCAACAACAATGTTAGCTCTAGGAGAAGAGGTAGCATAGGATCCAATGTACCCAAGCACTTCATTCCTGCAACTGTATTTATCAGAAAGGTTAGTCAACCTAACGATGAGCTCGGGCATGGTGGATACCTGCCCGAAGAGATAGCCAAACGAATCTTTGAATCCGTTTCGAAATCTCCATCACACTTTGACAGTTCTGAAAATATTGACGAGGATGGTGGAGAAATCGATGAAAATACGAACTACTGGGACTTGTGCCAAGTTTTACAATTCGGTGGAATGTGTTTGCGATCGAAGGACAATGATGAAACAATGGTAAAATGGATCATGCGGCTCTTTTGTAAACAAGCAGCCAACAAGTTAAATCGTTTTGATGTCCAAGACTTGTTAGTTTGCTTATGCTCACACTCAGACTTTCGTAGAATAGTCGACCGACCAAAATGGGATAGATTCGAAGACAGTGATGACGAAGAGGCGAAAGATGAAAATACGTCGGAAGTAATGGTAAATGTATCATCGGCATTAGACCTAAGGCTTTTACCACAATCCTATGCAGGAGAAGAGACCGACTCAATTCCAGTCAAAATATTGGTTGACTATTTTTTCGAGACAATTGGTTCCACGAATGATGCAGTATCTGAACAAGAATTCTTGACTTGGCATCGTGAAACTGAAAATTACACCCAGCAAAGACTTGGTTTACTGATGACTGACATATGTCTAATAGCAAGTGTAATGTTTGGAGTTCCACCGAAGCTAGCAAGTTTGGAATATTTGTTGGTTAAGGAAATCCAAGAACGACATAGGAAGCGATTCCCCCAGACCGATGTGAGTCGGCGAGGGCCGAAAGGGACGACTTGGTATCTTGTCGATGACATGTGGTACAAGTCTTGGACAGAAATGGTTGAGGCTGTTAGAAAGACAAAGAATGACGGTGAAGACCTTCGTGACAAGCCAACTCGTAGCTGTAGCCCTCGGAGACTTGGAAAGATCAATAATACAAAGCTACTTCGGGAGAATGGAAGTTTAGCTTTAAAAGTTGACATTAAGTGGCGTCAAGATTACGAAATACTTCCACCTCAAGCGTGGTCTGCCTTACAAGCGTGGTATGACGGTGGTCCGCCAATTAGTAGAATGGTTGTGCCGTACTCCAGTGGATCTTCTACTTCCCCTGTCCAAAATAATCGAGGAAGATCGATGTCTTTGCGTACAGACAACGAAATTGAATTATATCCACTTTTTGTTACAATGTTTTTATGCGACACGACATCACGCGGTGAGGCACGCCCCTTTCAACAGGCCGTTCCTGTTAGTCGAGTAAACCCAATTCGTGTATTATTAGTTCGACTCTGCAAAGAGCTAGATGTAGATCCAGATACAGGGCGGTTGTGGGTAATCGAGCCGACAGATGATCCAGAGCAGAATGGGAAAAAGGATTGGTTACTCGATATCGACTACAATATTGTGGAGCAGCGAAAGAAGCGAGTTGGTGCAGAACAAAACGGTAACCAAAACATGAATTTATTGTTGGAATTGAAGAACAGTGAGACAAATGAGTGGCCTCGAGGATTGAGTGGGAAAAATTGGCCGTTTATGAAGGTGGATCAAAGCAACGTAGAAATTGGTGATGGCATTGTTGGTCTGTTTAACATGGGAAATACCTGTTACTTGAACTCGTCCATTCAATGTCTTAGTCACACTCCCATCTTTCGAGATTACTTTACTTCCAAGTGCTACTTAAACGACATAAATACTACAAATCCGCTTGGGCATGAAGGACATCTTGCGCAAGTTTTTGCAGTACTTATTAATAATATTTGGAAAAAATTCAATCAGCCAGCTCTCCCTCAATCAAAACGCGTCACAACCCCGGGTTCGTATGCCCCGATCAATGCACCCGCTTTAACTCCAAAAACGTTCAAAGAATCAATCGGAAAGTTCAGTGAACATTTCGCAGGAAACGAACAACATGATGCGCAAGAGTTGCTTGCCTTCCTACTGGGAGGTCTCTCGGAAGATTTAAATAGAATTCAGAACAAACCTTACATTGAAGCACCTGACTCTGATGGACGCCCTGATAGTGAATTGGCAGATATATGGTGGTCAAATCATCTGAAAAGGGAAATGTCTATAATTGTTGCCATGTTCACCGGGCAATACAAAAGTTTGTTGCGATGCAAATGTTGTAAGTATGAAAGCGCCAGGTTCGAACCTTTTTCTTTTCTACAGCTCCCTTTGCCTGAAGATGATACCGTTCCCGTATCATTAATATTTTATTCTAGTGAACCAAGTATCGGTATTACAAAATACTCTGTTCGTGTTCATAACAATGGGACCCTATATGATGTGCTTATAGCTCTAGCAAAAATCATCCATCATGATAGGCAAACAAAGAATGGAAAATTAAAAATTGAATCGGAAACAAACCCGGCTATCGAAAGTTGTGAGAGCGAGGAAGAAACAGCCAAATTAAATAATGCTTATGCAAAACTAGCGAAGAATATGGCTGTAGTTGATATGAGAGAGAGCTTTATATTCAAGATCGCACCAAACGTTTGGCGGATACCTGACCTGCAAAATAAAGAGACAGGCGAACTTCCTTTACTGCATGTGTACGGATTGGATGCTCTCTCCGAGGATGCGAAGAACGCTAGTCTAACGGCAGAAGATAATGATGAAAAAGGTGATGAAAATGATGTCAACCAAAATGAGAACGTAGAGCCGAATTATTCTTTCTTGGCACTAGCTCAGAGAAGATCTGAGCTTATTTCAGAAGATCTCATTCATCCTTTCAGTCATCATGTGTTTGGAACACCTCTCCTCCTTCGAGTGAAAGATTTGGATGGCTTGACTGGAAGTGAAGTATATGATAACGTTGCAAAGCATCTTCATCATTTAGTTCCACAAGGTGCTCTGAAGTTTTTGACGAACAAAGAACATCCAATATCGGATGATGAGACAAAGCTGAAGGACCTAAATTCCAAGGAAAGAATAAAAGAAGTGAGTCGGCGGTATCTGAAAAAGACCACTTCAGATGCAGAAGAAGTGTCGGCTGGGTCTCTTCCACGCTACGGCTTTCGTTTACGATTAGCATCAAGAGAGGGGCGTCGATGTTCGATATGTCCGTGGTATGAATGTTGTATCGGCTGTTTAGTTCCAGACGATGAAAATCAAACCGTTGTCATGAATGGTGATAGTTTAGCAATAGATTGGCATTTTGCTGTTGACATTGCTACAGTTGGATTTGGAACCCGTGTAAATCATGGCAATCCTTCTTCAATCGGAAAAAATGTAGTCACGCGCAAACAAATACCAGGTGTGGAGATAAAAGATCATTATTCTTGCGGTGTAGGTACGAAGAATGGCCAAACTGATGCAATTACTTTGGAGGATTGTCTCGATGCGTTTGCTGAAGAAGAGAAGATACCGGAGGCATACTGCTCGAAGTGTAAAGACTTCCAAGTTCAGACGAAGAGGATGAGCCTATGGAGACTGCCCCCAGTTGTGATCATTCAGCTCAAGCGTTTCCAGTTCACCCAGCACATGAAACGAAAGCTTCGTGACTTTGTTAGATTTCCTTTAGAAGGTTTGGATCTCTCTAGAATCATGGCCACAGATGGATCGAAGAATATTAGAAAGAACGGCCGGGAGAAGCACATAAAAGAGAACGAAGATGCTGATGATAGTTGTACCTCTTCTCACATGAATGGCGATAGTGGTAGGGGCGAGAAGCTTTATGATCTATTTGCAGTGGTCCATCATCAAGGTGCCTTATCAGGGGGTCATTATGTCGCATCTCTAAAATCAGACAGAGATGGTCAGTGGCGACTTTTCAACGATGCTCAAGTCTATGAAATACACAGTAGGGATGTTGTCGATGCATCGGCATACATATTGTTCTACATTCGAAGAGATGTAGCAAATCAAAAATTGTCTGATTTTTGGGATATTCGTAAGAGGGTTGGCGAAGGCTTGACAGAAGATGAAATGAATGAGCTGATCAAAGGACAATCAGATAAATGTGTTATTAGCTAATCTAATCGAAATTAATCTTTCAAGCATCTCCAAATGATAGTAGATCACAAATTTCTTTCACCGCTTCGTCAAAAGCCAACAAAAAGAGCATCCTTTTTGCTGTTGTTGAGAAATCAGTGCACAACAATAATAGGAGGGTCGTATCGACATTAACAACGAGACGATATTGGGAATTACGTAGGTAGGCAAAATCGAATACATTGGACGATAGTTCTGTGCTATGATTTCACTTTGCCATCCAAGCTGGTATCGTAGCACCACGGCCTCGACCACGTCCTGGTCCACTGGCAACTGGACTCGCCACACCGATTCCAGAGGCTGGGATTGACGCCGGGAATCCGTTAGTCCAAACTGATGAACTTTCTACGCTTTCGATGCCATGATGGTTCTCGTCATAGAAAAAGTCATCCAGAACATCAGCTGCAACATTGGCTGCTTCTTCCATCGGAGAGTCGCATATTCGTTCCAATGCATCCGGTACTTCCTCTTCCTCCATAATTGTTATTAGATATTGATCGTTTTCTCGCTTTAATATTAAATCAATAACAGAAACCCCAGAGAGCACAGCATCACTATCATTCGAGTTGATCAGATGAACTATCGATTGTAACATTGATCTCGGAAAATTCAATTTAAACGGTAATTCGAAAGAATTTGATCGTCTATGTTGGTTGATCATTAAGGAATGACTTTGTTCTTGCAGTATATCGGCCGAAGGAGGGTCGTCTAAAGCATTCCATATAGCCGAAGCGCATTCCCGCTCCTCTTCTAATGTCAAACCAGTCATTATCATTAATTGATTATTACCTTCTTCGCGTCGACCATCACCGAGCCTATCTACCAAAATGGGAATCAAAGCTGGAGCAGCAACCGTCGTCGATGGATGATGCTTTTCTCCCACATCTACCAACAAGCATCCCGCGAGCCAGACTACTTCTATCAAGAGAGGATCCCGAGACGAAGTTGTGCTTAAAAGCTTTTGCAATATCGGAATCAGATTTGGCGTAGTCTGGGTCAGAAGTGGTGCTATCAGCGATGGATGGCATGCAAGATTGCCTAAAGCTTTCACTAACGGAATAGTCTGATCCGGCTGCAAGGGATTTTGGATTGATTGTATGATGACAGATAGGAAACAATATTGGTCTCCGCAGAGATACAATGCTATCTCCTCCTCTCTCGCAGTCAATGAGGCAATCATCCATGCCGTCTGTGTTACAAGGGAAGGCTCGCAGAGCCATTTCATTAGGAGGGAAGTAGAAAGCAGCGCTTCAGAGCAATAGGTTCTGGCGTATGAAAAGGAATCGTTTCGAATCATGTTTGTTAAAGTCCACGCTGCTGTTGGAGTACGAGGTGACACAGACCGTATGAGACCATTTACCATGGATGTTTTGAAATCATCAGATATAGTCTTAAAAATTGTTCGAGCTGCACTATCGTCACCTACTAGATTCCCCAAGACAAGGCTTGCTAATTCCATTTCTTTTGAAGATAACAGCGATTGCACAATGATCTCCATCCACAACGGGGCTTGTGAATTAGGAAGAGGAGATGAAGTTGGCGATGAATTCTGAGATATCAATAGTTCCGACCAGGTCAAAGGCTGACGTCCGTAGTAATCAATAGCTTTTGACGTTCTCATCGATGATATAGCGGATTCACCAGAAGAAAACGATGTCAAATGAACGAGAATTTTAAGCGAGGACTGAAAAGATGATATTTCTTGATTATGAAGAGATTTCACTGTCTGTTCTCTCAGATTATCCAAAAACTTGACTGCGAGGGCTTCGTCATTTTGTTCCAGTACAACGAGAGGATTGTCGAGATTTTGGATACCATGGGCGTGATTGTCAATAAAAGATACAAATCTTTGGAGAGTTGAAAGTAGTTGTTCTAGCGACACAAGGTTTTGACAATAAGATTCTAGCAAGGCTTTGAACTCTGATATCATTCTCGACATATCGACGTTGGTAGCAGAGTGGTCAATACTCACGCATGGCAAACTTCTTTTCTTCTCTAGGTATTTGCTCTTCTTTTGCTTTCGTATCTGTGTGGTGAGTTCTCTTCTTCTTCTTGTCATACGCGTTCGTCGTTCTATCGCCTCTCGTTGGTGAGGTGTTAGACGATTTCTTGTGGAGTCTTGAGTTGACGCCATCATCATGAGCTTTTGCTAGTGTTGTCAGGTTGAAAAGGAGAGATTTCGAGAGAATTGTTTGTCGGCTGATCTTACTTTTTTTTAGTATTGTTGTTTTTGAAATTTTGATTCGACCCGTTTGACTCATTATCGAGTGCTTTTCCTCGGCGCGCTCTCAGGAAAACGAGGAAAATTCTTTCCTTCCGTTTCGACAGTTAGATTCTTGACACTATTTAAAAAAATCGCTGCTTTCACAGGAGATTTGGGCCATCATGCCACATTTTGAAAAGAAATATTCCTTTTCCAAAGAAACAATTATAATATAACCGAGCAACACAACATCGCATCGGGATAATTCGTTTGATAAACTACAACTCGACTCATCTCATAATAATCAGGAAAATCGAAGCTACAATCGATTATATTGACAAGTTGTGTGCAATCAAACCTGATCACATATTTTGACTGCAAGGCTCACTCTAGAACGACGGAGATCTAATCATGGACAAATCTCCTTCCGACCAGGAGAACATTCAAGTGTCTTCCTCGCCTAGTCAAGATCTGGGCCAAGCAACTGATCGTACCCACAACAATGATGATATGAACAAGAGAAACGACATGAATATCTTGAAAAAGACAGTTGAGACAACAGGAAATGATAGCGAAGACCGTTCCCATGAAATACATGCCACTTCGCCGACTAATTCGAATATGCCATTAAACGTAGTTGAGGAACAAAAAGATAATGGTGGAAACGAAAGAGATCATTCAGTAGCTCCTGATGTACCTGCAGAAACTATAACTGATGCAAAAAACGATAAGCCAGGAGATGCTTCTGCATCTTGCGACTCATCTGCTTTAGCTACACATGTCAATGATACTGAAGCAACCCTTACTACTGATAACAAAAGTACCAATACCAGTGTCGATAGTGTTGCAGAAACCAAAGGAAAGGAAGAGGTGGAGGTAGCACCAAAGAAACGAACCCGAAAGAGATGGAAAAAGCCAGTAGGAAAGCCGAATCGCCCACTATCTGCGTATAATCTTTATTTTAAAAAAGAACGTGCCCGTATGCTTGGTGATGCCGCAGAAAAGACTGAACCAGAACAAGGAAAGAAACGAGTTCATCGAAAAACCCACGGAAAAATTGGCTTCGCTGAAATGGCTAGAATTATCGGGGCAAAATGGAAGACACTTTCCGATGATGAAAAGGAAGAATTTGTGAAAGTTGCCGCGACTGAAAAAGAGAAGTATGCAAAAGACCTTGCTAATTGGAGAGAAGAACAGGAGAAGAAGAGATCTATCGCCAACAGCATGGGGGCAGGTCGTAAAAGCAAGATTAGCAAGAATGTTTTTCTTTCTGGTCGAGGTTCTGACGATGATGATGACCTGATTCAAGCAATTGCTGAAGACCGTGAAAGACTTATTAGACAACATCAGGCATTTCGGCTACAGATGATGCAAGAAATGCAAGTCGGCCGTCTTGGTCGTCTCCCGGCTGAAGGACATGGGCGTCCAATGCCGACCTTAGATTATCTTCGGAATATGCAAGACGATCGAGCTGGTCAATATTTCGGCAGAAATCAGCATGGGGATGTTTCTGGTTTATATTCTCACTATCCAAGTGCTGCTGAAGGGTCGGGTAGGGATCTTTATCAACAAATGGCCGCTATGGCTGCGGGTCCTGATGGGGACAGACGCGACCCTGATCAATTCCATCAACTCAAAATGGCACGAATGCAAGTGATGAATAGTTCCATGTCGGAAGGCCCCGAGAACTCTTCAATGGGAGGACCAATGGGTGCACCTATGAACAACACCATGGGCAATTCGATGGGCATGATCCCGCTCGACAAAGATGCCTCGCATATGCCAAGTACTTCACACTCCCATTATGAGGTAGAACGTTATCATCACATGCGTTACCAAAACCAAATGAGACAAACCAACAGTCCAATTCATCAGCATCATTACTATAATTAGTTTGAGTCTAAGGTGATAACAACTTCGGGTTACAACTGATCAAGGGGGGAACTGTCATGATACGTTTTAAGACTGAGTGATCAATTATTGTGAAGTGATCCTTATTCGATCGAACATTATCAAATTTGGAAATAAAACATAATAAGTGATCAAAATACAAAAAAAAATGCACTTGAAATGTCATAAATTTAGTGAGGAAATTGATTATGTCCTCCCGAGCCCTGCCTTTTTGGCTTCTTCAGCTGTATACATTTCGACCGTTTTTTCTGTCTTAAACTTCCAGTCGGGGGTAGTAGTGCGTTTAGTAATGGTTCTTTTCAGATTTCCATCATCATCCCACTCATCTTCGATTTCAATTTTTGTTTTGTCACCTTTTTCTTTCTTGGTAGAATTCCATTCCTTCTGCGGAGGAGCCCTTTTGAGTTTCGATTGACAATGATAAGAAAATAAGGATTATACAGATGAGAAGAAATCTAACAATTAGATACTTTGATTTTTTTTGTCATCGATACATACCACCCTTTCCCAGAATATGCAGCGCGAACTTTTTTGACGCCGGGAGCCGGAGCTGCTTTTGCCGCCTTCGAGTTAGCAGCTTGTGCCATAGCCTTCACAGAGGGTCCTCCAGCTGAGGGTCCTCCGGTGGCGGAAGAGGTAGTAGTGACTTCTGATGGGTTCGAGGACATGGCTCCTTGTTTCTGCACTGATTGTTCTCGCTCCTTTGAAGAATTTGCCTCTGTTTTTTTAGCTTGTACGTCTGGCTGATCAACCGCACTACTCGAACAACATCTGAATGAAAGGAAAACGAACGGACAACGATTAGAATTCGGCAAGAGAGAGAGAATATAGAAGCGTTACCGATAGACCATCGCACCTACCCCATGCTTGTATGCTGACCTACGATTATTTCGAACGTTGTCTCTTTTTCTCCCAAAATCAAATTATTGGTATGATTCATTTTTGATCCGGTCATTCGTAGAAATGACCTCAGGCATTTTTGAGGGCTTGGGCGCCGCACCCCCAAACTGTGCTTGGCCACCCAATGAGCCGCCTGCTCAGACAATGCAATGCACAGCATTCCTTCAGGCGCTTGATGCTCCTTGAGCAGCCTGCGGGGGAACGCCCAGAGCTTGGGGTGGCCCCGCAGGGGTGGCAGCTCGCCCACCCCGTGCGGGCCAGAGGCCCCCCAGCAGCGCCAGAGTGGGTGTGCCATTGCTCGCCCCTCTGTGGGGCAAATTGCAAGGGTGCAACCAAACTGGCCACATCCCTCGGCTTACCACTCCCCATCTGCAGGGGGGCTCCATCATTAGGCTCACTCTTGTTTGGTGCAATGGGGGGCCAAACAGGATGGTCAACCCATTGTTTGCCATTGCAATTGCCATTGATTGGTCACTCAGCAGCAAGTGCCGTTGTGAGGATATTGGATTCCATCTTGTGAATTATTTTGTTGAAAAATTTGAAAGAAATATGTACTAAATGCTCTGTTTATGACTAAGTAATGGACAAATGGGAAGGTAGGATGGAGAGATCCATTTCATGGACTCAGTGGGTCTTGCCAAAATGCTAGGATACAAATCAAACCACTTTGCTTTTTTCTGCAGTGCAAAGAAAGGTGCCATATTATCGTATACCTCTTGAATCAAATTATTTGTCATCTGCTGAGAATTACACGGTGTCTTCCCAAAAATCTTCGTGTCCTGTATCGTCGTTGATGTACCGTTCGGTGAATTTTGCTCTTAATTTACTCAGGGCAAGTTTTTGTAGCTTTCTAACCTTGCTTGCAGACAAGTTCAGTTCATAGGATATATCTTTTTGAGTTTTAGGGGTTCCGTCGTCTAATCCAAATCGCATCTGTATGATCTGTGATTCGACTTCATCCAGCGTGTTTCCCAGAAAGTCGTCGACGTTATAAAGTATCATGTCAGTTATCGCTAAGTCATCAGGTGAGGCCGTCTGATTATCCTCTAATATACTATCCAAGATACTTTCCTCATTATTATCAATGGATTCTGGGATTGAATCGCGAAGAGGAGCGACTACCGACTGCGACAATACCCATGCTTGGTCCTCTCCCTCATATTGCAATGTTTCGTCCAGGAAGTCTTCCACAAGTTCTTCTCGTTTGACCGAATTCCCATTGTCTAGAACGAGGCCTTCGCGGATTTCCCATTCATCTTGGTTGCAATAGTAATTTCCTGTTTCCATTGGATCAGCAATCTCTACCGTACTTTCCATGCTGAGTGGATGGTGTTTGCCTGTACCCGTGGGAGTTCCCATACCCTTAGCTCGCTCTAATGTAAAAGCCTCCAGAGCTATGTTGATCTGGGTTTTTGCGAAAGACTCGAAAGACTCATCAGGTCGAGCTTGTTTTTCGAAAGTCTTTAAAGCTTGCATCAAACCGATCACACCCTCTTGTATTAAGTCGTCATGGAGACTACGTCGATGTGTATTTGGCGAGACAGTTTCCATTGTTGCAGTTGTGCTGGCTATATTTGAAGATGCCAAAGTATTTTTTACCATTTCTTTTACCCAGCGCAGCCCATCACGGGTGGAATATTTTTCAAAATCAGGAAGATCGAGATTCAGTCGTTGCTGTTTTTCCCACTTCCAAATTCTTTGGGCCAGTTCGGGATTTATATGACCCTTCTCATCCTCTAAGATATCAACAACATATGCATCTCCTATTGTTTGTGCGTCGGACTTCAAGGATACGCTTGAAGGAATCGTTTTCGAGTGGAGATATTTGTTGCGAATATGCTGTCTATGATACGATCGCGAGCCTGATGTGAAAGCAACTGTCCTGGGTGCAACGATGATCGCCAGGATTATGGTCGTGCGAACGTATGAAATAGAGTAAGGATTTCCTTTGAAATACATTATATTACTTCAATTGATAGTATGACGAAGATATCTAATTTGCGAGTGGAATAGTTACAGCTACTCTCCCGGCATCTTGCAGTTCTAGAGAACCAAATAATGATTTTTATGGGGTGTTCTGGTTATAAAAGCGAATTTCCATCATTTTGAATAAAACAGAAGAAGAATGCTTGACATGTAGATTCGTTCTGGCAAAACTTCACGTGCGCCGTTCGCTCGAAGTGTGCTCGACTTCGACGTCATGGAACAAAAATAAGGTACAGATATAGACACAATACCTGAATAACATGATCTAATACACGAATACCATCTAGTAGAGTAGGAAATATCCATTCTGATTTCTGCAGCATGATCAAAGGAAGACAACAGCAGCCATAGTTATTGTTGCATTGAGGGTTTTTCCCTGATTGCGTAGTGTCAATAATTTGAAGTAAATTTAAACGCCCTTTGTAATGTAAATGTGGCAATAAAGACAAAGATATCTACGTCAATCATTATTTTAATAGTCTCAGTCAATACCGAAATTGTTGAACGAGTTTCTCAATAGATCCCGTCGCATTCTCCTTTCCTTTTTCTCCGCCATCGATCGCCGCATATTTGGGTTCCTGCGTAAAGGGCCTGATTTCTCTAGTGATACAAATTGAAATTCATTAGGGTCATCGTAGGTGTTGCTGCCTGAACCACAACTGTTCGAACGCGAATTGTTCGAATTTGATTCGGTCGATTTTTTTTTCCGAGGTTTCTTTTTTCTTTTCGTACTTTTCGATTTTGAATCTGAAGCACGCATTGGTTCTTCAACTTCATCGGGTTGTGAATTCAAAGCAAAAGTCAGCTCATGGACCTCTCCCGATATCGATCTTGAAGATGTGACTGAATCTTCGGCGTCTCCAAACTTCGAACTTGGCGTACATGGTTCTTCAAACTCTCTTAATCTTGAACTATGGGAAGATATGCTCGGTTCGCGGTTGTATCCGAATCTTGGACTCGTAGTTGTAAAGGGCTCTATCGTGTCTCTCGATTTGGAACTAGACGACGCACTTTGCTCGTCACCTTCTTTTTCTTCATTGATACTTGAGAAAGAACCTATAACATCATTCATCGACAAAGACGATTCAAATGTCTGTGAAAGCTCTTTCTCTTCTGACTTCAGGCTCTCAAAACCATCATGAGTGAGTTCAGTTGGTTTCCACGGTGCGGGAAATGATTTGGCTTGTATTCGCGCTAAGTCAACGCCATCAAACCACCCGTGTTCAAGAATATCATTCACTCCCCCATGAAGCATTCCCAACCTTTCGACGGGATCTTTGTTCAAGATCTTATCTATAAAATCAACAAATACCTCGCTCTGATTCTTCAATGGGAAATACTTTTCGTGACAAATACTATGGTATAAAGAAACTTGATCCACTCCTTCGAAGAAAAATGGATTCTCCCCGGTGACCATCTCATATACCGTCACACCAAATGCCCAATAGTCCACACATCTGTTGTGTCCAGCATTGGTAATTATTTCTGGAGCTACATAATTTGGTGTACCCACGAATGTGAAAGTTTTGTCTGGGCAAAACTTGGCGAAGCCAAAATCAATAAAGACAGGATAACCGTCTTCGTCGATCAAGACATTTTCGGGTTTGAGGTCTCGATATATGATACCCTTGGAATGAATGTAATTCAATGTATCAGCGATAGACAATGCGTAAAATTTTGCATGATCCTCAGGTACCCCCGAAGTCCAATTTCCTTGATCATCCTCTACATGCATCCGATCCCATAGCTCCCCATAAGGAACCAATCTTAACAACATATGAATTGATGTTTCGTCTTGATAAGTATCAACAAGATCAACTATTTGGTGATGCTTGAATTCTTTCATTATTTCAATCTCTCTGAGGATTTCATCAATTGCATCTACGCCACGATTATCAGCTTCGATTAGTTGGGTTTTAAGGGCAAACTTTTGCTTCTTTTCTGAGGAACCATCACGGAAGACATCAGCGGCGACTAGCCAAACTTCACCGAACTCGCCTTCACCTAAAAGGCGTATTTTTTCCAAATCATCTAGAGAAATGTTGTCTTGAACAAGGTTTCGGACCTTGGCTCGTAATTGGAGTATCGAGGATTCTGAATGAGGAGATTTCAACTTCAAAGTCTCTTCATCTTTTCCACAATCAATGCTACTGTCAGTGAACTCTTCTTTAGTGTGAACCTTGACCTCACTAAGTGGTAAAACACCAATCGAAGAGGATTTGTCACCCGAGATAGAAGCTTTTAGCCCACCATGTCGTTGATATGTTGGTTTTCCATCTTTCATTGAAAGCTCCAATTGTTCGACGCCAAAAACATTTCCTGCGGTGACAACAGTTTCGATTTGATCACCCGTTGAATGGTCATGGGATGACACGAGTAAGGCTCCTTCTCGAACAACATACACGGCTGGAGGATCGTTCTGACCAACCTCCAATGTGGTATTTTCGTCCTTGCAAATCTTTTTCTCAGCAATCTTATCGGCCATGAAATCAAATGCATCACTAGATAGATTAGCTTTTTCGATCAGCCCGGTAGTAGCAAATCGACGCATATCCATGAGATTTTGCAATCGACTAGGTCCAACAATCTGCCCCATAGAATGGTTATCAATTCTAAAAAATACAGCATTTTCTGAGCAAGCTATCATGTCAGTCTCAGTGACACTTTGATCTGACTCTGTCCGGATTAATGCTTGCGATCCAAAATAATCCCCAGATTCGAAAGTTTCATTTTCATCGCCCAATTGTATTCGTCCTGATTCTATAACCACGAAGGTGTTATCTAGCGACAAAGTGAAGATATCATCGGCCACCATTTCTTCCCTTATCATAATTGATGATAACCGACGAATCATATTTTCATTCTCCTTGATTAAATCAAACAAAAAATCTACACCCAACAAAGCATCTCTCTTTTCTTGAGCTGCTTGCTTTGAACAAGTTTTTAAAATACCTCGAAAAGTTTTCTGATTGATTTTTAAGAGCCTTGCTTCCATACTGGATGATTCATACACTGATACCATTCTTTCGCTCCTTGCGTTGTAAAGTAGGGAGAGCTCTCCGAAGTAGCCTCCTACTTCAGCTATCTCAGCAACTGCTTTTCCATCTACTTTGAAGTCGACTCTTCCACTCTCAACAATAAAAAATTCGTCATTCTTCTTCTTTAGGTCCGGATGCAATAATATATGTCCGGGTTGGAATTCCACAGGTTCGAACGCGTCAACCAACATATCTAATACTCCTTCGCACCTCGCTCTACCATACTTGCGAAATTCTGCGAAGACAAAACTCCGTTCTATGACACTCAATATTAATTTCTCTTGCATTTCGGTTTTTGGAAATGACGGAGATACAAAATTGGTAAAATCATACTGAACAGCCCTCACCTCGTCGCGAACAATGTCATTTTCAGCATCGTTCAAAGTCTTTGAAACTTCTGCATCAACTAATATTCTTTCACTTCCTCTTCGGAGAAGACCGGCACGATTCTGTTTCATCAACTCTTGGCGCTCGTCTTCACTCTTCGTACAACCCTGGCGCCGTTGACGCTCCTTGGCAGCTATTTTGGAAGCATGTTCATGTCTTTGTTCAGATTCAGATTCAGAATATTGTTCATATCGATTGAGAAGCGAGGGCAACCTGTGATTATTTCTAGAGGTTTTGACTAGTCTTTTGACTTCTTCGGGACTTAACAAGTCTACCTTCAGGAATTCTCTGTCGGAAGAATTGCCCTGAAAGTTTTTCAGTCTAGTCTCTAATGTCTTTGTTGGATTCAACCGTTTGACGACTGGGGAAATCTTGATCGGAGGGGCCTTTGAAAACGAAGAGGGTATCGGCCCTTTAAAAGATTGCATTGGTGATAAAAAGGAACCATCGCTTGCGTTGGAATTAAATTTTGAAACACGGTCTATCAAATTTGTACTGAGACGTCTCGTTACGGATGACTGAAGCTTCGGGGTTTCTACGCTGCCTTCGCCGATCTCGTCTTCTTTAATGCCGTTCAAAGAACTAAAACTCATGGTGATACGTCAATGCACAACAAGACTGGTGATAATTTGATCGCAAATGCTCTACTTTCCTCTGAAAACCTTTTTGAATCATTCAACGTCGAAATAACAGTCTCTGTTTCTCGTTCCAGAGCTCCACTCTGTCGAAAAATCACGTAAGACCAAGAGCAGGAGCGACGACAGTGAAAGTCATCGCTGTACCAAGACTGGAATTTTTCGGCTTCGAACAAGAATGCTCTAAGTACGCAACCAACTCAATACGGTATTAAATAAGCCGATAAAGTTCCTACGAATGGAGACAAGCCGTAACACGATCGATTTCCCATATAAAATGGTCCACCAATTATGCGAGAGAATAGAGACATTTCTCGTTCAAGGGCTATAATCCTGCGCGGCACAGAGCGCCGATTCATTCGCATCTCCGCTTACCAGTACCGTTGTGTCTCAGCAGAGACATCTTCTTTTTCGAATGACAGACCATCCTCAGTTGCTCGTGGCTCATGTGGTGGGATGGCTCAAGCCCATGCGCACAGGGGGCTCTGAGATTCCACAAAAGTCTAGCAAAAAGCTTTGACAAGTAACAAGCTCAGTAAAGGACCCCCCAACCCAACCCACACATGGTGCCTGCTGCTGCAGTGGTTGCGGTGGGTGTGGCCCCACCCACCAGCACATACTGTGGGGGGCCAGGCAAGGCACCAAGCTCCCAGATGCCCCAGGGGAAGCCCAATTTGAATGATATCACTAGGTGCTGCAGTGATTGCAAAAGCAAATCCGATCCCTTGCCCCGGCGCAGGAGTGGTGGGCAAGGTGCCCACGCACTGGACGACTAGCAGTCAGCAAGTGGGCTGGGTTTTGGCAAGGGCATGCAGGGGCAGCAGCTGTGGTGGTGGTGCTGCTGCTGTTGTGCATGTGTGTGTGCATGGGTTGGATGTTGTTTCATATGTGCTGTGTGCTTCCGAGCTCTAGCCTGGGCCCCACTGGTGGTTTGCTGCCTTGGCATCAGCCAGGGTCCCTGAGGCAAGGCGTTATTTCCTCTGCTCCAATCGATTTCTTCGCCACAGAGTCAGGGGAGAAGAAAAAATCGAGACGTTACGATTCATGCGATTCGTTTTTTACCTAGCGCTTTCTTCGTGGTGATCTGGTATCCTACCAATCATTTTACTTCCGACTACCGGTAGGTATGACGTTTTTAACTTTTCGAATTGTTTCATCGTCATCAGATGAACCAAAATTCGTTGTCGCACATCTTTTTGGCACATCTTTATGGCACATCTTCACGATAAAATACAACAAGAATGGCCCCTGACGCTGACAAAGTGAGACAGCGCCGCTCCCGTCTCATTTCTGCTGACCTCGGTCAGTCGATCTCTAATGAAACTGAGACGGTTGAACGAATCGCTACACTCAAAGGACTCCGGGGCAATGAAATATGTATTGATGGAGTAATCTATGACATATCGTCATTTGATCATCCTGGAGGAGATTCTATCAAATTGTTTGGTGGAAATGATGTCACAGTCCAATATAAAATGATTCATCCCTATCATACAACGAAGCATCTGGAGAAAATGACGATGGTTGGTAGAGTACCAGACTATGATACAGAATACAAGTGGGACACTCCATTTGAACGCGAAATCAAACAAGAGGTATTCAAGATTGTTGGTCGTGGTAGAGAATTTGGTACGAAAGGTTATTTCTTCCGGGCTATATGCTATCTGGCTATTTTTTTCTACCTCAAGTATTTGTGGATGCAAGAATCATCCTATACTCTAGCGATCATTTATGGAATTAGTATGGGTTTGATTGGCTTGAATGTGCAGCATGATGCGAATCATGGGGCCGCCTCAAAAAAAGTATGGATAAATGACTTGCTAGGGTTAGGTGCCGACCTTATTGGAGGATCCAAATGGCTATGGCAGGAAAAACACTGGACCGTAAGTTATTCGCACACAATTCGCTTTTTGTTGGTAGAAGAAATGAAACTCACGCCATGATACATCCTAAATACTTTGTTTCATTAATCAGCACCATGCATACACAAATCATCGTGACAAAGATCCAGATGGCCTAGCAGCGGAACCCTTCCTTCTTTTCAACAACTATGACCTATCTAATCCTAAACGTTCGTGGTATCATGCATATCAAGCATTTTATATAGTCGTCTTACTATGTGGATACTGGCTATCGGCGGTGATAGATGTACCTGTAATTTGGAATTTGCAAGACCGTGGTACACTTCATGTTGGAGTCCGACTAGATAACGACTGGATCGATAGTCGGAGGAAGTATGCGGTTGCTCTACGAATCTTTTACGTCTTTTGCAACATAATTGTCCCTCTTTACAACAATTTTTCCTTCACAACTTTGTCGCACATAAATGTCATGGGTATATCCGGCAGTCTTACTTTGGGACTGCTGTTTACGTTGTCGCACAACTTTGAGGATGCAGATCGGGATCCTACAAAGGATAGTCGTGAAAATGGAGAACCTGTTTGTTGGTTCAAGGCGCAAGTTGAGTCTTCTTCGACCTATGGTAGTTTCATATCGGGTTGGTTAACAGGTGGATTAAACTTTCAAGTAGAGCATCATTTGTTCCCTAGAATGTCGAGTGCGTGGTATCCTTATATTGCACCAAAAGTCCGTGAAGTTTGTGCCAAACATAATGTGCATTACGCTTATTATCCTTGGATATGGCAAAATATGATCTCAACGTTGAAATATACTCATGAGGTTGGTACGGGCGCTCATTGGCTGGATAATCCATTCAAGGGTGAAATGTAGGTACCTAAGGGCAAATTATTTGATGTTTAACGCAATATCCCTGGGTGAGATAGATAGAAGTAAATGTAACTCAAGAAAAGACGTAAGAAATTATATTTATTTAATTCCGTATAACTTTCAGCCTTCTTTGCAATTTAGTCGACTATGGTAACTGCGTCGGTTGACACGAACGTATGCTATACTCTATCGATGACAGATGCGTAATGGTAGGTCTTTTGACTAGAAGATCTACAACCCTTTCACTAAACCAGCCTGTGAACGTTAAAGTCAACGATGAAAAAACGAGGCAAAGTGACAAACAGAGGATGATAGAAGTTGTGCCAACTTTCTTTTTTTGGATGGTATCGAGAACCGAGCACCGCCCGAGCATGCAACCTAAAGAGGAAACGAGCGAAAGAGCAAAAAACGATCCCCAGGACCGCATTCCTGACATCGTTCCCATTCCTCCTAGGACAATACTTAAAGTTGTGACAGTAAATTCTACCAAGAATGAGATACCACCTGAACTCCCAACAAGTTGACCGATTAGTAATCCAAAGATTATGGAGGTGAAATAGCTCAAAGATTTGATCACTGATCCAGTAGATTTGATGGAAAAACCTGATCGTCTTGTCTCTATTGATCGAAGCGAGAGACTAATTCCAAGGCTCACACTGCATGAAAATACAGCGAGTAAGTTCAGAAAATAATAGGGGGAGCTTACTGTGAAACCCGCAACTAAACCGCTGATGGTAAAAAAGTATTTTTTTTTCATACTGTCATGATCAACCAAATGAATCGACATAAAACTTTCTTCTGCTGATATTCCACTCTTTCCGGATACAGCTTGAATCGTAGATCTACACTCTTCACAGTTTTTACTTCGCCAGAATGAAACATATTTAATCAACGCTATATGCTTTCGGCGATCTTTCTGTGACAAAAAACTCAATCTTTGCAAAGCCAAAGGGAGTATGGCATCCCATATTCTTTCCCCCCGCCTTAGAAATTCGTGGTATACTTTATAACAAAGACTACGTTCTTCTTTCAACGGCCGAACATGCTCTATCATCGCACGCATAAAATTTCGATCGGTATAACGTTCTATCCATCTGCATAGAATACAACAAAGTAGAAAGAACAGTAATCCAGTAAAGCCACATTCTGCTTCTGATAAAAATCTCATCTTGTTGTCAATATCGTAAGGTAGTCCGTGCAGAAGATATGAAATTGGTTGAGCAGGAACCAACTGAAAATAACGAGCGAATAAAGTCACCAGAAGTGGTAAAATTGCAAACATCAAGGACAAACAATGCGATACGATGAGTATCGATCTCTCGACATGTACCGGATTACCAGTCTGACGATCATCAATTCTCAGACCAAGTTGTGAGAATAAGAACCGAACCGCATCTCGTATTCTGGGACCCCGAGGTACAAGTGCGTTGTTAGCACCTGCAAATTGTCTAAGATGAACATTACCACCATCAGGAGCGTCTTGTGATAGATTCTGTACATTCGTTTTCCGTTCATGCAAAGCTGAACGACCCAGGTAGTGTAGGTTTTCGTCAAAATTTAGTTCTTTCACTTCGGTATGGCAATTTCCTAAACGCAAAAGATGTTGGAAGTCCAAAGAATTCTTTTTCGTATCACTGCATTTAGATGTATTGAATGCAAACCTGCCGTTTCCAGGAGCCGGAATATTTTGAATGAAATTCCGAAGAGAAATAGGATATGAAATCGCTTGGAAATCGAAACACTTATTGTAATAAGAATTCACAATAAGAATGCTCTGAACATCTAGAGACTCCTGTAGTTCATAGTAGGCAAGTTGTGCCCGGGACGTAATAAATGGCTGGAAATATGCTTGATATTGCTTTCGGATCTTGGTTAGGCATCTTTCTTCATTCAATATTGGCAAAACTGGCATCTTTGGACGACGGAAGATACGGCCTGGGAAAGAAATTTCATCAAATAGTCCGTGTATGAGCAAGCTCCTTGGATCAGCAAGTACACTTACAGCTGCTTTTAGCGCACACATTTGGTCATTCATGAACGTATCGGTGACGACGCTGTACATATCTTTAGCTTGAGATACTATAGGTATGTTATCCCTTGCACTCAAAATTTCGTAACGTTCGTGAGGAAAACAAAACTTCCCTGGTCCAAATTCCAAGCGTGAGAATGCTTTCAAGTGGTTTGGTTCATCTTTCCAAACAATTAAACTCCTATCTATCAACAGATAAGCAAGATTTCGGTCAAGGGGATCGTCTTGATTGTAAATCGAATCTGTGCAAGTTGGGTACCGATATACTCCACCATTCTCCTGAAGAATGATCCTTTGTCTTTTCAGATCGCCATGATCGAATGTAGTACTTCGAGACAGTAAATCCAACAAAATCTCCCATTGAAGTAGAACTCGCGATTCTTCACGGCTTAACCAGGGCGCCCCACGATAATTTATCACTTTTTTCCAAAGGTGAATAGTGATCTGTTTAAACATCGGCGACTGATATTTCATCGGACTGGAATTACGTTGGAATTGCCGATGTTGTTGAACCAAGGATATCAGTATTCGACGTATACTTAAAAGCTTCTTTCGTTGTTGTTGGAAAATTAATTCCATTTCCAGTTTGGCCAAAACAAATGAGTTACCAAGCTCCTCCATACGCGGTCCCCAGGTCAAACCACAATCACAGCAGGCTGATTCTGTTCGAAATTTATTAGCAAGGGCTGAATCATTACGATGTTCTTCGAGATGCATGGCTTGGAGTCGTCGCCATTCGGACGGGTAAAACTCCATCAGCTGAGGTGAACAAAAAACAACAGGTGACATAAAATATGTCGACTGTTGGTCAGATGGTAAGTACCTTTTAAGAAACTTTTCTGTTCTTGAAATCTGATTGCCTGATAGTGAGTATGGGACCAAAGTTTGTCTTCGGAATTCGGAAAGTGAATAATTCGCGTGCACGTGTCCCTGTAGGAAAAAGGAACGGATATGTTGGTTTTGATCAAATGAGCATTGCTGCCAGGGAGAATGGAAACGCTTCGACTGCTGATGCTGTGCAGAAGGCTGCAAAACCGATTGATAGTCGTTGTCTGATAGGTGACAAGGGATATTTGATACGTAGTGGTATTGAAGAAGAAAAGGTGTGCAAGGAAGACGAGCCTCTCTCTCGTGTAAATCTAGCCAAAACTTGTCAACGCCGTCGCGATGAACGTTTAATTGATGCGTTGCATGAGCAATCAAACTTCCAAATGGTTTCACGCCAAATGTAACTACTTTCGACTCTCCAGGCGAAAGATAACTGGTTTTCAGAAGAGCAAGAGGAAATAAAGTCGTGAGACAGCTGTGACGGCGTTTTGCAAAATGTTTTTCAGTTTTCTGCACATATTCACTCACCCTTCAGAGGGGAAAACAGTGAAAGAATCAGAGCGTTGAATCAATATTTTCCAGACAACCGGATGGTTGTAGTCCGGATTGCAAATACTCGCTAAATGCCAACTATGTAAAGCAGGTTCAAAGGCGTTACAATCACTTATGGGATTTTGACCCAGCCCTCTATCATCCATCCCTCGATTCTCCGAAATTCTTGTAATATAATCTTTCAGATCTCTTGTTTCAAAGGGCTCATCATCGATGCAGTTGTCTTTTCGATCCTCATGAACATGAAAGAATAGCAAATCGTTGAGAAAATTGAGGGACCCTTCTTTGTACTGATGGTGGTCAATTGAACGATGAAATGTCGATGCTCTCTTGAACGAATGCTCTGCGTGGGTTGGAGAGTATGGCTTGGGCAAGATATGAGAACTTTGTTCTATCCTTAGGTTTGTAGCAGCTTGAATAACTTGGGCCGGGGTCGTTATAGGCGTTCTACTATCTGCATTACTATTCTCATAGCATTCGATTTCCTTGCTTTCAATGCGAGGATGGAACCGACACGACGGACATTTATGGTATTGTTTGTTCCTTCTATTTGTCGTTTGATGATATTTGTTTTCTTTTATACAGCATCTACCTGGGCCAAGACCATCGCAGGGATCAACGCAGTTCCAATGAGTTATCCACAAATCATGAGGGTTGAGATACGCTGTTCGATACGCAACCGACCAATCAACAATGGTAGGATCATTATAATTCCACCGTGATTTGAATTTCTGTCGCCACAAGCCCTGATTTTTCGATGCAACATACAACGATTTGGAACACTCCGACAACGAAGCGATATTTCGGACCGTCAAGCTACAACATATCAGAACAAAGACGTCTGGTGGAAGACAATCGAGCTGACTTGTCTCATTGACGAGTGATTTCGAATTGTCTTTGTTGTGACCGTTCTTGTCTATATCGGTCAAAAAGCGATCCAGTAGTGTGTTATTGACACAAGCCCATCCTCCACTATTAGATTTCTCGTTTTCTATATCCGCGGGAGGCAGAGGGAGAGGAAATGGGAGTTCTTTATCATCGCGCAACTTTTTTGTGACGGCACCGGTATTGTTTTCGTCAGTAAGCCTAGATGTCATGATTGTATCATGATACAGGTAGGTTTGGACATCTGATCACTTTGGGTGCACTCACGTCACCTTTCTTATGAGAAAAGTTTTTTTCAGGTGTATCATTTTTGATGAGGATCGATGATAGCTTTCAGACGAGCTTATATCAACCCTAACCCTAACAATACGGTAGAATACGTGTACTCTCTGAAATAAAAACAGCATTTTTTAAAGAAATGAAAATCTCCAGACTGTCTTGTCGACCATGAAAAAATTGACGTTTGCTTGCACCAACAACTGACTACTCATACATGGAAGTAAAGAATGCAATTATGTTTTCTGTTCCACTATTGCCTCTTCTGGCATTGAGTCTTCTCTTGATGTTTCTTTTGGTCGTCAGGACCCTGTATCTACTTCGTTCCATTCGCAAGGCACGGCAAATGAAAGACCCTAGAACAACAATAAAAAATTCGTCATATTCAGCAAATAGGAAAGAAAAATCTCTCAAGACATTGATTGTCCTGGGATCAGGTGGTCATACGACAGAAATGCTGGACTTGATCAAGAATTTGAATCCAAACTACTACGGGCCGATCGTTTTGGTTGTTGCCAATACGGATACTACCAGTCTACAACGAGTTCAGGCGTACCCGTACGACCTCCCCATACAAAATAAAGCTAACATATTGGATAACATGAAAAGCGAACGAAACGAACAACAAGTATATCGAATACCGCGTAGCCGGGAAGTAGGGCAATCGTATATATCATCGATTTTTACGACATGTTATAGCTTCGTGTTCGCATTTTGGCTGGTAGGATATCAGGTAAGGTGGAACGGAAGATATTATGCGACTTTTGGCTGACAATGAACGAACAATTTCTGTCTTGATGTCTTTTGGATCATTCTATAATCAACAGATCATGCCCTGTCTATGTCTATGATTACAAAACGAAATTGAGTCGTACTTACCTGTATGCTAATTGTTTTTGTTTTTCAATGATCCTATCATAGGTTCAACCAGATTTGGTGCTCGTCAATGGGCCGGGAACGTGCTTACCTATTGCTATTAGTTCATTCTTTCTCCGAATAGTTGGATGGAAAACGCAAACAAAAATCGTCTTCATCGAATCATTTTGTCGGGTTACAAGGTACTGTAGGATGAATTAATCGACTTTCATCGGATTAATTTGCATTTTGTTAATCCTTGGATAAACCCGATCTAAAGAATTTGTTTGCTTTATTATGGCAAATCTCTTGAAATCAATATTTGTCAAATGTAACGGCAGCATATCGTTGATCCATCTCATATTTTTCACTGTTCAAATATTTCTCCCTCTTACATCGATCTGTTCACTCGTAGTATCTCTCTTACGGGCAAGCTTCTTTATCCTGTTGTAGATTTATTTGCGGTTTGTTGGGAACAATTACAAGAGAAGTATCCCCTGACATATCTTGTGACATCATTTATTCCAAGAGCCAAAAGCGCCGAGAAAGTCAGCTGAAAGAAGTCATCAGTTCTTGTTTTCTCATAAGTTATAAGTTAATGCTCAAGCAACTAACCGCAATCTTAATTTTTCTCAAACAGAATTGAAGTATTATCATTAATTGAAGTATTATCAATTCAAACAAACAATTAACTGTACTGTACTGTGTTTCCAATTATCGCTAAGACTAGAGTATTATGTCACCACTCATACCCGACTTTTGTTAAAATTGAATGAATCGGACGAATCGTCCGAAATAGAGACCGAGTTTTTGCTTATATTATGCCTGAGGGATACACTTACAGACTGTTCATGCCCCAACTATGAATGCCACTCGGAGCGATCGAATTTTATCGCTCCTGAATGCCACTAACCGATAACAGCACGCACCGCAAACAACATTTGCTTTACCTTTCTGATAAAAGTTTTCAATCTGCACTCAGTCTCAACAGCAATCACAGACACCAGATTGTTGGGAAAGTATTAATAGTAATGAGCGCCTCGACAGCAACTGTAATGCCTACCAACCATCTTTCTGGTGACGGCGCAACAGGAAATGGTGTAACCTCCCTACCTCTCACCACGAATATGACAGCCTCGTCGTTAACGAGTGGTGGTAACTCGTGTTTGGACGAGCAAATTGAACGGCTCAAAAGATGCGAATACTTAAGAGAAGGAGAAGTCAAGGCTCTTTGTTTGAGGGCTCGCGAGATCCTCGTCGACGAGTCTAATGTGCAACGAGTTGATGCACCTGTAACGGTATGTAAACTGAAAGGATCTGCATAGTCCTCTAATGCGTCACAATTGGAGCCGCACCAGACTCCTCGTGTTTGTGTAATTGTTGAACTCACAATATCAGCGTTTGATTTATTAAAACAACTAAGATATGTGGGGATATTCATGGCCAATTCTATGATTTAGTCGAACTTTTCAAGGTTGGGGGAGAGTGCCCCGATAAGAATTATTTATTCTTGGGAGATTTTGTCGATCGAGGGTATTACAGTGTAGAAACCTTCTTATTACTTCTCGCACTCAAGGTTCGTTATCCGGATCGTATCACCTTAATTCGAGGCAACCACGAGAGTCGGCAAATTACTCAAGTGTATGGGTTTTACGACGAATGCCTGCGAAAATACGGTTCCGTGAATGTGTGGCGGTACTGCACAGAAATTTTTGACTATTTGAGTTTATCTGCTATCATAGAGGACAAAATTTTCACAGTTCATGGTGGATTGAGTCCTAGTATTAACACATTGGACCAGATTCGCGTAATTGATCGGAAGCAGGAAGTTCCACACGACGGTGCTATGTGTGATTTGATGTGGAGTGACCCTGAAGAAATCGATGGATGGGGTCTGTCACCAAGAGGAGCTGGTTACCTTTTTGGGGGGGATATTGTTAGCATGTTCAATGAAAGGAATGATTTGGACCTGATCGCAAGGGCTCATCAACTTGTAATGGAGGGGCATAGGAGTATGTTCAATCATGCGCTTGTAACAGTGTGGAGTGCTCCCAATTACTGCTATCGCTGCGGAAATGTTGCCGCTATTCTAGAATTAGACGAGAATTTAGACCGCTCTTTCAAGATATTTGACGCTGCACCACAAGAGGCGCGAGGCGTACCAATTAAAAACCCTCCTCCCGACTACTTTTTGTAAAAATAAGTTCATAACTCAACAATAATTTGACTCAACCGTTAATCTGTGAGAATACTGTAAATCGTAACCAAATTCGTTGTGGTCTGCAAATTGCTATCACCGTCCCAACACGTAGATTAAATTATGCCCGTAGTGGAATAGATGAAGTAAAACTTTTTCCTTCTGATTCGAATTCAAGCATTCAAAATGAATTATCTGACGTTGTTGGATAATAGATATCTAGCTTAACTTATAAAATAAATGTCTTATTGCGAGGTCCAGAATCTTCCAAACCAACCTGCTGGTTCGGTCGATGCCGGATGCACT
>Ga0115013_10000316_pt1 | contig 29664 bp, 27 predicted proteins | sample SouAtlMetagenome_2_FD_88686 | JGI IMG/M metagenome (GOLD analysis project Ga0115013, IMG submission 88686) | Marine eukaryotic phytoplankton communities from Atlantic Ocean - South Atlantic ANT15 Metagenome | ecosystem: Environmental > Aquatic > Marine > Oceanic | place: South Atlantic Ocean...
AGACCGCCATCCACATCATCAATGCGGATGGAACCGGCCTCCACCAACTGACCGACGGCGCGCACACCGACTTCAACCAAACCTGGACGCGCGACGGCAAGAACACTCCAATTTGGAATCGAAAGAACCCAAAGACGGGCGGCTACGTGGTGATGGCTAGTAAGGTGGGCGCAAAACCTGGCGAAGAATTTCCTCTCACCGACAAGGGATATCATACCTGGGCCTACACCTGTCTTACGGATGGCCGGATCCTCGTGCGATCCAACCCACCAGGCCAAGGCATGGGCTACTACCTGATGACTCCTGTAAAGAATGCCAAACCGACCTTCGAACGGATTCAGTGTGAGCTTGCAAATTCGGGAGTGCTAGACCGAGTCAGTCTCTCCCCGACGGAAACGAGAGTCTGCTTCGAGTTTCAACGTGGATTCAAACGAAGAGTTCCCGGCCGCACGCTTTACGTTGCGGACTTCGGCGCCAAGAGTCGCGTGATCACCAACGCAAAGCCCTTCGCAAACGAGGACGGAAACCCAATCTGGTTCGCCTACCCGCGTTGGTCGAAAGATGAATCCTCGATTGTTTATCAAGCCGGCGGCAAGCTCTACTTATACAGACCCGAAGATGGTTCGACGCAAAAGGTTTCGACCAGCGACAAAGCCGACTATCGTTATCCACACTTTGAAGACGCACCAAAGTGAGTGAATTTTTTTATCCCAAAATTTTTACCGATGCGAAATGAAATCTTATCCGATTGAGATCAAAGCCAAACTGGCGATCGCTATCTTTGTTTTCTCGATCATTAGCTTCAAAAAGGTTTTTGCAGATACCTCGATCAATAGGCCGAACGTCCTCTTCATCGCAGTCGATGATTTGAACGATTGGGTGGGTTGTCTTGGAGGACATCCCCAGGCAAAAACACCCAATATTGACCGGCTCGCCTCGAGGGGAGTGCTCTTCGAGCAGGCGTATTGTTCGGCACCTCTGTGCAATCCCTCGCGGATGGCGACGATGACCGGGTTGCGTGCGTCGACCATTGATATTTGGAACAACGAAGGCCGATATGATCGGTCCAAAGCCATTTCGTGGTTCCGGGATAAACCGAAATTCAAGGATTGGGTGACGATCCCGCAGTGCTTTCGTCAGCATGGATACACTGCGGTGACAGGCGGCAAGATTTTTCATCAACCGCACGGCAAGTTCTCCGACCCTGTCTCTTGGGACTATCAATACTCGACCAAGCATGGGACGCCGTTTCCCAAGAACGGACGCCTGCTGCATGGGATGAGCGACAAGATGGCCCACGAGTATTACCAAGATTGGGCGGATTGGCAGCCGCTGGACATTCCGGAAACGGAAACGGCCGACTGGAAGACCGCCGAGGGCGCCGCGGCGTTCCTGCGGCGTGATCACGGCAAGCCCTTCTTCTTGGCCTGTGGTATCTTTCGCCCGCACCTCCGTTGGTATGCGCCGCAGAAATACTTCGACATGCACCCCTTGGAGGCGATCGAACTGCCTGCTTATTTCGAAAACGACCTCGATGACGTTCCGCCAATAGGACGTCGGCAGAACTCTGGTGGGAGCCAGGCCTTTGGCGTCATCCGCGAGCATGGTGAATGGAAAAAAGCCGTCCAAGGCTATCTGGCATCGTGCTCGTTTGCGGATGCCTGTGTTGGAGTTGTGCTGGATGCGTTGGCGAAAAGTGAACACGCCGAAAACACCATCGTGGTTCTGTGTGGCGACCACGGCTTCCACGTAGGTGAGAAGGACCGGATCAGCAAACTGACTCTTTGGGAGCAAGGATCGAAGACGCCGCTCATCATTTCCGCCCCCGATCTCGCGGCCACTCAGGGCAAGCGATGCAAGCAGCCGGTCAGCCTGGTGGATTTGTATCCGACCCTGGTCGATCTATGCGGATTGCCGGAGCGGGACGGATTGGATGGACGAAGTATCGCGCCGCTCCTTCGCAAGCCGGAAACCGAGTGGGAGTATCCGGCGGTGATCAGTCTAAGGGGTGACCACGCCGTCCGTTCCAAGCATTGGCATTACATCCGTTATGCCAACGGCAGTGAAGAACTCTACGATAACTTCGGAGACCCATATCAGTGGGATAACCTAGCCAACGACAAGCAGTTTGCAGACGTAAAAACCGAACTCAGGAAATGGCTGCCAAAAAACAAAGCTGAACGCTCCGGCATCAACGGGACTCGCAGCAAAACCGTTCAGAAGTCTCGGCAGTCCCAAAAAAAACAGCCCAACGTCATCGTGCTGCTGGCCGATGATCTCGGTTCAAAGGATCTCGGCTGTTATGGCGGACCGGTGAAGACACCGGTGCTCGACGTTTTGGCGGCGAAGGGAGTCCGGTTCACTGACTTTCACGCCGGCGCGGCGGTTTGCTCACCGTCGCGGGCGACCCTCCTTACCGGGAGGCAGAATCTCCGCACCGGAATTTACGGTGTCCTGCAGGATCACATGCACGACATGCACTTGCTCGAGCGTGAAGTGACGATCGCCGAGGTGCTCAAGAAGGCCGGATACGGAACGGCTCACTTCGGCAAGTGGCACATCGGCATGACCTCCGGCAAACGGAAAAAACCTTCACTCCAGGATCACGGTTTTGACTACTGGTTTGGCTTGTCCAATGGCGCAAATCCCAGTCACAGGAATCCCACGAACTTTATGCGCAACGGCAAACGAGTGGGGCCGATAAAAGGTTATTCCTGCCAAATCGTCGTCAGTGATGCGATCAACTGGTTGGAAACCAAGGCAAATCCCGATCAGCCGTTCTTTATGAACATCTGGTTCAACGAACCGCACTCCAAGCTGGCGGCGCCTGACGAAATTGTGTCGATCTACGGCGACCTCAAAGATGAAGGAGCGCTCTATTCGGCCACGGTCGACAATACCGATCGCGCCATTGGTCGTCTCGTTGCAAAGCTCAAGGAAACAGGCAAGCTGGACAACACGTTGATCATCTACTCCTCCGACCACGGGAGCTACCGGACTGATCGCAATGGCGGACTGAAGGGCAACAAGGGGTCGAACTTTCAAGGCGGTTTGCGTTCGCCCGGCATTTTCTTCTGGCCCGATGGCGTTCGCGGCGGTCGGATTGAAAGCACGCCATCGGGCGCGGTTGATCTATTACCTACCATCTGCGGCTTGTCCGGCATTGATAAACCCAAAGGCGTGCATCTTGATGGCGCGGATCTGTCACCTTTGCTGATTGAGAAAGGGACGTTTAAGCGCTCTCAACCCATGTTGTGGCTTGCCCCCTCATCGGGCCATCTGGCCACCCTGCGGGAAGGCAATTACACGCTGATGGGTTACCGTGGTTACAAATTGCCTTCGAATCAGGCCAGGAAGAACGAATTGTTGCGGCAGATGGCCAAGTTGGCGGGCATTGACCCGTCGACGCCCAACCTGGGTTCCCGCGTAAGCAACACAACCTTCACCAGCCCCGAATACAAGCGACTGAAGAGCGAGTTTGTTCGTTTAAGGACTTTTCAGGAAGCGTGGATTCCGGCGATCAAGGCAGGCGGATTCAGTGGATTCGCTCTGTACGACTTAAAGGCTGATCCGCTGCAAAAGAAGGATATTTCAAAGCAGCGCCCGAAAGTCACCAATCGTCTAAAGAAAAAACTGCTGACACTCTACAAGGACGTCATGGCCGATGCGCCTGACTGGCCCTCAAAATGAATCAATTTTTAACCATCGCTCTTCTACTTTTTGCCCTGCCAATTTATGGACAGGCTTTCAAGGAGGCATGGGATCCGTTGGTGGAAGCCTCGTGCATTGATTGCCATGATGCGGATACCGATACGCCGCTTAATCTAGAAAAACTCGGGCATGACCTATCTGATACCGCCACCTTTCGGCAATGGGTAAAGATCTTTGACCAAGTCGATAGTGGCGAGATGCCGCCCAAGAAGAAAAAACGTCCAGATCGTGTAATTAAGGACAAGGCGCTGGCAACGCTTCATCAACACCTTCGCGACACCAGTGCGGCAAGGCAGAAACGCGACGGTCGCACGGTGGCGAGGCGTCTAACGCAAGCCGAATACGAATACACGATGCACGACCTGCTCGGCATTGGCGGCGATCTCGCCTCTAAGCTGCCGCCTGAGAACACGTCCTCCACCTTCGACACGATCGCGGCGGACCAGGGCATTTCCCCGGTGCACATCCGCAGTTATCTCGCGGCAGCGGACGCGGCGATCGATGAGGCGATCGAACTGGGAAGGAAACCCCGCATGGAACCACGACTGATTGACTATCGGAACAACTTCTATTCGAGTATGTGGTTCGAGAGGGAGCTTCGGCGTGGTGGCAATACCGTGCTGCGAACCGATGATGCCTATGTGCTTTTCGACAACCGCCCGCAACGGAGTCCGCACACGAACCAATCGAACAACATGGGTATCCGGTTTCCCGTCCCGGGCCGCTATCGTATCGTCGCGGAAGCATACGCCTACCAGGCGAAAACCCCGGTGACCTTCTGCCTCTACCGGGCGAACGATCGCGCCCCGAAAAGGGAGCTAATCGGCAGCTGGCAGCTCGATCCAGGAAAGCTGCGGAAGGTTGAAATTGAACACTATTTCAGGCCCGGGGACTTCTTCTTTCTCGCCCCCTCGGATCTCGATGCGACCCCGCAGGGAAGGAACGTCTTCAGCATCGGTGCGAAAGACTATCCGGGCGAAGGAGTCGCGATTCGCCGTCTGACGCTCGAGGGTCCGCTTGAGAAACAATGGCCTCCCGAGCGCTCCCGTGATCTCCTTGGCGAAGTTGAGTTTCGAATCGGTCCGAAAGGCAATTATTCCATTGTGCTGGGGAATAGCCCGATGGAGCAAATTGAAGAGGTAGTGAGCCGGATTGGACCACGAGCCTTGCGTCGTCCACTTCGAGAGAACGAACCCAAGGCTTGGGCGGCGCTTGCGAAACCAGTTCTTGAGAGCGGTCGTGGTTTCGAGGAAGGGCTTCGAGTCGTCCTACGTGCCCTGTTGAGCTCGCCCGAGTTTCTCTATCACGAGGCCGCACCCGGCGCGCTTGACGATTTTGCCCTTGCAACGCGGCTTTCCTATTTTCTCTGGAAGAGTCTGCCCGATGATCAACTCCTATTCCTCGCTGCCGGAGGACGACTCAATGATCCGGAGGTTCTCACAACCCAAGTTGATCGCATGCTCGAGGACGAGAAGGCGCAGCGCTTTGTTGAAGATTTTCTCGATCAATGGCTCGATCTTCAAGATATCGATGCCACGACTCCGGATGAAAAACTCTATCCTGAATATGATGATGTTCTCAGGCAGGCCATGTTGGAGGAGACCAGGCGGTTTTTCTTTGAGATGATTCGGAGTGATTTGGGAGTGGGGAAGTTTATTGATTCGGACTTCACCTTTTTGAATCGTCGTCTCGCCGAGCATTACGGAATTCCCGGCGTGCAGGGACTGAATTTTAGGAAAGTGACTTTGCCCACGGAGAGCCCCCGGGGTGGTCTTCTGACCCAGGCGAGTATCTTGAAAGTCACGGCCAACGGCACCAACACCTCGCCCGTGCCGCGGGGGAGCTTTGTTCTCGCAAACCTGCTCGGCACCCCACCCAGTCCGCCGCCTACGGGAGTTGGGTCGGTCGAACCGGACACGCGGGGAGCCACCACGATTCGGGAGGAGCTGGCCGCCCATCGGGGAATGGAAAGCTGTAACCGTTGTCATCGGGAGATTGATCCACCGGGATTTGCACTGGAGAGCTTTGATCCTATCGGCGGATTCCGAATTAGATATCGATCGACAGGGCAGGGGGACCGTCCTTTGACAAAACTCTTCGGGCGGCCTGTCCGCGAATACCGGATGGGGCCTCGGGTAGACGCTTCCGGAACGGCGGCGGGGGGAGAGAGGTTCGCAGGGATCCGGGACTTCAAGAGGCTTCTCCTGAAGAAGGAAGAACAAATCGCCCACCATGTTCTCAATCAGCTAATCGCTTATGCCACCGGGGCCGAGATTCAGTTCGCCGATCGCGAGGAGCGTGATGGAATCCTCGAAGTGGCAGGTCGCGATGGCCATGGACTGCGCGCGATGATCCATTCCGTGGTGCAGAGTAGAATGTTTCGCAACAAGTAATGAAGTCATGAAAAATCATAATCTTAATCGCAGGACCTTCCTCCGGGCCTCTGGTATTTCGTTGGCAATTCCCTGGCTGGAGGTCTTTGGGAAGACCGCCGAGACTTCACCGAAGAGGTCCTTGTTTATTTGCAACACCCTGGGGTTCTATCCACCTGCTTTTTACCCCTCGAAACCAGGAACGACGTATGAGGCTTCCGACTATCTTTCTTTGCTCAAGGAACATCGTGATGATCTGACTGTCTTTTCCGGCTTGTCCCATCCGGATCAAGGTGGAGAGCACCAATGTGAGATGACCTGGCTGAGTGCGGCGCGCAATCCTGGGCGGGATGGGTTCCGAAACTCCATCTCAGTCGACCAGTTTGCGGCGAGGAAACTCGGTTACGTGACCCGTTTTCCCTCGCTCTCGCTGAGCAGTGATGGACCGATGAGTCAGTCCTACACCGAGAACGGAGTCATGATTCCTGCGATGGACCGGCCTTCGGAAGTCTTCACGAAATTGTTCCTGCAGGGGAAGCCGCACCAAGTGGCCCGAGAGAAAGAAAAATTGAGAGACGGTCGCAGCATTCTTGATTCGCTTGGGGATCAACGTGGTCGTATTCTTCGTAAATCCTCATCCAGTGATCAGGAGCGACTCGAAGCTTATTTTGAAGCGGTTCGCGAAGCGGAACGAAATTTGTCGGAAGCCGGAGCGTGGATGGATCGTCCAAAGCCAAGTGTCAAAAGTCCGGTTCCGGAAGACATTACCGATAAAGCTGATCTTGTCGGGCGCATCGAATTGTTGTTCCAACTCGTTCCTCTGATTATTCAAACCGATTCATCCCGGGTCATCAGCATTGTGATCCAAAACAATCATGGGATTCCTCTCATCAATGGAGTGGCGGCGGAACATCACAACCTTTCCCATCACGGGCGTGACCCCAAGAAGATTGCGCAGCTTCTCAAAATCGAAAGCGCGATCATGGGATGTTTTGGCAATTTGCTCCACCGCATGAAAGAGCATCAGGAGGGAGGCGCTACCCTTCTTGATCAGACCCTGACGCTTCTCGGGAGTAATCTTGGAAATGCTGCAGCCCATGATCCTCGCAACAACCCAATCATTCTGGCAGGGGGAGGGTTGAAGCATGGCGGCTACGTCACGCACAATCGCAATGACAATACTCCTCTTGGAAACCTCTTCGTCCGGATGCTTCAGGAAATGAGCATGGAAACCGATGCTTTCAGTACCAGTTCTGGTGTGCTGCGGTGGTGAATTATTGAAGAGGTGTGTTTTCTGCTAGGAATTTACTTTTGGACGAAAGCGCTGAAACTGGGGTTTGGCCGAATAGATGGGGAAGTGAGGAGCTTATCTTATCAGAGCACCTTTTGATGATCGTTGGGCTCACCCATCGGCAGAGATCCAAGGACAAAAAATGAATGGAGCTAAAAACAAACCAAGATTCTCATTGCCTGTCTGCGTTTCAACCATGAGAGTATAAACACATGTCAGAAATAAAAATTGATGCCGCCGCCGCCCGGGAGGCCTTTGAAAAGTTGAGATCCAAACTAGGTCTAATTATTCCCGGAATTTTCGTGCTTGCTGGAGCGTTGACCAGCTACTTCACAGTCCCGGCCGATTCAGAGGCAGTGGTCTTGCGCTTCGGGAAATACAATCGAACAGCAGCGCCTGGTTTGAACTTTAAATTACCCTTCTGGTTTGAGACCAAAGAGATCATTCCTGTTGAGCGGCGCCTCAAGATGGAATTTGGATATGGAACCGCAGGAGCTACGAATCCCTTCCAGACCCGCCCCAGAGAACATTACGAGGAGCAATCAATGATCACAGGTGATAAAAATGCCGCTGCTGTGGAGTGGGTGATCCAGTACCGAATCAGTGACCCAGAGGCTTATCTTTTTAAAGTTCGTGATCCTGAAGAAACGATGCGGGATGCCTCGGAATCAGTGATGAGGGAAGTGGTTGGGGATCGAACCGTCGACGAGGTTATTACGATTGGTCGTATAAAAATCGCAGAAAAAGCCCTAGAAAAACTCCAGGATCTAGTTGACTCGTATGGGCTTGGTTTAAAGATCGATCAGCTCTCATTAAAAAACGTAAATCCACCACGACAGGTCCAATCATCTTTCAACGAGGTGAACCAAGCACAGCAGGATAAGGCCAGGCAGATTAACGTTGCAAAGGGACTATATAATAAAGCTGTTCCAAAAGGCGAAGGTGAGGCGGATCAAAAGATCAGTGCTGCCGAAGGTGAGAAACTCCAGCGGGTCAACGAGGCCACTGGTGATGCAGAGCGCTTCTTAGCTCTCTTCGAAGAATACCAAAAGGCACCAGAGATCACCCGTCAGCGACTCTATCTGGAAAAAATTCAGGAGGTTCTTCCCAAACTTAAAAACAAATTTATCATGGACGGAGAGGCCAGCAAACCGCTGCCCCTTCTCGACCTCAATAACGCTTTAAATGGAAAAGGAGGCGCTCGATGAAAAAAGCATTTGGATTTATAGCAGCAGCCTTGGTTCTTATCGTTTTGCTCTTCGTTACTGGGACGATTTATACCGTCAGAGAAGATCAACAAGTCATCCTAACACAGTTTGGAAAGCCGATCGGAGAGCCTAAAACTGAGGCTGGGTTGCATTTCAAGTTACCTTTCATCCAAAAGGTCAACGTGATTGAAAAGCGGGTTCTGGCTTGGGATGGCGATAGCGCGCAAATGCCAACCCGAGATAAGACCTACATTCAGGTTGATACCTTTGCCCGTTGGGAAATTTCCAAACCTCTTCTCTATTTTAAGACCTTACGCGACGAACGAAGTGCACTATCACGTCTCGACGATATCTTGGGGTCAGAGACTCGAAATGCGGTCGCCAAACACGATCTCCTCGAAGTCGTTCGATCGACCAAAGATCGTAAACCAGAAAAAACTGATTTGCAGACCGAAAAGGAAGCCCTCTTCGAACCCATAAAAATTGGCCGCCGGGAAATCGAAAAAAATATGTACGAGATTGCAAAAACCAAGCTAGAGGACATCGGAATCAACCTCCTTGATCTCCGCTTCAAGAGAATTAACTACAACCAGTCTGTAGCACCGCAAATCTACGAACAAATGATCTCCGAACGTCAGCAGATTGCCGAACGCTTCCGCTCTGAAGGAGCAGGCGAAGCGGCTCGGACGATGGGCAAGATGGAGCGAGAGGTGAAACGGATTGAATCAGAAGCTTATCTCAAAATTCAGTCGATTCTTGGTGAAGCGGATGCCGAGTCGACCCGGATCTATGCTGAAGCCTATGGCGGAACTCCTGAGCGGGAGAGCTTTTACGAATTTGTGAAAACATTAGAAGCTTACGACAAAATACTCGACGAAAAGACAACCGTCATCCTCTCGACTGATTCAGAACTGTTCAAGTTACTTAAAGGCTCAAAACCAGAATAAGGAGCATGCCACTCCGCCCATTATTTGAGGGATGGGTGGGATGTCTTTCCCGTTAGGCCAAGCCGGCCCAGATCTTTTTATTTCTCTCAGCCAAGGCTCATTGCTCGTATCGATAAAGAGGCTTCACGGGTAAGAGGGGTGGAGCGAGACCGGGCGTATTCCTCTCCCAACTCCAAGCGGCAATCTGGGTGCTCAGAAGGTCGTGAAAACCGGATATTTGGGGGTATGCAATGGGCAGAAAGGAGGTTGGATCTCTTTCCGTATCCTGATTCCTCGCTGTTACTTTGTCTTTCCGGCACCCCAGCGGGGTTCTTCGAGTTGGAATTCCCAGGCGTCGAGTTTTTGGAGCATGGCCTTGAAGGTGGTGACGTGTTCGTGGGAAAGGTCTTTGGATTCGCCGATGTCGCTTTCGAGGTTGTAGAGAGCTGGGGCGTCTCCGTTCTTTCGGTCGTGGACGATTTTCCATTTTCCTTCGCGCATAGCGCGGGGGCCTTTGCTGCCCCCTTGCCGCCAATAGAGCGGGCGGGGAGTTTTGGTGGTGGTTGTTTTGGGAGTTCCGTCGATGAGGGAAAGGAAACTTTTCCCGTCGAGTTTCCAGGCCGGGGCAACTTGGGCTTCGGCGGCTTCGATAACGGTGGGGAGGAGGTCGAGAGCGATAACAGGTTTGTTAACGACGAGCCCGGCGGGGATTTTTTCAGGCCAGCGCATCGTCCAGGGGACGCGGATGCCACCTTCCCAAAGGGTGCCTTTTTTGCCCTGAAGAGGGTCGTTGATCGCGCCATTGGAAGTTTGGCCGCCGTTGTCGTTGGTGAAGAGCACAATGGTGTCTTTTTCAAGACCTTGAGCCTTGAGGCAGTCGAGGATTTTGCCGACATTGTCGTCGAGACTGACGATGAGTCCGGCGTAGTTGGCGCGCTTTTTTTCTTTGATATGCGCGGTGCGGGCGGCGTCTTCGGGCTTTGGTTGAAGCGGTCCGTGGGGCGAGGTGAAGGAGACGAAGAGGTAGAAGGGCTCGTCCTTGTGCTCCTTGATGAAGCGGCAGGCGGCGTCGCCGAAGCGGTCGGTTACGTAGCCGCCTTCCTTGGTGTTTTTTCCGTTCTCCTGAATGACGCGGTGGTCGCTGATTTTTTCTTGTGAGAAGTAGGGACGGGAGCCCTGAAGAAGACCGTAGAACCAATCGAAGCCGCGTTTGTTGGGATGGTAGGCTTCGGGATAGCCGAGATGCCACTTGCCAATGAGACCGGTCTGATAGCCGATTTTTTGGAGTCGTTTGACGCCGAAGGTTTCGGTGAGTTCGAGTCCGTTTTTGGTTCCCGGAGGGAGGTTGTTGTCGTAACCGAATCGTTGTTGGTAGCGTCCGGTCATGAGGCCCGCGCGGGAGGGGGAGCACACCGAGCCTGCCATGTAGGCGTTGGTGAAGCGGGCTCCGGCTTTGGCAATGCGGTCAATGTGCGGAGTGAGATTGAGCATCTCCGGAGCACAGTTGGGCTGAAAGCCAAAGTCGGCGTAACCGGCGTCGTCGGAGTAGAGGACAACAATGTTGGGCTTCGCTGCCGCGACAGAAGTCGCGGCGACGAAAAGAATGATGCGAGTGATCATGTCGCGGGGGCTAGCGACGCTCTTTCTTCTGTTGGTGCTTGATGGCGGCCAGGTGAATTTTGGCCATGGTCTTTTGGGCTTCCAGTCCGGAGATGAGTCCGGCTTCGACGGCCTGCTGAAGACTTTTTTCGATGGCATCAAAACGGGCGTGGTGATGGCGTTCGCGCTGGCGCTCGGCATGTTCACGTGCTTCGTCGAGTTGGCGCTCGGTGTGGTCGTGCTCGTGGTGCCCACGTTCTTCATGCTCACGATCCTGTTTGTGTTCACGTTCTTCGTGCATACGGCGTTCCTGTTGTTCGCGCCGTATGCGCTCTTCGTGTTCGCGTCGCTTTTGATGATCAGCTTGTTCGTTACGTTTGCGGTCTGCGGATTCGCGGTGTTTTAGCTCAAGCTCACGACGCATTTTTTTCGCCTCGGCGAATCTGGCCTTGGCTTGTTCTTCGGTGATGTCGCCGCGTTTGACTCCTTCTTTGAGGCGTCGTTCGATGGATTCAAAACTGGGTTTGCCGGTTTTATGTTCGGCGTTGCGTTTTTTCTCCATCATTTTTTTCATCTCGGCGAATTTGGCTTTGGCTTCTTCCTTGGAGATAACGCCGCGTTCGACGGCGCTTTTGATGCGTTTTTCGACGTTCTCGAGGTCGCCTTTGTTTCGCTCGGGTTGATCGCGTTTTTGACCGCGCTCTTGAGCGATTGCGGGCAAGGTCAGAAGGGTGATAGTTGTTAAGGTAAGGGCTAGGTTTTGCATGATTTTCTTAGGTTATTTGATTTCTTTGATTGAGAGGTTACGGAACTTGTAGGTCTGACCTTTCCCGGTGTGGTGCTGGATGGCAATGACGCCTCTGGAGTTGCTAGTCCTGATGTGAGTGAGCCAGGTTTCTTACGTCGTGCCAAAATACTGGAATTGCACTCCAGCTGCAGCTCCTCCGAAGAGCTAGGAAATTTATGATGAAGGCGATCAGGGGTTGGCAAGGTAGAGTGCTTGGCTTAAAGACGTTTTTCATGGGAGTCAAGAGCGGAGAAATGGCCGGGACATGCATGATGGCTGGAAACGAGAAAATTCTCGTTCGAAATACCAAGGTTTGTTCGCAGTTGTGGGAGCGTGAGTGTTTTGACACCCATCAACGTGTGCAGTCGGGCCTTTCCCATGTCTCCGCGTTGATTGGTGATCAACCAGCTCATCGAGAGAGGGTCCTCGATTACTTTATCGATTGGTATCGGCTGGGATTACGGACGAATCAGGATTGGGTGACAGGTGAGGTCGAGAGTTCTGTCGAGCGACAATCAAGCTTCGAAAGGATGACTCGTTTTTTTGATATGTTGCAAGCAGGTGGAACGAGGCTCCGGATTATTCCCTTGTCTCAGCCTGAATATTGGGAGTTGAACTCCGGACTACTTGAATTGATTGAGAAGAAAGGTGTCGGCTTGATGGATGCTCGTTCCATCCCGGGGATGACGGCGGATGACTTTTCAGATGGCTACCATCTCGGAGAGAGTGGAGCTGAGAAATTTACTAAGTGGTTTGCGAAGGAGATTTCCGAAAAGATCACTCAAGACCCATGATGGTGAGTGCAGGGCTGTCCAATGAATCGCCCATTTTTTTATCAGCCAAGGATTGATAAAGACGCGAGTCAGGAGTGATCACGGTGAGCTCGCAGCCCAGGAATTCCGTGGTGAGTCCGCCTCCGGTGGGGGCAAGGAAGAAGAAGCTCAGATCTCCATCGACTTTTGCTTCGACGAGTGCGCCGGATCCGACGGTATCGGAGATGCTGTAGTCGGGGGCTTCGAAGCGTTGGAAGACATCAAGAGCGGCTTCAGCTTGGGCGAGTTGCTCGGCCTGGGCTTCGGCGAGGTAGGCCGCTTCGATAGCACGGGTATCGTATTTTCCCTCGGACTTTGCTTCGTCACCGGATGACCCCTCGTTGGAGACAGCAAGAGCGGATTTCATCACGCCGACCTGATTGGCAAGTTGTTTTTGAAGAATGGAAATGACCTCGGCTTTCGTCACGACCGGAATAGATAGTCTCCTTTCACCCGATTCGTCAAATTTCCCGTGCACCTTCTCGCAAAAGAAATAGGCTCCGCGCCATGAGCCACCTGGAACTGAGCCGAGATCTTCTGATGGATGCCGGCGGTCATGTTGAGATGAAGAAGGCGCGCGGGATTCATCGGGAGGGTGGCGTGAAATCGGCTCATTATGAAAACGGGGTGCTCTCGGGTGAACTGCGGGTGGGAGGAAAGATGAAGAAGGTTTCGATGGAGATTATTTCCAAGACGCACATGGAAAACAAGTGCACCTGCCTGATGGTTCGCAAGGATGGGCGGGTTTGTGCGCATGTCATTGCGTTGGGGTTGGAAGTGATCGATCCTCAGAACGTGCCAATTGAGCCAGTCGTACCGATGGCGGATCGCTGGCCGAGGGTTTCGGAGGAGGGCAGGGAATTGAAGATGCAGGTGATGTTGCCGTTGAATGTCGAGTCGGCATGGGAGCGGGGACAGGTGATGATTGGGTTTGGGGCGGTTTTGGAGGGGGAGGAGACTTTGCTTTCGGCATTGCCGCAGGAGGGGTATCGGATGGACTCGTTTGACGAGGAATTGTGGAGGGTGCTGAAGGAATTTTTCCCGGGTGAGGCACCGGGCGTGGTGAATTTTGAGAAGGCGCAGTTTCTGCAATTGCTGGAAGGCTTGATCGGGCATCCTCGAGTGCAGTTTGGAAAGAAGGAAGAAGTGAGGGTTCACGGTCAGGGTGAACGGGTGCCGCTTAAGCTGATTGGGGAGAGGGTAATTGCGCTTTCCGGGAATTTGGGTTCGTGGAATTTGGAAGGAGGAGATTTTTATCCCCGGGCTTTGGGCTTGCCGGAAAAGTATGCAGCGGTACTAAACTCCGGACTTCGGGTGGGTGCCGCGGAAGCGCAGTTTGTGTTGAGCCAGTTGGAGCGATGGTTTGAGGTGCCGGAAGATCTTTGGGAGTCGCTTCCGCAGGAAGGCGTGCCGGAAGTTGTGGTGCATTTGGAAGGCTCGCTGAGGCATTTGGAGGCGCGTTTGGAGTTTCGTTACGATGGCCAGAGGGCATCGTGTGAGAATGGCGAACCGCAGTTGGTAGGGGCAACGGGGTTGCTGACGAGTCTCAGTAAAGAAAACGCTGTCGTTGATTTTCTCCGGTCGTGGGGATTTGAGGGGCCTCTGAAAGGCGGGCGCATGGCCTTACGGGAGAGAGAAGAGATTTTGAAGTTTCATGCCTTTTCGGCATTTCCTCCTCAATGGTCGGTGATGAAAGGTGAGAGGTTTCAGGCGGCAGCGCAGCAAGTCGTGGCGGTAAAGCCCGATTGGGAATGGCGGGAGACGGGACAGGATTGGTTTGCGGTGGAGACGCGCTTTCATGCGGGTGAGGAAGAGTTGGATCGGGATCAGGTGCAACGGATGTTGCGGATGGGAAGTGCCGAGCAGAGTTTTGGGCGGGGTAAGATTGCGGTGGTCGACGCGGAGTATCTTGAGGAGGTGAGTGAAACACTCACTGACTCCGAGGCGACCCAATCATCGTCGGGTGTTTTTGAAGTCAACGCGCAGCAGGCGGCATTCCTGAAAAACAGTGCACGGGATTTTGGAATGTCGGTTGAGGATGACGAAGAGATGGAATTGGAACTGCCCGAGGTGTTGCGACCGTATCAAGCGGATGGCGTGCGCTGGATGTATCGTCTGAGTGAACTGCAAATGGGAGGAATTCTGGCCGATGATATGGGCTTGGGTAAAACGCTGCAATCATTGACCTTTGTGCAGGCTTGGGGTGGGCGGACGCTTGTAGTTTGTCCTTCCTCTCTGGTCTCGAACTGGGCCACGGAAGTTCGCAAATGGACTCCTGACTTGAGCTACGCCGAGTTTGTTGGTGGAAAGCGCGGAAGGATTCCCGAGGTTGATATTGTCATTACGAGCTATACCATTTTACGAATCGATGCCGAGAAATTTCATGCGCAGGAATTTGAAATCGCGATTCTCGATGAGGCGCAGCAGATCAAAAATCCCGAGGCGCAAATTTCCAAGGTGGTGTATCAATTGAAAGCCCGGCATCGCTTTGCTGTAACTGGAACGCCGGTGGAAAACTCCCTGCAGGATCTCTGGTCGATCATGCGCTTTGCCCTGCCGGGATATTTGGGGCCGCGGAGGGCGTTTATGGAACGATTCGAAAAGCCGATGCGCAAAGGTGGTGATCCCGCTTTGGCGAGACGACTTTTCCGAAGATTAAAGCCAGTGGTGATGCGGAGGTTGAAGTCCGAAGTGGCCAAGGATCTTCCCGAGCACATCGAGCAGGTTCGCTATTGTGATCTCACCTCGAAGCAGTCGGGAATCTATCGACAGCTGCTTCAGGAAAGTCGTTCGCAGGTGGATTCGGCCGAGGATGGCAAGAAACGAATGGTGGCTTTGACGGCATTGCTGCGACTTCGTCAGGCGTGTTGCGACCTGCGATTGCTGCCGAATTTGAAAGTCGAAGACAAAGACGCGGGAATCAAGATGGATGAGTTGGAGCAGATGTTGGAGGAGGCGGTGGCTGGCGGACACCGGGTTCTGGTCTTTAGTCAATTCGTGCAGTTGCTGCAGGGTGTTGTGCCGATGCTGTTAGAGAGGGGATGGGATTATTGTTACCTCGATGGTTCGACCAAGAAGCGCGGAGAAGTAGTCGAGAGATTCCAAGAGGGGAGCGCTCCGGTCTTTTTGATCAGTCTTAAAGCAGGGGGGGTGGGCTTGAATCTAACAGCTGCCGACACCGTGATTCATTTGGATCCATGGTGGAATCCGGCGGTGGAAGCGCAGGCCACGGACCGGGCGCACCGGATCGGACAGAGGAATGTGGTGACGAGTTATAAATTCATCGCGCGGGGAACGGTAGAGGAAAAGATTCTCGCCTTGCAGGAAGAAAAGAAGCAGATGATGGAAGTGGCGATTGATGGGGCGGGGGCTTTGGTTCCAGGATTGGAAGAAGACGAATTGTTGAGTTTGTTTCAGTGACAAAAAACTGAATTTCTTTGAATGGAAGTCGGGTGGCACTGGTCTCAAAACTAAAAAAAATTACTGACACTTGGACTGGTCGGAGCATTTGTAGGCATGGGTGCGAGCTGCACAACCTCTTATGATCAATACTGACGCGCTCAATCTGCAGTGACTCCCGGAGGCGCTCTTCTGGGGGCTGCGGCTCTTGGTGCGATCGCTTATTCCGCTGGTAAAGACCGCGGGAAGTATCAGGAGCGCCACAAAAATTACGGTTATAGAAATTATGGCGGAAGCAGGTATGGTAGAGGCTACCGGAGTCACTATGGTGGAAGTAGCTACGGTGGGAATTGCGGAACGGGAGGATACGCCGGTGGTCATGGAGGGTATGACCGCCACTGAGACAGTCTTGAACAGTCGATCGGCTGGTCAAACCAACAAAGGGAGCCTTCTCGGGGGATCGATTGATTCTGCGGGAGGGCCTTCGAAGTTTTCAGACACGAAGCGATCAAATTCCTCTCGTGTTTTTTTAGAGAGTTTTTCCTGGATCTCTTCCTCGCACTCGGAGCACACCATCATGGGGAAGGGGCCGAAGACCATGTCGCTGCCAAAGGCCATACAGGCGACAGAGTAGTCTTTGATCTCATTCAGAGGTTTGAGACAATGAGCGCAATCGCGGAGGTATTCGGTGTGATGTTCACTGTCGCCAAAGCGATTTTCGCGCTCCCTGAGATTTTTGTTTGATTGGAAATGATTTTCCAGGGTGCCGCGGGATTCCGATGACATTTCATCAATCATTTTCTGGCGACAGGAGAGACACATCGCGTATTCGAAAATACATTCGGGGCCTTTGTAAACTTTTGTGACGGTGTAGGGGTCGGAGATTTCGTCGAAGCGCTCTTTGCAGGTGAGGCATGATTTAAAGGGACCGTCGTGTTCGACGGAATGAAACAGAGAAGGAATGTCGCTCACAGTGCTGGTGTCTTAATTCGGTTGAGTGGAGAGGGCAAGTGAAGTGGGGAAAGTTGGTTTAAGAATCTGCTAATTGGGGCAGAATGTCCCACGCTTTCGGGGCAGACTGGGTAAAACGTCCTATTTCAGATCCCTAGTTCAAAAGGATAAGCACCGAGATGTGATTTTTTTCAGGGATCTTTAACGAATCGTCCGGATGGAAATAGCTCTCTAATCGTTTCATTAGAAGTATCCGAAGCAGATTAAAACTCGGATAACTTATAAGATGTCACTCAGATTTTCGAGATTTTCAAAAAAAAAGTAATAAGTGGTGCCCGGCGTGCGTCAAAAAAAGTAACAGGAGATGAAATTACAATGTGAAGACATTTTATAGGCAAAAAGCTCAAATGGCTACGCTTCACCTCAAACCAGAAAATTTATGAAAACAGCACCTAAATCCGATCGCTCGCTCGCTCAGTATGATTCTGACAGCAGTTTAAGAATCTACATGCGAGAGATTTCGAAGACTCCCTTGCTGACCACTGAAGAAGAGGTCGACTTGGCTGCCCGCATCAAGAAGGGCGATAAAGAGGCTCGCACCCTGATGATTAAAGCTAATCTGCGCCTTGTGGTTAAGATCGCCCAGGATTACTCCAATTATGGATTACCGCTTCAGGATCTCATTTCGGAGGGTAACATAGGCCTAATGAAAGCCGTGGAACGATTTGACCCGGCGAAAGGGGGCAAACTTTCAACCTACGGGTCATGGTGGATCAAGCAGTCGATTAAGCGGGCCTTGGCCAACCAGAGCAAAACGATCCGTCTTCCGGTCCATATGGTTGATAAAATCGCGAAACTTCGCCGGATTTCCAGGATGCTGACCGAGGCCAATGGTCGCGAACCGACTGATGATGAGCTCTGTGAGGAGACCGGTATTTCCCGGAAAAAGCTCACCATGCTCAAGCGGGCCGCCCAGCGTCCGACTTCTCTGGATGCCCCCGTGGGCGACGATGAAAGCTCCAGTTACTCGGAAATTATTAGTGATGAAAGGGCGGTGAATCCTCTCGACGCGCTTTCAGACAAGAATATGCACGGTGAACTGGAAGATTTGCTGGAAGTTTTGAACGAAAGAGAATCGAAAATCATCGATGCACGCTTCGGTTTGGGCGGAAAAACGCCTATGACACTCGAAGAAGTTGGTCGTGAATTTGGGGTAACTAGAGAAAGAATTCGTCAATTACAGAATATTGCGCTCGACAAGATGCGAAAAAATTTGCGAAAACGCGAGAAGCCGATGCTAATTTCTCTCTCGAGAAAAGCTAGCTGAGGTTAGATAACACAATCCATTGCGATTGGGATCGTAGGTGTGAAGAGTGGTAAGGGTGACCTTACCACTCTTTTTCTACCCCGTTGTCACGGGTCGAAGCGGATGGATTTCGACGTCGACCCCTTCGCTGTAGAGTGAGGAAACGGGTGGGCCCTCCAAATGGAAACCATTCCAAACGAGAGGTTCTTTGTTCCATTCGCCTGTCTCGGCCCTTCTGAAGGGATAGGGAACATGGTGGACTTGTCCGCTGAAGAGCTCGTCTTGGTGATTGGTCGAGAAAAGGAGGTAGCGCTCGAGAAGAAAGAATTCGAGAGAGCCGGGTTCAGCGAGTTGAACCTCGCCCCTACCCCGATAGAAATAGCTGGCTGGTTGCTTTTGGCCTTTTCGCTGGCAAGAGTAGTTCGTGAAGCCGTCCGTTGGTTCGGCGTTCATGGAGGCGTGCTGGTAGGGCAGATGAAAAAACCGGCGGGCGAGTTCGACGGCGATCGGTTGGTTGCAATCGAGTGAAAAGAACCAAACGCCCGGACGGCCGTGTTGATCGTGAACGTAGACCCTGACATTGAGTTCGAGAAAGTTGGATAGCCAGGGAACGCAGGGGAGAAAGCGTGGGCGGACTTTCTGCATGAAAAAGGGGACCACGCCGAGGTAGGTTTTTCCTTTGTGAATGTCCACGGAGAGGTGATTGGGCAGTCGTTCTCTGATGAGTTTCGGATCGATCTCCCAATGCAAAAAGAGGAGCTCGGACCAGCGCTGAGACATGACGTGGGAAGAGCTTGGTTTTTCCCTCACCGAGAGGCGATCTGACATTGTGGGTGTTCCCATGACGCTAACCTGCGACAGGCGGCGAAATTTGCAATCGAGGATCAGACGGACAATCGCTTGCAATTCCCCCGCTCTGGTGCTTTATCTCGCCCGCCCATGGCTGACGAAAAAGACCGGAAGACTCTAGAGGAGCGCAACCAGATGTCCGATCTGGAGCGCCTGCGCCACTCCTGTGCCCATGTGCTCGCAACCGCGATCTCGCGGATTTGGCCGGATGCCCAGTTTGCGGCCGGTCCTCCGGTGGAGGGTGGATTTTACTACGATGTTGATCTGGAGCACCGGATTTCACCAGCGGACTTTGATCAAATCGAAGCTGAGATGAAAAAGGTTGTGAAGGAGAATGCTCCTTTCGAACGTATGGTGGTGAGTCGGGATGAGGCGATGGTGATGGCCAAATCGGGACGTTTGGCCTCGGTCGCTGACCGCGAGGTCGAATCGATCTTCAAGGTGGATCTCTTGAATGACATTCCGGAAGACGAAGAGATTTCGATTTATAAGAATGGCGACTTTTGGGATCTCTGTGCGGGACCTCATGTCGGACGCACCGGGAACTGCAAAGCTCACAAGTTAATGTCGGTGGCAAGCGCCTTTTACAAAGGCGACAAAGACCGTCAGTCGTTGCAACGGATTTACGGTACCTGTTTTAAAAACCGCACACTTCTTGATGAACATCTTGAGTGCCTCGAGGAAGCTAAGAAGCGCGATCATCGCCGTCTTGGAAAGGAGATGGGGTTGTTTACCTTCGATGAGTCGGTAGGGCAGGGACTTCCTCTCTGGAAGCCGAGGGGTGGAATCATTCGTCGTGAGCTTCAGGATTTCATTACAGAAGAGTTGGACAAGCAGGGTTACTTTCAGGTCTTCACGCCACACATTGGGAAGTTGGATCTTTATCGTACTTCGGGTCACTTTCCGTATTACGAAGACAGTCAGTTTCCACCGGTGGTGGAGAGGGATGCCCTCAAGAAACTGGCCGATGAGGGGACTCCCTGTAGCGAATTGCTGAACAAGATTTCCATCGGTGAAATTGAAGGCTTCCTTCTCAAACCGATGAATTGCCCACATCACATTAAGATTTTTGATAGCGAGCATCGTTCCTACCGTGACTTGCCGGTTCGTCTGGCGGAGTTCGGAACGGTGTATCGTTGGGAGCAAAGCGGGGAACTTGGCGGGTTGACCCGTGTGAGGAGTTTTACCCAAGATGATGCCCACCTGTTCTGCACGCCTGACCAGGTCGGCGATGAGATCCAGGGCTGCCTTGGATTGGTGAAGAAGGTTCTCGGTACTCTCGGTATCACTGAATACGGAGTTCGACTTTCTCTCCGTGATCCGGATTCCGATAAATACGTCGGTGATCCCGAAGACTGGGATAAGGCCGAGGCTGCGCTGCGTGAGGCAATCCAGACTCTCGGTGTGGAATACACCGAAGAACTAGGCGAAGCGGCCTTCTATGGGCCCAAGATTGATTTCGTGGTCAAGGACGTCATTGGGCGTGATTGGCAGCTCGGGACAGTGCAGGTGGACTACAATCTTCCGAAACGTTTTGATCTTAGTTACATTGGCTCGGACAACGCGCCGCACCGTCCGGTGATGATCCATCGGGCCCCATTTGGCTCCCTAGAACGTTTCGTGGGGCTCCTCATCGAGCATTTCGAGGGGAAGTTCCCAACGTGGCTTGCTCCCGAGCAGGTCCGCGTTCTCCCCATTTCCGAGAAATTCACTACGGAAGCTAAGGCTCTTGTCAAAGCGCTGGCCGACGTGGGAGCCCGCGTTGCAATCGATAATACCGGTGACAAAATTGGTGCTAAGATTCGACTTGCGCGGATGGATCGAGTTCCATACCTTGCCGTCATTGGCGCCAAGGAGGTCGAGGAACACTCGGTCAGCGTGCGTCAACGAGATCAAGGCGATCTCGGCAGTATTCCGATGAATGATTTTATTTCCAAAATTTCTCAAGACATTACCACCCGCTCGTTATGATGATCGGAGCTAGGTTCACATTGACTTCTGTCTTGAGTTCGAGTGCGCGAATAAAGCGCGTCATCCCTCACGACATCTCCTTTGGGGAAGTGTCATCCAAAACCACAACCAGCTAAGACCATAGCCAAGAAGAAGAAGTTCAAAAGAGCACGTCGGGACATGACCCGAGTGAACGATCGTATTCGTGCTCCAAAAATCCGAGTTGTATACGGCGAAGGCCAACAGCTTGGCGTTATGTCAACGCGTGAAGCGCTTGATAAGGCCAAGTCTGTCGGGCTTGATCTCGTCGAGATTGCAGCCAATGCTGACCCACCGGTTTGTCGCATCGTGGATTACGGCAAGTATAAGTATGAGCAGTCCAAGCTCAAAAAGACTTCCAAGAGCAAAGGTCCGGCCAAAATGAAGGAAGTGAAATTCCGTGTTCGGACGGAGGACCATGACTACAACATCAAGTGCGCCCGCGCTGAGAAGTTTCTCGACGAAGGTCACAAAGTACGTGTGCAACTTCAGTTCCGAGGTCGTGAAAACGCCCACCGCGATCTTGGCTTTACTGTCATGGACCGGGTGAAGAACGATCTCAAAGGGATGGCTCATGTTGACATGGAGCCAAAGCTGGCCGGTCGAGCCATAGGGATGGTTTTGTCGCCACTTCCCGAAGATAAGAGGGAGCGCCACTTCATGCTTTCCCACGGCGAGTTGATTCACGAGGACGAAGCGAAGGATGCTGAATTCGACGACGATGATATTGAGGACGGAGGAGAGCACGACGAGGGCGAAGAATAGACCTCATGTCTGCCAGGCTCTTTCTCTTTGATGTCGACTGCACATTGATCGATACGGGTGGCGCCGGATTAAGAGCGATCACTGCGACGGTGGAAAAAATCTTCGGAAACGAGGGTCCTCCGCTCGATCTGGCTGGTAGTACCGACAGTGGAATTGTGCGCGGATTGTTCGAGCATTTCGATCGTCCCCATGACGCGGCGATTGAGGCAGAATTTTATGCGGTTTATCTTCCTCTGATGAAGCGGAATCTTGAGTCGGATGAGTTTGAAGGGAAGGTTCTGCCTGGAGTGGGTCGCCTGATAGAGGCCTTGGAGTCGGATGGTCATACGCTCGGTCTGCTGACCGGAAATATCGAGCAAGGTGCAATCGTGAAAGCGGCGCATTACGGGTTAGCGGAGCACTTTCAGTTCGGGGCCTTTGGAGATGATCACTGGGATCGGAACAAGCTCGGACCGATTGCGTTGGAGCGGGCGAATCGTCATGCCGGAAAATTATTTTCAGCGGATGATATTCTTGTCATTGGAGATACTCCGAAAGACGTCGCTTGTGCCCATGCGCTCGGAGCGCCTTGTTTGGCAGTCGCGACCGGATCTTTTAATGCGGATCAGTTAAGAGAATGCGGCGCGGATCAAGTGCTTGAGACTTTGGAAGGCGCGGAAGAGAATCTCCTCAGTCATGCCCGATTTGGAATTTGAAAAGCGCTACGCCTCGACGGGGATTGTCGTTGGGGTGGATGAAGCGGGGCGGGGGCCCTTGGCGGGACCTGTTTCGGTGGGAGCAGCCATTGTGCCGGAGGATTTTTCCCATCCAGTGATCAATGATTCCAAGAAGCTCAGCGAGAAAGCGAGGGAGAAACTTTTTGATGAACTCGTCGAGCGGGATGATATTCAATGGGCGGTCAGTCTTGTCGAGGCGTCCGAGGTCGATGATGTCAATGTCCTCAAAGCGACCCACCTCGGAATGGCTCGCGCGGTGAAAGCTTTGAGAGTGAAACCGGGGATGTGTCTCATCGATGGATTGCCCGTTCCGAATTTTCCCTATCCGCACGAAGGAATTGTAAAAGGAGATGGAAAGTCGCTTTCGATTGCCACGGCGAGTATTTTCGCCAAAGTGACGCGAGATCGTATTATGAGAGAGGCCGCAAAGAGCTATCCTGAGTATGGTTTTGAGCGTCATAAAGGATATGGGACAAAAGCGCATTTGGAGGCTCTCGCACGGTATGGCCCGTGTGCGCTCCACCGTCGCTCGTTTCAGCCCGTTGCTCAGCTCTCCCTCCCGCTTGACGAATCTTGAGCCAAGGGAGATTGGCGAAGTCGGAGAGAGGATCGCGGCGAGCCATCTCCAGCGTCTCGGATGGAAGGTTCTCTACCGGAATTTCCGTGCTCCTCGAGGCGGGGAGGTAGATTTGGTGATGAGAGGGGGTGAGAATCTCGATATTCTCGTTTTTGTGGAGGTGAAAACCCGGACGAGACGTGATTTCGGGCGCCCGCTCAGGGCGGTGAATGCCGAGAAGCAGGCCTTGATCATTCGAGGTGGGACGGAGTGGTTGCGCCTTCTTGGGCGGGAGCGGCGATTTGACGAGCCGGAGGACCGGAGGCGGAAGATTTCCTGGCGATACGACGTGGTGGAAATCGTTCCCGAGGAAGGAAAAAAGCCCGATGTGAACCTCGTTGAAGAGGCGTTTTAGGCTAAATTGGTCCAAATAGGTGTCGATTAGAGGAAAAGACCCGAAATTGAGCTATTCTACTGACAACTTTTAGGTCGTGCCGCGTTTGTATCGGTGTAGGTTTCTCGCAGTTGAGGATATGAAAATTCAAGCTACCAAAAACAATCAACGTCGTCCCCGACTGGCTCGGGGTTTTAGCCTTTTCGAAATGGTGATCGTGATGGGAATCATCGGAGTCATTTTGGGCTCGGTGATCTTCGCGTCGAAGAGTTTCGGTGATTCAGCCAGAGTGCAGACCACTCGCCAGGATTTCACCACTTTGATCACTCACCTCGATCAATATCGCAATATCGGAAGAAATGGTTATCCCACTGAGCCTCAAGGACTTGAGGCTTTAATTAAGAAGCCGGGCTCTAGCCCAATTCCCCGCGACTGGGTCCAATCTCTCCCTGAGATGCCGAAAGACCCTTGGGGGAATGATTACACCTATAAGCTTCCCGGATCGAAAAAGCCAAACGAGCCCGAGCTGATCAGTAACGGACCGGATGGTGTTTTTGGCAACGAGGACGATCTGAGTAGCCAGGACTAATTCTCAACAATTCAATGCGCCACTTTTGCCATGACTCTCGACGATCACTGAACCTCCCAGGTTTCAGTATCATTGAGATTGTTGTGGTTTTGGGAGTGGCGGTGGTGCTTTTTGGCACGGTGGCGGTTGTTGCCAATACTCCGAATGAAGAAAAACTCCTTCGGGAGGAGCACGGGAAAATTGAAGAGATGGCTCTCTCGGCACGGACTATGTCGGTGAGCTACCAGCAATCGTTTTTGATCGAGCTTAGAGAGGGAGGGGCATCGATGACTCCTCTGGTGAATCCCAACGAAGAGCTTCAGAATGAATTGGCCGGCGAAGGGCTAGCCCGCAATGGCACCCTGGCGCCCCTCGAGAGTCTAGGGTGGCCGCGGGTGGCGTCCGTTGATCCTGACTATGATATTTATGTGCGTCGCTGGGGTCAGAGGGATTTTGTGTTGCTCCGTGGCGATAGGGTTGAACGTTGGATTCACGAGCCCAATGGGCTTTGCGAGCCTATCTCGATACAGATCGTCAAAGACGAGGGCGATAACAGTCTAATTCGGGTTTACCATCCGCTGACCGGACTGGCAGAGGATGAAGAATTAACCATTACCGGGACTAAATGAAGACGCGTTTGAGTTCAAAGAAACGCGGCTTCATGTTGATGGAGGTGGTTTTGGGTTTGATGGTTTTTTCAATTTTGGCTGTCGGTTATACCGGAGCGCTCAAAGCTCTTCGCCGAAACTCCATGGCGGTAGAGGAGCAAATCGCCATCACCAAGGTTGTCGACAGTGCGCTGCGTGAGACCTTGTATTACCCGACTCTGGAGGAGGGAGAAATCGTCGCTGACTATGAGCGGGGGATTGAGGTGGTCACGGTGATTGAGCCGATGGAGGAACTATACAACGAGGAGGGAATCGAGTTAACGCAGATGTTTAAGGTGGTGGTAACCGCCCGCTATACCTTGGATGGTATTGAGAAAGAACAAAGCGCAGTCGGTTGGCGCTATCTCCCGCTTTACAAGCCATGATGCGAAGCGCCCGATACTCCCGGAGTGGCTTCACCTTGGTGGAGCTTGTGCTGTCCATGGTCATTATGGGCCTGTTGATGGGATCGATTTTCAAACTCGCTGATGCGACAGTGAAGTCGACCAGGGCCATGGTTGATCATCAGAGTGAAGAGATTACTCGTGATGCTTTTTTCACCTTGATGAAAAGGCACTTCGAAGAACTTCCGGGAAACTGTCGGATGGATCTTCTGCCAACCTCGGAATCCGAGCCTTTTCTCTCGGAGCTTACTTTTCAGAATGCTCCGGTGTCATTCGACTGGGGCGGAATTCCCATGTCAGCAGAGGCGATGCGGATCATCACGGTTAAGGATTTGGATGGCTTGGATATTGTCATCGAATACTTTGATGAGCCAATCCTCGATACCGACGAAACTCTTGCTGAGAGGGGAATCGAGCCGATCGCTTCAGTTGTCTTGCTCGAAGGTCTCTCACGTTTTGAATGGAACGTCCTCGATGGTCGAAACCTGAATGTAGAGCGTGACGAATGGCCCTACGAATGGGAGGTGAGAAACAGGCTGCCGTCTTTCATTGAATTGACGGCTCAGTTCGGTGAGAATGGTGAGGTGATTCGGCGGATGTTTTGGTGTCCGACAAAGGTGAGTCCGGTGACACGGATGCGCCAATTGCAAAATAGTGCGCGATCGGCTGCCCAGCAAAATGGAGCGAATGCCGGTGGTGTAACGGTTAACCCCAACCCTCGTCCGAATCCCGAAAGTCCTCGTGGGGGAAGTGCGTCTGACCGGGCCAAGCGTCCGACAGGGCCACCAGCTGGAAAGGGGGGTGGACGATGAGGAAAAAATCACTTAAGCGTGGAGCTACCATGGTGGCGGTCTTCTGGATCATGGCAGTCATGGGGTTGGCGATTGTGGCGTCGCTCCGTGTGGCACGTTACCAGATGGATGTGGTGAGCTCCCAGGTGGCTGGGATTGAAGCACGACAGTATGCCGAGATGGGAATCGCAATTGCGGCAAATCCCAGGGTGGAGGTTTGGGATCAGATGCTCGGGCAGAGATTTGAAAACGGAAGTGGCTTTAATGCGCAAATTCGTTCCGAAGGTGGCCGCTTCAACATCAATTTCATTTTGATGAGCCAGGATAAGGTGTTGTTGCGCCAAATCTTTGACCATTGGGGAATCGATCTCGATGTGTCTTCGGAAATCACCGACGCCTTGATGGATTGGATCGATAGCGACGATGATATTCAGCTCAATGGTGCTGAATTAGACTGGTATGAGGGGCAGGGGTTTCTGAATCGTCCCTTTAACCGTCCTTTTTACGATCTTGACGAAATGAGATTGGTCCGCGGGATGGAAATCGTCGAGGCCGCTAATCCACGCTGGCGGGATTGGTTTACGGTCTGGAGCAGCGGGGGATTGGACGTCAATGAGGCTCCAGCCGAGTATCTTGCGATCGCAGCTGATGGAAATATTGAAGAGGCTATTGCTCTAGTGGAAATTATCGATGGACCTGATGGTATTCGGCGGACCGAAGATGATCAGAAATTAGGGTCTGCCGATTTTATGAATCAGATGGGAATGAGCCCTGATGAGCAGGCCCAATACGGAGCCCGGTTCAACCGCCAAGCCGAACAAGTGACGCGAATTGAAAGTATCGGCTTTTCAGGAAGCGTCAGACGTAAGATTGTCCTGATTATTCAGAACCGAAGCAACGGGCGACCGACAATTTTGGACCGTAGAGAAGAATTAATTCAATGAGTGCGAAGAAAGGAGACTTATGTCTGTTCCTACCAGGAGCGGAAGGTTGGGAAATTTGGAATGGGACGGCCGCCGAGGGCTTTCAGCTGCAGTTGTCGACCGAGCATTTGTTAGCTCTGGAGGTAACAGAGAAGATGACTGGACCAGTGCAGATGGCGCTGCCAGTGAGGCAATTGTCTGCTCTGCCTTTCAAGGCTCAGACCGAGGATCTTTCCATCTTGGAGGATCTCGCAATGATGCATTTGGAGAAAAACGGGACACGGCCCGCTCTCGATGGGGGGCAGCTCAGTGATCATTTCGTTTATGGAAAGTCCGGTGAAGAGACTCTCCTCACTGCAGTGGTTTTGAATCCGCCGCAGGAAGGCCAGTTGCCTCGTCGGAGCCCGCAAGCTTTTGATCTTTCGCCGCGGTGTCTTCCGCTTCCGGAAGGAAAAGTGGTAGTTTGGCGTGAATTGGGTCGATGGGTTTTTGCGATCGGTCGGCCGGGTGGGGTGCTTTATTTTCAGTGCTTTTCTGGCGACCGCCTCGATGAGCGGGGTGGGAACGATGTGCGTCTTGCCCTGACCCAGTTGCAACTTCAAGGTGTGCTGGAATCATTTCCCGATGAGGTCGTCGTCTGGTCGCACGGATCGGCCACTGATGCCCGAGCCGAGGAGTTGGAAAGTTTTTCGCGTGGATTGGGACTTTCCGCCAGCAGCGCTCCGAAACCCGCGCCGAGCTGGCCCGCGCCGCCGAGCCGTTTGCTCCCGGCCGATGTCCGGGCCGAGCGGATGGAGAAAAAAAACCAGCGGAACCGCAATCTGATGGTTGCGGCTGCGCTGATTGCCTATGTGGGCTTGGTCGCTTTCTTGTTCTTCAACCTTAAGTCGGCAGAGGAAAAGGTGACGATTGCGCAGAAAAAGTTGACATCCTTGGGACCTGAGGCCCTAAAACTGCAGGTGCACCAGGATAAATGGGATGAGCTCGCGCCGGTAGTGGATAATGAATTCTACCCGTATGAGGTTCTCTATAGGGTCTACAAGGCTTTGCCTAATACCAAGACCGAGCGCAATGTTCGTTTGACCCATGTGGAGGTGATCAATCAGTTCAAGGATGTCGATGGAGGACGGCAAATGATCCGGGAAGTTACCGTCAAAGGACAAGCTCCCGAGAACGCTCCGATTGGCGAATACAACGATAGCTTGATCAAAGCTGCCGATCTTGAGGATTTTAAATGGATAATGCAGACACCAACGAAGACAAGAAATGGTGACTGGAGCTTTATCTACACAGCAGAAGTTCAAAACTAACGAATTTACCAAATGACACCTCGCGAAAAGAACCTCCTCATTCTCCTTTGTGGCACCTTGTTTCTGGTGCTGAATGTGGTGGGCTATAAGAAGTTGTATGCTCCGAAAATTACTGCCGCCAACGCCAAGGTGTCGACCTTGGAGCGCGAGTATAAAAGGGCTGAAGGGAATCTAAAACAGAGTGATCGGTGGCAGAAATCGATGGATTGGTTGGAGAGCAGAGAAGGAAAACCCACGACTTACGCCGAAGCTCAATCCAAGCTTCAGACCTTCATGCGAAAGCAGGCGGATGCCCGGGGCTTGACTACCCGTGATGAAGGATTCCTCCCTCATGTCGAGGGACCTTACTACACCCGTGTTCGGGTGAAATACAAACTCACTGGAATGGAGCAACAGGTCCAGCAGTGGATCATGAGCGTGCATCAACCCCGCCAGTTTCAAGTCATCACCAGATTGATCATGAAGCCTCAGACCAACGATCTGACCCGTATCGATATCGAAGTGGAGGTGGAGAAATTCATCATCCTCGCCGCTCCTAATAATCCTGTATAGTCCCATGAAACTTCTTAGCTTTCTCCTTTGCGCCGTGACCGCAGTCACTCTCCAGGCGGATGAACCGCCGGAGACTTATATTCCCAGCCGTTATTATGATCTCTGGAAAAACTCTCCCTTCACCGATCCACCACCGGTGGAGGAGAAGGAAGAAGTTAAAAACGACCTCGAGGACTGGGTGCTCATGGGTGTTCGGAAATACAAGGACAGCCAGATTGTTACGGTGGTGAATTCCAAGGACCGGGCTCAACGGGTCGAGATTCCAAGTTCTGATGCCAACGAGTTGGGTTTTGCGATTCTCGAGGTCAAGATGGCCCGGAGTTTCCTAAATACCGAAGTGCGTCTTCAAAAAGGTCCTCATCGAGGATGGGTGCAATATGACCCCAAATTCCTCGTAGTAAAGCGGGCTGTCGGTCCGAGCAAGAGTTCAAAGACCAGCAGTAAGCAGCCACCGCGCCCGGGATCGCCGAGCCAAAGTAAACCGCCAGTCCCCGGCGGGTCTCGCACTCCAAGTAAAAGCACTGGGAAACCAAGCCCTCCCTCTGCCCCCGGATCAAGCCCAACCACCAGCTCAGCTGGAACAAAGGGAACCACGACACCACCCAAGAAAAGCCGTGTGCGTTACGTGCCCCGACCTAAATAAGGAGCGCAATCATTTACCTAATCACTTTATCGTATGAAATATTCCCTGACTGCCTTAATTGGCCTGACTCTCATCGCTTCGGCCCAGGAACCTCCCGTGCCTGATGCTCCCGTGCCTGATGCTCCCGTGCCTGATGCTCCCGTGCCTGATGCTCCCGTGCCTGATGCTCCCGTGCCTGATGCTCCCGTGCCTGAT
>Ga0115013_10000317_pt1 | contig 29448 bp, 21 predicted proteins | sample SouAtlMetagenome_2_FD_88686 | JGI IMG/M metagenome (GOLD analysis project Ga0115013, IMG submission 88686) | Marine eukaryotic phytoplankton communities from Atlantic Ocean - South Atlantic ANT15 Metagenome | ecosystem: Environmental > Aquatic > Marine > Oceanic | place: South Atlantic Ocean...
AAACATCAATGAATGCATCCTTGAATTGAATTGGAAAAACATTAAGTGCTGGATTGATGTGAACTAGTGCCATTCTCTTTAGTAGACTCGCTACTAAATCGCATTATTTTGAGTTTCAGGAAAGTTACTCGTTTAATGATCTGCCTTGGTCGAAATCTATGTGCGGGTCAGCGCAGTACATGGGAAGGCTTGAAGTTTGCTTGAGCTTTGAGCTACTTGAGGTTGCTACTTAATTTCTCAACTATTGCTTCTGTTGTCTCTATGGGGATTAACTGTCCTGTGAAGTCACAGGCAACCTTTATTTGCGACGCTTGGTCAGATCTCCGAAGTCATCGTCGTTGGGTTGCATGAATTGCCAGACGACTGGCACCGTGAACACCACAACAAGCCCGATGGTGGCCCAAATTGCAACGGTGTAGTCGCCCATTGAATCCATTCCTGCAGCGGTGACCATAACGGGAAACCGTCTGAACAGGCCATCATCCGCAATCCATGATTCCCAGCCAGTGAGGATGCGATGCCTTGATCGCGCTGCTGTCCATTGTCTGGATTGAGTTGGTGCCCTTGTGTGGTCTTTGTCCGCCGACGCTTCCAGGAGGTGTGTGCATCGCGCTTGGCGTTCCTCTCCAGCAGGCTCTCCAATGCTTGGAGCCATGACCTATGGCACTTATGGGGCTTGAATCGTGCTCTTGTGGGCAGTGCGGTCTTCCTGGGACAAGTTGTTCGGCATTCACCTCTACATGTCCCACTGGATCGATTAAGGTTGAAACACGTTGGCCCTAAGAAGGGCGCAGTTCGATCTCAAACAGGCAACGGGGTTTGAGGCGCTGTAGGAGGTTCTAATGAACACCCTCGCAATGATCAAAGAGAAAGAGCTCAAAGCTCGTCGTCTTCATGACGCACAGCATTCTTTTGCTGCTTCGTCTGAGGGTTGTGATGTCACGTCGGCACACATGTCACCCACCAAGCTGGTGGATTGCACAATCTGATTTCAGTGATCGGATTTCGTGAATCCTTGCCCCGCCAATGCGGGGCTTTTTTTATGCGAGCAAACTTGCTTCGTGCTCATTGCCGACAGACGATATCTGAGTGGGTGTCTTGATTGTGTTCGTTTAGAACCCTCCGAATCGAAGGCACACTTCCAGGGCTCCAAGTCCGAACAGGAACGTGCCACCAAGAAACGCCAATTCTTTTTTACTCTTGGCCATGAGTCGAAGGGCGGGGCCCAGAAACAACGTTGGGCCAAATCTAAAGGAAGTCTGAAGACCCAGCATTTCGAAAGGTTGCCGTTTTAGCGCTCCCTCCTGCTTGCGTTGCACAGGTTCATGACATAGGCGTCACAAACCAGCTGGTTTGTGGTGTTGCTTGACAGATCTAAATACTTTTCAGAAGGAATAATCCGGAGCTACCAACCTTTGCGCTGAAATTTCAGGAGAGGCTGCGGGCTGAGCTGTTTGGGTTGGGCCACGATCTCTCTAACCCGTGCGTCAGCTCCAAGCCGATCTCTTAGAAGCGGATGCATGGAAGCCGGAGCTGCAGGCAGAGCAGGGTGCAAGATGGCGAGACGGTCTGTTTTGGTTGGGCGTCAAAAAAAACCTGTTGCAGCCGAAATCTTCGACTGCAACAGGGTTCAACACCGAAGCCGATGACCTGACTTGAACAGGCGACCCACGCTTTACGAAAGCGTTGCTCTACCGGCTGAGCTACATCGGCGGCCATAGGAAATTAACATTCAGGTTCACGCAAACAGCTTTTGAGCGCTGAACCCGAGGGAGATCAGGGGTTGGACCCGGCCATGCGGGAACGGCTGCTGCGTGAATCACGCACCCCCTGGCGTGGGCTGCGACGGTTGCTCTGGATCGCCTTGTTCGCTTCCGGAGGTCTCGGCCTCTTCGTGATGAGCTTCAGCATCAGTGCTGGCACCAGTGATGTCGGGACTGACCTGGCCATTCAGGTCGGGGCTGTGGTCCTCTTCGGGGGATTGCTCTGGTTCGATCGCGATCGGGGCGACGGCTGAAGCTGTTTCATCGTCGTTTTCTGCAGAGCTGATTTTGCTCTTTTCCGAGCTCTGTTCAGGTAAGTCTGAATTGGCTGCCGTCTCTGCGGATTCTGGTTGGGAGCTCGGTTCTGAATCGAGAGCTGGTTGCTGATTTGATTGCTGATCAGTTTCAGCATTGCTGCCGGCGACATCGCTGTCTGCAGCGCCCTCGCCATTCTGATTGTCGTCGTCGGGCTCTTTGAGGAGCTCTTGTTCAACGTCGAAGGCTTCGACGTCAATAGAGGCCACTGCGTCATCCGCGTCTTGATCGTCTGCTGAGATGACCTCTTGATCCTCGTTGTTCGTTTCAGGCAAGTCCTCCACGAGGACCTCATCAGCATCGGTTTCAGCAGGATCAGTTTGGGGATCAGCTGCTGATGGCTTGAGTTCGTCTTCGCTCTCGTCTCTGAGTGATGCCTTTGATGGCTGCCCACGTTTCTCTGCTGCCTCCCATTCCAGAAGCGGCGGTTGCAGCAGCCCAAGGCCAAGGGACAGGTGGGTGGTCTGTAGGTCGGCAGGGATGATTGGCGTGAGCTCTGCGAAGCTCTGGTCGCTGCGCGTCAACAGCCAGATGGCCTGGAAGAGCTGTTGCCATTGCCAGAGGATGAGTGTCAGCAACGGTCCAGCCAGCAGCAAAGCTGTCAGCCGGCTGCTGTTCTGCGTGGGCGAGAAGTTCACGACCAACAGAGCCGATTGGTCGACCCACCAAAACAGCGGCAGTAACAGCGCAATGCCGATGATCAAAGCTGCTTTCAGGCCAAGTGGCTGCTGAATGGCGCTGATGCGGCATTGATCAAGACTTCGCTTGGCAGGCGCAATGCGAACCAGGAGCAGTGATGCCCAGTCCGCGGAGCGCCGCCACAGCAGCACGCCGGGTGCGACGACAGCCAGGCCCCAGATCAGCAGACGCTCGAGAGCTGGGACCGGACCGTATGCAGGTCCGGCCAAGATGAGCCGCATCAGCTCGAGCTCCAGAGGAATGACGGCTAGCGCCATCAACTGAAGCCAGAGCAGTGGCTCTCGGCGGCTGATCATCAGGTGGTGAGCTTGCGGCGCTGAGTGACCATCTTGAAGGCTTCGATGCGATCGCCTTCTTGCCAGTTAGCGAAACGATCGGTGCCCACACCACACTCGAAACCAGTGGCCACTTCCTTGACGTCGTCTTTGTTGCGACGCAGTGAGTCGAGATCGCCGGCATAGACAATCTCCTTGCCGCGGTGGACCCGAACCTTGCAGTTGCGCTGAATTTTGCCAGTGGTGACATAACAACCGGCCACAGCACTCTTGCCAATGGTGAACACGGCGCGGACTTCAGCTTCACCCAGGGCTTCCTCGACAAGCTCGGGTTCGAGAAGACCTTCCATCGCCAACTGGATGTCTTCCAGCAGCTTGTAGATCACGTCGTAATCACGGACATCCACGCTGTTGGCATCAGCAGCCTTTCTGGCGCCTGAAGCCATCGAGGTGTTGAAGCCAATGATCACGGCTCCGGAAGCAGCCGCGAGGTCCACATCGGTCTCGGTGACTTCCCCAGGTGCTGAAAGCAGAACTCGCACTTGGACTTCGTCCTTGGGCAGCTGCTCCAGAGAACCGAGAATGGCTTCCACAGAACCCTGGACGTCGGCTTTGAGGATGAGGTTGAGCTCCTTGAGTTCTCCTTCATTGGCCTGTCCAGACATTGCCGTGAGCGAAACCCTGCGAGACGCCATTTGCTGGGCGAGGCGGGTCGCTCGGGCGTCGGAGGCTCGATCGCCGACAACGGCCCGTGCGGACTTCTCATCTGCGTAGACCTCGAATTCATCGCCGGCAGTGGGGACCTCGCTGAATCCGAGAGCTTCCACTGCGAAGGAGGGACCGGCGTCCTTCAGGCGCATTCCCGCATCGTCGACCATCGCCCGTACTTTTCCAAGCACTGGCCCAGCTGCCACCACATCACCTGTGTGCAATGTGCCGTTCTGAACCAGGAGCGTGGCCACAGGACCTTTGGCCTTGTCGAGGTGCGCTTCGATCACCGTGCCGCGGGCCATGCGATCGGGATTGGCCTGCAGGTCTTCCACTTCGGTGACCAGCAGCAGCATTTCCAGCAGCTTGTCGATGTTCTCTCCCTTGATGGCGCTCACAGGCACCATCACCACATCGCCGCCCCACTCTTCTGCAAGCAGGTTTTGTTCAGATAACTCCTGCTTGACGCGGTCAGGAGAGGCTCCTTCCTTATCGATCTTGTTGATGGCCACCACGATCGGCACTTCTGCAGCGCGGGCGTGGCTGATGGCTTCCAGCGTCTGCGGGCGGACACCGTCATCGGCTGCCACCACCAGAACAGCGACGTCCGTGACCTTGGTTCCCCTTGCACGCATGGCCGTAAAGGCTTCGTGACCAGGCGTATCAAGGAAGGTGAGCTTGCGTGCTGCGTTGTTGTGTTCGATCTCGACCTGATAAGCACCGATGTGCTGGGTGATTCCACCGGCTTCTCCAGCGGCGACCCTTGCTTTGCGGATCGCATCCAGAAGACTTGTTTTGCCGTGATCAACGTGGCCCATCACGGTCACCACGGGTGGACGTCGGATCAGGTGTTCCCGATCTGCTTCTTCGATCATCTCGACGGTCTTCTTGGCCGCCTCCTCAACGTCGTCTTGAAGGACCGGCACACCGAATTCCTCGGCCACCGTTTCGATCGTTGGCATATCCAGGGTCTGGGTGACCGTGGCGATGATCCCCTTGAAGAAGAGGGATTTGATGATTTCTGAGCTCTCCACGCTGAGCATGTCGGCGAGCTCCTGCACCGTGAGGTTGTCCTCCGGCACAACAATCATCTCCGGCCGCACTTGCTTGGCTTCGCGTGCTGCACGCAACTCCATGGCCCTGCGGCGCTGACGCTGGCGAGCGGTTTCCTTGCGCCGCTTGCGCATGGCCGCCACAGGTTTGGGTGTGGTTCTCTGCTGGGATTTGGGTTTGGCGGGACGAGCAAGGCTCGCCGACAACACCATGTTTTCCTGTTCACCGGCAAAACCACCGGTCTGCGCTGCCAGCGAATCATCGTTTTCGCCGATGATGTGGACCTTCTGGCGTTGCTTCTGAGGAGAGCGATTGCGCAGTGCCTCGAGCTTTGCACTGTCATCCCAGTCGGGGCGGCCGGGGCGTCGTTGTCCGCCAGGACCTGCTCCAGGACGGAAGCCCGGACGACGTGGGGCCGTTGCAGGAGAGGGGGTTGGCCGATTAACCGGTGGTGTGGCCTTGGGGCCATCCCCACGGGGAGAGACAGGAGTGCCATCGGGACGGCGCGGTGGCGGTACGGCTGGTCGACCCGTGGGCTTCTGCAGTTGCATGAGCTCACCGGGAGCCACCGGCTTACGCATGCCGGGCGGCATTGCAGGTCGATTGGAGCCAGCTCCACTGCGAGGCCCCGCACCAGGCCGCCCTCCTTCACCGCGGTTGCTAGTGCTGTCGCGACGGATCGGCTTGCCCACCAACTCAAGGGTGCTTCCGGGGCGTCCGGCACCTGGGCGGCCAGATGGTGAACCCGGTCGAGTGGGTGCGCCTGGACGTTGTGCTCCAGCTGGCCGCTGGGGTGAGCCGGTGCGCTGACCAGCGGGAGCTCCGGGTCGGGGAGCCCCTGGTCTTGGGGGGGCACCTGTTCCAGGCCGCTTCGGTTGGGGGCGTCCAACCAGTTCAGGCTTGGCCGGCCTCTGCGGGGCTGGCACCGTTCGGTTCACCGGTGATTTGGGCTGGGGCCGTCCCGGTGGTGGAGGAGTTGGGCGCGCACCTCCTTCGCTTGGTGCCCGACGGATCGGCGCCGTATTGCGGGGTTTCGCTGCTGTTGAGGGTGAGGGCGCACTGGGTCTGGCCGGCGGCGCGGTTGGCCTGCTGGCCGTGCGATTTGGTGCTGGGGCAGCAGCGGGTCGAGGTGTCGGCTGCTGGGGTGCCTGAGATTGGCGTTCAACCGGTTTCTGAGCAGGCTGCTTCAGAGGAGGTTCCTTGCGAACCAGTGTCTGTGGTGGTGCTACGGGTTTTTGCGCCGTTGTTTTCGGGGGCGCACCGGCCTGAGGTGCTGCAGGTTTTGAAGGAGCGGCGGGCCTTGCAGGCGGTCGCTGAGGCGAAGCTGCAGCACGGGTGGGTGCTGCTGGAGCAGGAGCCGGTTTCGGCTGTGCTGGCTTGACTGGTGCAGAGGCTTCAACGCCGGCGGCCTTCTTCACCGAAAGGATTGACTTCCCTGGTGCGGGTTTCGAGGGAGCTGCAGCAGGACGGGGAGCACCACCGCTCTTCAACATCGTGCGGATCTTGCCTGCCTCGGATTCGCTGATCGAGCTGCTGTGGCTCTTGGCCGCAATGGACAGCTTCTCAGCGGCATCCAGCACGTCTTTGTTGTCCAGGCCAAGGTCCTTGGACAGCTCATAGATTCTGACTTTGCCGCTGCTGGTCATTCAGGTCTCCGGTCGGTCCGGGCACGTGGTGCTCGGGGCACCACACAAGGTGGGGCCAGTGTTCATCTTGCCTCAGCGGCTGATTCCTTGTTTGGTTTCAGCCGCGTTCTCAGCTCCTCAATCGCGCTGTCGGGCACCTGGCATCGCAGGGCTTTGTGCAGGCGTTTTCGGCGCTGTGCTTCCTCAAGACAGCTCTCCTTACGACAGAGATAGGCCGAACGACCCATGCCCTGATCCAGGAGAACCCCGTCCCGATGGTCGCGGATGACCCGCCAAAGAATGCTGCGATCAAACAGCTCTCGGCAGGCGACACACCGACGCAGGACAGGGCGTGAGGTGTTCACCGGGTTCCTTCCTCGTTGGAATCACTAGCCACCTCTTCAGTCTCACCCTCTTCCTGGCCTGTGGCAGCGTCCGATGGCTCTGAGTCAGCGGCCTCTGATTCAGCTGACTCCTCGTAAACGTCAGCATCAGCCATTGCTTCGTCCGATTGTTCGCCGTACTCCTCCTCGTCTTCCGGCAGGGGATAGAGCTCGCGCAGGCGGGCATCTTCTTCCGCTCTGGCGGCCTGCTCAGCAGCGAGTCGTTCCTCGGCTTCTTGCTGCAGGGCCTCCTCCTGCTCGCGTTGGGCGATCAGTTCCGAAACAACGGCATCCTCGGCGGCCTGGTCGTATTCGCTCGCGTTTTTAATGTCGATCTTCCAGCCGGTCAGTCGTGCTGCCAGCCGCACATTCTGACCTTCGCGCCCAATCGCCAGGCTCAACTGATCCGGGGGAACCAGCACGTGGGCATGTTGACCGACGGGGTCGACAAGCCGAACGACATCAACTCTTGCGGGACTGAGCGAGTTGGCGATGTACTGGCCAGGATCCTGTGACCAGCGGATCACATCGATTTTCTCTCCGCGGAGTTCATTCACCACCTGTTGAATCCTGGAGCCGCGGGCGCCGATGCAGGCTCCGACAGGATCCACCTCGCGCTCGATGCTGTCCACGGCAACTTTGGTGCGGGGACCCACAGACCGTGAAGGGGGATTGGCTTCCCTCGCTACGGCAACGATGCGCACGGATCCTTCTTGGATTTCCGGCACCTCATTTTCAAAGAGATACACCACAAGACCGGCATTGGCTCGGCTCACGAACAGCTGAGGACCTCGCCTTGGCACCTCGCTGACCTCTTTGAGGAAGACTTTGAAGGTGGCGTTAGCGCGATAGTTGTCATTGGGTAGCTGATCACGACGAGGAAGCTCCGCTTCCACTTCAGGGCGCCCCAGGCCTGAACTCACAGCCATGATCACGGACTGGCGTTCAAAGCGGATCACTCGGGCCGTCAGGACTGGATCTTCAAGGTCGGCGAATTCCTCTTGAATCATCCGCCGCTGTTGATCACGCAGCTTCTGGGCCAACACCTGCTTGGTTGTGGCCGCAGCCATGCGGCCGAAATCCTCTTTCTCGGGTGTGACATCCAGGACAACCGTGTCTCCAGCCTGGGCGTCTTCAGCCACCTGCATCACTTCAGCCAGTGCGATCTGATGGTCTTCGCTCTCAACCTCCTCCACGATGATCTTGCTGGCGAGCACCCTGTAGCCCTCTTCTTCCAGATCGAGAGCGACGTCGAAATTACTGAAGTATTCCTCGTCGAACGGGTCTTCCCCGATGCCCAGATACAAAGTGCGGCGGTAGCGCTCATAGCCCTTGAGCAGTGCTTCCCGCAAAGCGGCTTCAACCACCTGAGGAGGAAGCTTCTTCTCCTCACTGATGTCATCAATCAGGTTGGTGAGGCCGGGAAGAAGAACGAGTGCCATGGCGGTGACGAGGAGGAGTGAAGGAGAGGAAAATCGGGAGCGGTTGTGATCTGTTCAGCCTGTGGGGCTTGTGAGTTCAACGCTGATCACTGAATCCCTCGGGATCCGTTTGACCCGGCCGCGCATGTTGATTTGCACGTGGTCTTCGGTGCGTTCCAGCAGGGTTCCCGACAAACGCTGCTCCCTGCCTTCGTCGTCCTGATGGACGACATCAACGGGATAGCTCCGGAAGGTCTGAAAATCCCTGTCTGACTGGAGCCTGTCCCCAATTCCGGGGCTGCTGATCTCCAGAACATAGGCCTCCGTGAGCAAAGCAGAGGCTTCGATGGCCTCTCCCATTGGTGCACTGAAACCAGCGCAGTCATCCAGGGAAACGTCATCTCCATTGCCGCGTCGGATCTGCACCTGCAGAGTCATCGGCTGCAAATGGGTCAGTACTTGGGCACTAACCAGTGCAAATCCATGGCTTTCAGCCGTGGCCTTGGCCAAAGAAATGAGATCCGGAAGAAGTGGATGAGGCAAGGGCGCGGGAAGGGTGGTCTCGGGCTCAGGCCCGATGGTGGATGCGTTGATCACCCTCCCGGAGAGAGGATCTCACCGGGCCGTGATTTCATTTTAAAGGATTGCCAACCCCCCAATTTCCGTGTGGAGTTCGCTCACCTTTTGATCCGATGCGTCGCTCAGTGGCCGGCTGCTGTTTCCAGCTTCTCCAGCAGCACATCCACGGGGATCTGACTGGAAAAACGACACGCACAGGTTTCTGTGGCATCCAGACTGCCGTGCTCCCAATACTTATTGCTGCCGGTTCCACCACCGCAGAACCCGTAGTACTCGCACTCTTGTTTGCATCGCATCATCCCGGAAGACATGTCACGAAGCAGTTTTTGAAACGGCTCTGTCTGGGTGGCTTCCATCAGCGACACATCGCGGATGTTGCCCAGATTGAACAGGCCATAGCGTTCGGTTTCGACCGACAGCAGTTCTGGATCGAAGGTTGAGAAGTTGCCTTTGGCGTCCACGCTGAGAATGGCGTAGGGACGGTTCATCTCGTTTTGCAGTAGGCGTTGGCCTCCGGCGATCATGCCCATCACCTGATCGAACTCACGAACCTGGAGAGGGAAACCATCCTTTTCATTGCAGGCCCAGAACCGTGAAAGGAAGTTTCGATAAAGCCTTTCCTTCAACAGGCCCTGCATGGACGAGCTGGTGTGTACTCCCTCCTGCTCTTCCACGTTGAAACCGAGTTGATGAATCCCTTCATCACGAAAGAAGCTGTACATCCGCTCTGGTTGCTCCAGAGCATCAGCGGTCAGCACGGCAATCGCATGGAAGTTGATGCCGCGCTCGCGCAGTGTGCGGATACCGCGCATGGTCTGGGCGTAAGAACCCTTGCCGTTCCTGAAACGTCGGTGGCTGTCGTGAATGTCTTCAGGCCCGTCGACACTCACTCCAACCACAATCTTGTTGCGCACAAAGCAGTCGCACCAGTCTTCGTTGATGAGCGTTGCGTTGGTTTGCAGGTGTTGTTCGATCACCACCCCTTGCTCTTGCAGGCCGGCGGTCTGGCGCTGGATGATCGCGCTGGCCTGGTCATAGAAGCTGGTCGGTAGCGTCAGCGGCTCACCGGCGTGCCAGAGGATCGAGAGATGGGGCCCCCAGAACGGGCTTTCATAAACTCTCTCCAGCAGCAGTGGTAGCTGCTGCTGAAGGTTGAACACATTGCGCCGCTGGCGATCCGGCAGGTAGCAGTAGCTGCAGTCGAGGTTGCAGAGCGACGTCGATTGGATCACTAGCAGGCCGATCGGGCCGTAATCGGAATGGTTCACCAGTTGGCGAATCCACCGCGGTAGCCGTTGGCGAAGCCGCCGCCACCATTGCCCCAAGCCCGTCGCCGGACTCCGCCGCCATTGCCCCAGGCCCGGCCGCCGCCGTTGCCCCAGGCACGAGCGATCTCCTCGTCAGTTAAAACGCCATTGCGTTGCATGACGGCCCAGGCCTCAGGACTCATGCGCTCGATGCGTTGTTCGAGAGAGTTGCCCAGATCGGGTTCGTTGTGCACGGCGGCTCTGGAGGATTCACAGAGCACCGCACTTGTTGCCAGAACGGCGGCGAAGGTGAGAAGGCTTGTTTTGTTCATGGTTGAGAGAAACGATGGATCAATCAGAAATCAAGGTCAGGACTGCGGATTGAATTCAGCGGCAGTGGAGAGCACGATCGTGAAGAAGCGGTTGATTTGTTCGTCCTTCAGGCCCACGGTGCTGCCAGTGCCGATCCAGGTGTTGATGGCCGAGCGGACTCCGTCGTCGTCGTTGATGTATCCCGAGAGCAGACGGCCGATGCCCAGATTGCTGATGTTGAGCAGATGGGGAGTGGTATCAGCCACCACGCAACCCACTCCGGAGCGGGCATAGGGCCTGTCAGGCACCAATGAGGCTTCCGGTGCCGTCGCAGCCTTATTCGCTCTCAGCCAAAGACTGTCGCCGCCAAGAATCTCAACGCTGCCGTCTTTGACGGCCGCCAGAGCTTGATCAGGCGTGTCGAAAAACTGGAAATTGGCGTCATCCACCGATGCCGCCAGCACGTTGGCCGCCATGCTGTCTTTCACGACACCGACCGTTTTGCCGTTCAGGCTCTTGGGAGTGCCATCGATGCCCGCTGGGGCCAGGAGCCTCACGCCGCCTACGGAGAACGGCAGTGTGTAGGTCAGTGAGCGCTGTCTCTGCCAGGTGAAGGCAACACCGCAGGCGATGTCAGCAGCTCCGGAGCGGATCATGTCCAGGCCGTCGCGGGCGGAACTTGCAGCGACTGGCTCAATGCTGACGTCTAAATCTTTTTTCTTCGGCGACACATTGATCTGATCCCGAATCGCTTCGAGAACCACGAATGACAGCCCGTCGTAGTTGTCGCCGTCCTTCTTGACCATCGGCAATGAATCACCAATGACCACAGCTCTCAGCTTGCCGGTGTCATAGACACTCTTCGCTGAGGAACTCTGGCTGGAGTTATCCGCTGCAGGCTTCTCGTTCTGACAGCCCACAAGGGCGATTGTGGACAGAGCGAGCAGGCCGGTTGCGGCCTTCTGGATCAGGCGCATGGTGATGACACCGTCGGATCGGTTTGATCACACCACTAGGCACGGCTGACCGATGCGACCAGTTCGACCAATTGGAAACCTGCCCGATCAGGATCATCCTGTCGTTTTGATCAATCCCTGCGGTTGAGCTCCAATCGGCCAAAGGAAGGCCGACTCTGCACAGCTCTTCTGGTGAATGACCCCAATTCTGGATTCGCTCTCGTTGATTCAGCCCAAATGTTCTGATTGGCCCCCTTAGCGTGAGCGCAGTTATTTCGCTCTTGTCTGTGGTTCCTGGCCGATTGTCCAAGCAATGGGTTCTCAGGTGGTTGGGAACCCTTTCCATTGCTCTGTCATTCATTTTCCTGCCGGCCAGGGTGCTTGCAGCCAATGCACTTCCCGGCACTCACAGTTTTGTGGCAGATGCAGTGCGCAACGTTGCTCCGGCAGTGGTCCGAATCGATACGGAGCGGGTCGTGGAGCGCCAGCCCTTTGATCCCAATCTGATCGACCCGCTGCTGAGGGATTTGCTCGGAGAGCCCGGCTATGGACCGGAGCGTCAGCGTGGTCAGGGTTCCGGAGTTGTGATCGACAGGGAGGGGTTGGTGCTCACCAATGCCCACGTTGTGGAGCAGGTGGAGGAGGTCAATGTCACCCTGGCCGACGGCGATCAACGCGATGGTGTTGTGATCGGGCGTGATCCAGTCACGGATCTGGCGTTGGTTCGGCTGGAGGGTGGTGAGTCTCCTAAGCCGGCCAGGCTCGGTGACTCCGATGCGCTGGATGTCGGTGACTGGGCCATTGCTCTGGGCACGCCCTATGGCCTCGAGCGAACCGTCACTCTCGGAATTGTCAGCAGCTTGCATCGCAACATCAGCAGCCTCGGTTTCAACGACAAGCGTCTCGATCTGATCCAGACCGATGCAGCGATTAATCCTGGAAACTCTGGTGGTCCCCTGGTGAATGCTGATGGTCGCGTGATCGGCATCAACACCCTGGTGCGATCTGGCCCTGGAGCGGGACTTGGCTTCGCGATTCCCATCAATCTGGCGAGCCGTGTTGCTGAACAGCTGCAACAGGCCGGAGAGGTCGTTCATCCCTATCTCGGCCTTCAATTAATTCCTCTCACGGCCAGAATCGCCAGGGAGCACAACCGCGATCCCAATGCCCTGGTTGAGCTGCCTGAACGTTCCGGTGCTCTGGTTCAGTCTGTTCTGCCTGATAGTCCTGCTCAGCGAGCCGGCCTGCGTCGCGGTGATTTGGTGGTCAAGGCAGGAGAGGTTCCTGTGGATGATCCCCAGACACTGCTTCAGCAGGTCGATCAAGCTGAGATCCATCAGCCGCTCACACTGCAGATCATCCGTGGTGAAAAAGACCTTCAGCTGCCTGTCAAACCTGAACCTTTGCCGGGATTCGGCTGAAACCCTTGCTACGGTCTCGCCGGTTTAAACCTGAGCGATGTCAGATCTTCAGAACCAGATGAAACAGGCCGTCGCAGAAGCGGCGGTTGAACAGTTCCGTGACGGCATGATCGTGGGGCTGGGATCGGGTTCCACTGCAGCTCTGATGATCAAGGGTCTCGGGCAGCGCCTGGCATCCGGACAGCTCAAGGACATCGTCGGTGTCACCACGTCGTTTCAAGGTGAGGTGCTTGCTGCAGAGCTTGGTATCCCCCTGCGCAGCCTGAATGCTGTGGATCGGATCGATCTGGCCATCGATGGTGCCGATGAGGTGGATCCTGCGTTCCAGCTAATCAAGGGCGGCGGTGCATGTCACGTCCAGGAGAAGCTTGTCGCGGCTCGCGCTGAACGTTTCGTTGTTGTTGTGGACTCCACCAAGCTGGTGGACCGCCTGAATCTTGAATTTCTTCTGCCCGTTGAGGTTCTGCCGGGAGCCTGGCGTCAGGTCCAACAACAGTTGGCCGCGATGAATGGACAAGCCGAACTGCGCATGGCTCATCGCAAGGCCGGTCCCGTGGTGACCGATCAGGGCAATCTCGTGCTGGATGTTCGCTTCGAAGCAGGGATCACCAATCCTGTGGATCTGGAACGAAGCATTAACAACATCCCCGGTGTGCTGGAGAACGGTTTGTTTGTGAACCTCGCTGATGAGGTGCTCGTTGGTGAAGTGAACGACGGCGTGGCCGGTGTTCGTCGATTGGACAAAGCCGGCTGATCGTCAGTCCAGCCGGACCTTCACCGAATTCGCGTGGCTGTGCAGTCCTTCGCTGTCGGCGAGTTCCACCACAGCTCCGCCCGTGGCTTCGAGGGCTTCCCGGCTGAATTCGATCATTGAGGTGTGGCGCATGAAGGTTTCCACGCTCAGAGCGCCGCTGTAACGCGCCGAACCGCACGTGGGCAGGGTGTGATTGGGGCCGGCTAGATAATCACCGACCGCTTCCGGGCTCCAGGGACCGATGAAAATGGCGCCTGCCTGCTGAATGCGATCCGCCAACATCCGCGGTCGCTCCACAAGCAGCTCCAGGTGTTCCGGTGCAAAACGATCGCTGAGGCGTGCGCAGGTTTCAAGGTTGTCGCAGACCACGACCAGCCCCCACTCACCGAGGGATTGCCTGCAAATGGCCTCACGGGGATGCCTGCTGAGTTGAGCTTCGAGCTCCACAGGCAGGGCATCAGCCAGGGACTGGGACGTGGTGAGCAGGATGGCGGCAGCCAGTGGATCGTGTTCTGCCTGCGCCAGAAGATCCGAAGCGACCTGAGCAACGCTGGCGGAGCCGTCGGCGATGACCAGAACTTCGCTGGGGCCAGCGAGGGAATCAATTCCGACCTGCCCGTAGACCAGCTTTTTGGCGAGGGTCACGTAGAGATTTCCTGGCCCACTGATGACATCGACGCGGGGGATGGTTTCGGTGCCCAGGGCAAGAGCCGCGACCGCCTGGGCGCCTCCGATTCGATAGACCTCTTGCACCCCTGCCAGGTGTGCTGCCGCCAACACTGTGCGGTTCACCTGTCCAGTCCGTCCTGCTGGAGTGACCATCACCACTTTTTCTACACCGGCTGCTCTTGCAGGCACTGCATTCATCAGCACCGTGCTCGGGTAGGAGGCCCGCCCGCCAGGCACATAAAGACCTGCGGCCTGCACCGGTCGCCATCGCCGTCCCAGTCGTTCGCCATGAACGCCTTGCACATCAAGATCCTGAGGCTTCTGACGCTGGTGAAAATCCTGGATCCGACGATGGGCGAGTTCCAGGGCGTCTCTCAGATTTGCCGGGCTGCTCTCCCAGGCTTGTTGCAGCTCAATCGCTGGAACGCGCAATGGTTCCGGACGGAAACCGTCGAACTGTTCAGTCAGCGCAATCAGGGCACGGTCACCTTCATGGCGGACGCGTTCGATGATGGCTTCGACCGTTGCAGTCGCCTCCCTCTGGGCCTGACCAGTGGTGCGGGTTGAAATCCGATCGAGCTGTTGCTCAGCCCCGGCTGCGCTCTCGAGGCACCTGGGCAGACCGCTCGCCGCTGGCTCCGTGCTCAGGGTGGTCATCAACGCCCGTCATCAGGTCTCTTCACGCTAGGGCCACTGCGTAGGACCTCGATGGGGAACCAAGTGGTCCTGAGTTAAGGTTATGGATTGTCGATGAGAAATCCGCCTCTGTGGCCAATAACAAGTCCTCAAAGAAGCGCGTTGAGATCGCTGAGCGCAATCGCCTCGAGAACAAGGCCTATAAATCGGCCATGCGCACTCTGATGAAGCGTTGCCTGAGTGCCTGTGACGCTTACACCGCCACACCCGGCGATGAAGCGAAAGCCGGTGTTCAGACCAGCATGAATGCTGCTTTCAGCAAGATCGATAAGGCTGTCAAGCGTGGCGTGCTCCACCGCAATACCGGCGCTCACCAGAAAGCAAGGCTGACGGTTGCCGTGAAAAAAGCGATTGATCCAGCTCCCGCTGCGGGCTGACTCGCGATGTCCGGATCGGGTCTAAGCACTCAATCCCTGCAAAATGGATCCTGAAGGCGCGTTTCAGGATCCGATGGCCACTCCGGTGTTAATCGACAGCCACTGCCACATCGTCTTTCGAACCTTCGAAGAGGATCTTGAGGCTGTCGCCGAACGTTGGCGGGGGGCCGGTGTGACGTCGCTCCTGCATGCCTGTGTCGAGCCGAGTGAGATCCCGGCCATCCGCTCGCTGGCGGATCGATTTCCGGAGATGCGTTACTCCGTAGGTGTTCATCCATTGGATACCAAACACTGGAGTCAGGACACACCCGATGTATTGCGCCTGGCAGCACTCGATGACAGTCGGGTGGTGGCCATCGGCGAGCTCGGTCTCGATCTTTTCCGAGACAAGAATTTGGATGAGCAGCTTGCGATCCTGCGGCCCCAGCTCGATCTTGCTGTGGAGCTCAACCTGCCGGTGATCATCCATTGCCGCGATGCGGCAGAGCCGATGTTGACGGAACTGCGTGCGCGACGGCTCGAAGGACGTTGTCCGGCCGGCGTGATGCATTGCTGGGGAGGAACCCCGGAGGAGATGCACCAGTTTTTGGAGCTGGGGCTCTACATCAGCTTTAGCGGCACCGTGACATTCCCTAAGGCGGTGCCGACCCATGACTGTGCGCGGGAGGTTCCTCAGGATCGATTCCTGGTGGAGACCGATTGTCCGTTCTTGGCGCCGGTGCCTCGTCGGGGCAAACGCAATGAGCCTGCGTTTGTGGCTTCGGTGGCCACACGTGTTGCCGAACTACGCCAGCAGTCGCTTGAGCAGGTCGCTCAGGACAGCACTGCCAATGCAAGGCGTCTGTTCAGGCTTCCCTGACCTTGGAGGTTGCAGAAGCACGAAAGTGTAAGATGACTTATTGGCCTGGCCAAGCATGGTTTTCTGTGCTTGGGCTCCCGAAGCGTCCATTACCGTCCGGTGCATTGACGACGTCAGCTGTTCTGACCCGAGTCTTCTGAAGCCAGCAATTGCGGAGGTCGTCCCTGCCTAAGGGGCGGCAGCCGCTGTTTTGGTTGAAAGCTCACTCCACGGTTGAACCGGCTGCCTCCTTCAGGCCCCACTGTCCCCTCCGATACCTGCAGGTCTCCGCATGAGCAGCAGCGCGATTCAGGTCGCCAAGACCGCCACCTATCTGCCCGATCTGGTGGAGGTACAGCGTGCCAGTTTCAAGTGGTTTCTTGAGAGAGGTCTAATTGAGGAGCTTGAGAGCTTCTCGCCGATTACCGATTACACCGGCAAGCTCGAACTCCATTTCGTCGGTAGCGAGTACCGGCTGAAGCGACCTCGCCACGATGTGGAAGAGGCCAAGCGTCGTGATGCGACGTTTGCTTCACAGATGTATGTGACCTGCCGTCTGGTCAACAAGGAGACCGGCGAGATCAAGGAGCAAGAGGTGTTCATTGGCGAGCTGCCATTGATGACGGAGCGGGGGACGTTCATCATCAACGGCGCAGAGCGCGTGATCGTGAACCAGATCGTGCGCAGCCCTGGGGTCTATTTCAAAGATGAAATGGACAAGAACGGACGTCGCACCTACAACGCCAGCGTCATCCCGAATCGTGGAGCTTGGCTGAAGTTTGAGACCGATAAGAACGATCTTCTGCACGTTCGGGTTGATAAGACCCGCAAGATCAACGCTCACGTGCTCATGCGTGCCATGGGCCTGTCGGACAACGATGTGATCGACAAGCTCCGGCATCCGGAGTACTACAAAAAGTCGATTGAAGCCGCCAACGACGAGGGCATCAGCTCTGAGGATCAGGCTTTGCTTGAGCTCTATAAAAAGCTGCGTCCGGGTGAGCCGCCATCAGTCAGTGGGGGACAGCAGCTTCTGCAGACCCGTTTCTTTGATCCCAAGCGCTACGACCTCGGTCGAGTGGGTCGCTACAAGATCAATAAGAAGCTCCGTCTCACGATTCCAGACTCCGTGCGCACCCTCACCCATGAGGATGTGCTGTCCACCCTTGATTATCTGATCAATCTTGAGCTGGATGTGGGTGGTGCCAGCCTCGATGACATCGATCATCTGGGTAATCGCCGGGTCCGCTCCGTGGGTGAGCTGCTTCAGAACCAGGTGCGTGTTGGTCTGAACCGCCTTGAGCGAATCATCAAGGAACGGATGACGGTCGGTGAGACCGACTCGCTCACCCCTGCCCAGCTGGTCAATCCCAAGCCGCTCGTCGCAGCCATCAAGGAGTTCTTCGGCTCCAGTCAGCTGAGTCAGTTCATGGATCAAACGAATCCATTGGCTGAACTCACGCACAAACGTCGTATTTCAGCTCTTGGCCCAGGAGGTCTGACCCGGGAGCGTGCAGGCTTTGCTGTGCGTGATATCCATCCTTCGCACTACGGCCGTCTCTGCCCGATCGAGACGCCTGAAGGCCCTAACGCCGGCCTCATCAATTCACTTGCCACCCACGCCCGGGTGAATGAATACGGTTTCATCGAAACCCCCTTCTGGAAAGTCGAGGAGGGGCGGGTGCTCAAGCAGGGCGATCCGATTTATCTGTCGGCTGATCTTGAGGACGAATGCCGTGTCGCCCCTGGAGATGTGGCGACCGACAGCGACGGAACGATCCTCGCTGATCTGATTCCTGTCCGATACAGGCAGGATTTTGAGAAGGTCCCCCCCGAGCAAGTGGACTACGTGCAGCTCTCACCCGTGCAGGTGATCTCTGTTGCTACCTCCTTGATCCCTTTCCTGGAGCACGACGACGCCAACCGCGCATTGATGGGCTCCAACATGCAGCGTCAGGCTGTGCCGCTGTTGCGTCCGGAGCGTCCGCTGGTCGGAACAGGCCTGGAAACCCAGGTTGCCCGCGACTCGGGGATGGTCCCGATCTCCAGGGTGAATGGCACCGTCACCTTCGTTGATGCCACCGCGATTGTGGTGCAGGACGAAGAAGGTCTCGAACACACCCATTTCCTCCAGAAGTACCAGCGTTCTAATCAGGACACCTGTCTGAACCAGCGTCCGATTGTTCGCCAGGGAGACCCGGTGATCGTGGGTCAGGTGCTTGCCGATGGTTCCGCCTGTGAAGGCGGTGAGATCGCTCTTGGTCAGAACGTTTTGATCGCTTACATGCCCTGGGAGGGTTACAACTACGAGGACGCAATCCTTGTGAGTGAGCGTCTGGTCAACGACGACCTCTACACCTCGGTGCACATCGAGAAGTACGAGATCGAGGCTCGTCAGACCAAGCTGGGGCCAGAGGAGATCACCCGAGAGATTCCCAACGTTGCAGAGGAAAGCCTCGGCAACCTCGATGAGATGGGCATCATCCGCATCGGTGCATTTGTGGAGAGCGGCGACATTCTGGTCGGCAAGGTGACGCCGAAGGGTGAATCCGATCAGCCCCCTGAGGAGAAACTGCTGCGCGCGATCTTCGGTGAAAAAGCCCGTGACGTGCGTGACAACTCACTGAGGGTGCCCAGCACCGAACGTGGACGTGTCGTGGATGTACGCATTTACACCCGCGAACAGGGTGATGAGCTGCCCCCCGGCGCCAACATGGTGGTGCGTGTGTATGTGGCTCAACGCCGCAAGATCCAGGTTGGCGACAAGATGGCCGGCCGCCATGGCAACAAGGGAATCATCAGCCGCATCCTCCCGCGTGAGGACATGCCCTACCTCCCCGATGGCACTCCTGTGGACATCGTGCTGAATCCTCTCGGCGTTCCCAGCCGAATGAATGTCGGCCAGGTGTTCGAGCTCCTGATGGGTTGGGCCGCTTCCAATCTCGACTGCCGAGTGAAGGTCGTGCCCTTCGATGAGATGTATGGCCCTGAAATGTCCCAGCAAACCGTCGAAACCTTTTTGAAGACAGCGGCCAAACAGCCTGGGAAGGAGTGGATCTACAACCCGGATGACCCCGGCAAGCTTCAGCTGATCGATGGCCGCACCGGTGAGCCTTTTGATCAGCCTGTGGCGGTGGGTTACTCCCATTTCCTCAAGCTGGTTCACCTGGTGGACGACAAGATCCATGCCCGCTCAACCGGCCCCTACTCCCTGGTCACCCAGCAACCTCTGGGTGGCAAGGCCCAGCAGGGTGGTCAGCGTCTCGGAGAGATGGAGGTGTGGGCTCTCGAGGCCTACGGCGCCGCTTACACCCTCCAAGAGCTGCTGACTGTCAAGTCCGACGACATGCAGGGACGCAACGAGGCTCTCAACGCCATCGTTAAAGGCAAGCCGATCCCCCGCCCTGGGACGCCGGAATCGTTCAAGGTGCTGATGCGCGAGCTTCAGTCGCTGGGTCTTGACATTGCCGTGTTCACCGATGAAGGCAAGGAAGTGGACCTGATGCAGGACGTGAATCCACGTCGCAGCACCCCCAGTCGGCCTACCTACGAATCTCTGGGTGTCGCTGACTACGACGAGGACTGACGGATCAACGAACGAACCGACAAACCGCTCCCTCTTCCTTAACCGTCAATGACCAACAGCAACCTCCGGACCGAGAACCACTTCGATTACGTCAAGATCACACTCGCCTCACCTGATCGGGTGATGGAGTGGGGTCAGCGCACCTTGCCCAATGGCCAGGTGGTGGGCGAGGTCACCAAGCCTGAGACCATCAACTACCGAACCCTCAAGCCCGAGATGGACGGGTTGTTCTGTGAAAAGATCTTCGGTCCTTCCAAAGACTGGGAATGCCATTGCGGCAAATACAAGCGGGTGCGTCACCGCGGCATTGTCTGTGAGCGCTGTGGCGTTGAGGTCACTGAAAGCCGGGTGCGCAGGCACCGCATGGGCTTCATCAAGCTTGCAGCCCCTGTCTCGCATGTTTGGTATCTGAAGGGCATCCCCAGCTACGTGGCAATCCTGCTGGATATGCCTCTGCGCGATGTGGAGCAGATTGTCTACTTCAACTGCTATGTGGTGCTGGATGCCGGTGATCACAAGGATCTCAAGTACAAGCAGTTGCTTACTGAGGATGAGTGGCTGGAGATCGAGGATGAGATCTATGCCGAGGATTCTGAGATTGAGAACGAGCCGGTGGTCGGTATCGGTGCGGAAGCACTGAAGCAGCTGCTCGAAGATCTCACCTTGAATGAGGTGGCTGAACAGCTGCGTGAGGACATCGCCAGCAGCAAAGGTCAGAAGCGCGCCAAGCTGATCAAGCGCTTGCGCGTCATCGACAACTTCATTGCCACCAATGCCCGTCCCGAGTGGATGGTGCTCGATGTGATTCCGGTGATTCCTCCTGATCTGCGCCCGATGGTGCAGCTGGATGGTGGTCGTTTCGCCACCTCAGATCTCAATGATCTCTATCGCCGGGTGATCAACCGCAACAACAGGCTTGCGCGTTTGCAGGAGATCCTTGCCCCAGAGATCATCGTCCGCAATGAAAAGCGGATGCTGCAGGAGGCCGTGGATGCCCTGATCGACAACGGCCGCCGTGGTCGCACCGTCGTCGGTGCCAACAACCGTCCTCTGAAGTCACTCAGCGACATCATTGAGGGCAAGCAAGGTCGCTTCCGTCAGAACCTGCTCGGCAAGCGTGTCGACTACTCCGGTCGTTCCGTGATTGTGGTGGGTCCGAAACTGAAGATGCATCAATGCGGCCTGCCGAAGGAGATGGCGATCGAGCTGTTCCAGCCGTTCGTGATCCATCGTCTGATCCGTCAGAACATCGTTAACAACATCAAGGCCGCCAAGAAGCTCATCCAGCGTGCGGATGACGAGGTGATGCAGGTCCTTCAGGAGGTGATCGAGGGGCATCCGATCATGCTCAACCGAGCACCGACTCTGCACCGACTCGGCATTCAGGCTTTTGAGCCCAAATTGGTGGATGGCCGTGCCATCCAGCTCCATCCTCTCGTCTGCCCTGCGTTCAACGCTGACTTCGACGGTGACCAGATGGCTGTTCACGTGCCCCTGGCGATCGAAGCCCAGACCGAGGCCCGCATGCTGATGCTGGCGAGCAACAACATTCTCTCTCCCGCCACCGGCGAACCGATCATCACGCCATCGCAGGACATGGTGCTCGGTACGTACTACCTCACGGCTCTTCAGCCGCAGATGAGTCCGATTGAATTTGGGGACCGCAGTCGCACGTTCTCTGGTTTAGAGGACGTCATTCATGCTCTGGAAGACAATCGTCTGGGACTGCATGAGTGGGTCTGGGTTCGCTTCAACGGTGAGGTTGAGGACGACGACGAGCGAGACGAGCCCCTGAGCAGTGAAACCCTCTCCGACGGCACGAGGCTTGAGCAGTGGACTTACCGCCGTGATCGTTTTGATGAAGACGGAGCTCTGATCAGTCGCTACATCCTCACCACCGTGGGCCGTGTGGTGATGAATCACACCATCATTGATGCAGTGGCAGCCACCTGAACGATCAAGACCGACCTACTCCAACAACACGATTTCTCAGCGCTGTCATGACCTCCACTCCTTCCAAATCCCGTAAATCCTCCAAGTCTTCCAAGGCTGCCAAGGCCGCTAAGGCCGCCGCCGCCGCCGCTCAGGCGGCGCGTGCCCTAGCCAAAACTCCCCCACCCTTCCGAAACCATGTGGTTGATAAGAAGGGCCTTAAGCAACTGGTTGCCTGGGCTTTCAAGCATCACGGCACGGCGGCCACGTCTGCCATGGCAGACCAGCTCAAGGATCTTGGCTTCAAATACGCCACTCAGGCTGCGGTGTCCATTTCTGTGGATGATCTGAAGGTCCCCGAAGCGAAGCAGGATCTTCTAGGAGAGGCGGAAGAGTTGATCACGGCCACTGAGGAGTCTTATCGCCTTGGTGTGATCACGGAAGTTGAGCGTCATACCAAGGTCATCGACACCTGGACGGAGACCAACGAGCGTCTGGTGGATGCGGTCAAGAAGAACTTCAACCAGAACGATCCACTCAATTCGGTGTGGATGATGGCCAACTCCGGTGCTCGGGGCAACATGTCCCAGGTGCGCCAGCTGGTTGGCATGCGTGGCCTGATGGCCAACCCTCAGGGGGAGATCATTGACCTTCCGATCCGTACCAACTTCCGTGAAGGCCTGACCGTCACCGAATACGTCATCTCCTCCTATGGCGCCCGTAAGGGTCTGGTGGATACGGCACTGCGGACAGCTGACTCCGGCTATCTCACACGCCGGCTGGTGGACGTCGCCCAGGACGTGATCGTCCGCGAGGACGACTGCGGCACGATGCGTCGGATCGTGGTGAAGGCAGAGAACGGCAAGTTCGGCAATCGTCTGGTGGGTCGTCTCACTGCTGATCAAGTAGTGAATGGCGAGGGTGAGGTGCTTGCCGAGCGCAACACCGAAATCGATCCCCCCCTCTCGCAGCGGATCCAGAAGGCCGGGGTGGAGGCCGTGAGCGTCCGCTCACCGCTCACTTGTGAAGCCAACCGCTCGGTTTGCCGCAAGTGCTACGGCTGGGCACTGGCACACAACGAGCTGGTGGATCTCGGCGAAGCCGTCGGCATCATCGCTGCTCAGTCGATTGGTGAGCCAGGAACGCAGCTCACCATGAGAACGTTCCACACCGGTGGTGTGTCAACCGCCGAATCCGGCGTGGTCCGCTCCAAGGTTGAGGGCACCGTTGAGTTCGGTGCGAAATCACGCGTGCGTCCTTACCGCACCCCCCATGGGGTCGACGCCCAGCAGGCTGAAGCTGATTTCAAGCTCACCATCAATCCCTCCGGCAAGGGCAAGGCTCAGAAAATCGAGATCACCAGCGGTTCGCTGCTGTTTGTGGACAACGGCCAGGAGATCGCCACGGACGTGACCGTCGCTCAGATCGCTGCTGGTGCAGTCAAGAAGAGCGTTGAGAAGGCCACCAAGGACGTGATCTGTGATCTGGCTGGACAGGTCAGCTACGACCCCACGATTCAGCCCAGGGAAGTCACCGACCGCCAGGGCAACATCACGCATAAAGCACAGCGTCTCGGAAGGATGTGGGTGCTCGCCGGGGATGTGTACAACCTTCCCCCCAATGCCCAGCCTGTGGTCACCGCTGGCGCGCAGGTCACGGAAGCTCAGGTGCTCGCGGAAGCCAGTCAGGCCAGTGAGTACGGCGGTGCCGTCCGCCTGCGTGAAGCCCTTGGAGATTCACGTGAGGTGCAGATTGTCACCACGTCGATGACCTTGCGTGACTTCAAGCTGCAGGGTGAATCCACCCACGCTGGTGAGATCTGGAATCTGGAGGCCAAAGACGGCACCCGATACCGCCTCAACACGATCCCCGGCAGCAAAATCGGCAGTGGCGAAGTTGTCGCCGAACTCAACGACGATCGCTTCCGCACCCAGACCGGTGGACTGGTGCGTTTCGCTCCTGGTCTTGCCATCAAGAAAGCCCGATCTGCCAAGAACGGCTACGAGGTCAACAAGGGCGGAACCCTGCTCTGGATTCCTCAGGAAACCCATGAGATCAACAAGGACATCTCCCTGTTGATGATCACTGACGGTCAGTGGATCGAAGCCGGTACTGAGGTGGTGAAAGACATCTTCAGCCAGACGGCTGGCATCGTCACCGTCACTCAGAAAAACGACATCCTGCGCGAGATCATCGTGCGTAGCGGCAGCTTCCATCTCTGCACTGAGAAAAAAGCTCTTGAGCGTTTCACCGGTGACGGTGTGATGGTCAATCCCGGTGAACCGATCGCCAAGGGCATCAGCACCGACGCCATGGTTTACGTGCAGACCGTTGAAACCCCAGAAGGCTCAGGTCTGCTGCTGCGTCCAGTTGAGGAATACACCATCCCCAACGAGGCGCACCTCCCTGATCTTGGACATGTCAAGCAGCCGAATGGTCCTCATCTCGGCCTGAAGGCAACCCAACGCCTGTCGTTCAAAGACAACGAGCTGGTGAAGTCCGTTGAGGGTGTGGAGCTGTTGCGCACACAGCTGATGCTCGAAACATTCGACACCACGCCGCAGATGACGGTGGATGTGGAACGCGTGCCTGACAGGCGTGCCAAGACGATCGAGCGCCTTCAGCTCGTGATCCTGGAGAGCATCCTGGTCCGCCGCGACACGATTTCCGATTCCAGTCACGGTTCCACCCACACCGAACTCCAGATTGAGGACGGTCAGTCGATCAAGGCTGGTGACGTGGTGGCCACCACGCAAATCCTCTGCAAGCAGGAGGGTGTCGCCCAGATGCCTGAAGCCACTGAAAGTGAGCCGGTGCGCCGCCTGATTGTTGAGCGCGCGGAAGACACCGTGACCATCAGCACGTCCGCCAAGCCTGCGGTGACGGTGGGTCAGCGCATTGTTGACGGTGATCTTCTCGCCGAAGGTCAGCCCGCTGATTGTTGCGGCGAGGTGGAACAGGTGGATGCCAAGTCCGTGACGCTGCGCTTGGGGCGTCCCTACATGATTTCACCGGATTCCCTCCTGCACGTCCGTGATGGCGATCTGGTGCAGCGGGGAGACGGTCTTGCACTGCTGGTCTTTGAACGTCAGAAGACCGGTGACATTGTTCAGGGTCTGCCCCGAATCGAAGAGCTGCTGGAAGCCCGGCGCCCGCGGGAGTCAGCGATCCTCTGCAAAAAGCCCGGCACCGTTGAGATCAAGCAGGGCGAAGATGACGAAACGACTGTGGTGACAGTCATCGAGACCGACGATGCCATCGGCGAGTATCCGATCCTGCTGGGCCGCAATGTGATGGTCAACGATGGCCAGCAAGTGACGGCCGGCGAGCTGCTGACGGATGGTCCGATCAACCCCCATGAGCTGCTGGAGTGTTTCTTCGAGGATCTGCGCAGCCGCAAGCCGTTGATGGATGCTGCCCAGGAGGCAATCGCCAACCTGCAGCATCGTCTGGTGACGGAGGTTCAGAACGTCTACAAATCCCAGGGCGTGTCAATCGATGACAAGCACATCGAGGTGATCGTGCGTCAGATGACCAGCAAAGTGCGGGTCGAGGATGCGGGCGACACCACCTTGTTGCCTGGTGAGTTGATTGAGCTTCGTCAGGTGGAGGACACCAATCAGGCGATGTCGATCACTGGCGGAGCTCCCGCCGAATTCACCCCGGTTCTGCTGGGGATCACCAAAGCCTCCCTCAACACCGACAGCTTCATCTCCGCTGCTTCCTTCCAGGAGACAACACGGGTTCTGACTGAAGCTGCCATCGAGGGCAAGAGCGACTGGCTCCGTGGTCTCAAGGAGAATGTGATCATCGGCCGTCTGATTCCTGCAGGCACCGGTTTCAGTGGCTTCGAAGAGGAGCTTCGTGCCGAAGCCGGTCCCCATCCCGACATCCTTGCCGAGGACCCCGTCGGTTACCGCCGTATGCAGAACCTCCGTCCGGACTACACCGTCGACATGCCTGCAGCTCCCGTCAAAGATGCCACTGCGGTTCTGGATGACCCGAGCGATGCCGATCTTGAGGCCACCCGCAGCCGTCATGGCATCGAGGGGGGTGCCAACTTCGCCGCCTTTGCCCGCCCTGATGCTGACAATGAGCTGAAGGAAGAGCAGGTGGTCGATGCTGAGGCGGTTGAGGGGCTTCAGGAGGAGGGACTTCTCAGCGATGAGTGAAATCTGTGGTCGCCTTCGCGTCCATCACCCTGTCCCTTTCAAACTGTGCGCTGAAGCCGGCTCTGTCCATGCTTGAACCCACCACGATTCCCGTTCGTCGTCTGCCTCGGTATGGGTTCCACACTCACACCGAGCGTCTGAATGGACGCATGGCCATGCTCGGTTTCATTGCCTTACTTGCGGTGGAAATCAAGCTTGGACACGGTCTGCTGATCTGGTGAGCAAAGCTCTGCTCGGTTGCAGCGCAGCCGAGCTCCAGGACTGGGTGGTGTCCCAGGGGCAGAAAGCCTTCCGCGGGCGTCAGCTTCACGACTGGCTTTATTCCAAGGGTGCACACTCCTTGGATGACATCACTGTTCTGCCCAAGGCCTGGCGAGCCACGCTCAACGATCAGGGGGTGAGCATCGGTCGCCTGAAAGAGGTGCATCGCTCTGTGGCTTCCGATGCCACCACCAAGTTGCTTTTGGCCACTGATGACGGTGAAACCATTGAAACTGTGGGTATTCCCACGGACCAACGTCTGACCGTTTGTGTGTCCAGTCAGGTGGGCTGCCCAATGGCCTGCCGTTTTTGTGCCACGGGAAAAGATGGGCTGCAGCGTTCATTGCGGACCCATGAGATCGTCGACCAGGTGCTCAGTGTGCGGGAGGTGATGGATCGCCGTCCTTCTCACATTGTGTTCATGGGAATGGGCGAACCTCTGCTCAACAGCCGTGCAGTGCTGGAGGCGATCCGCTGTCTCAATGATGATTTGGGCATCGGCCAGCGCCGGATCACGGTGAGCACCGTTGGCGTGCCAAAAACTTTGCCTCAGCTTGCTGAGCTGGCCATTGAAACCCTCGGCAGAGCTCAATTCACCCTGGCGGTGAGTCTGCACGCGCCCAATCAGCAGCTGCGGGAAGATCTCATCCCCACCGCCAAGGCCTATCCCTATGACGCTCTGCTCGATGACTGCCGCCACTATCTGGAGGTCACCGGCCGGCGGGTGAGCTTCGAATACATCCTGCTTGGACAACTCAATGACCGCCCGGAGCATGCCGAGGAACTGGCTGATCGTGTCGGCGGCTTTCAGAGTCACGTCAATCTGATTGCCTACAACCCAATTGAGGAAGAGGAGTTTCAGCGGCCATCACGTGAACGCATCGAGGGATTTCGCCGCGTGCTGGAACGTCGTGGCGTCGCTGTCAGCCTGCGCTCCAGCAGAGGCCTTGATCAGGATGCGGCTTGTGGTCAACTGAGGCGATCGCGACAGAAGTAAGGGAGACTGCGACGATCTGCGCGCCTCCATGGCTCCGATCGACTGGATCATTCTGATCGTGTATCTGGCGGCCACGCTGGCCCTCGGTCTCTGGTTGGCGCGACGCAATCGCGGTGAGGACGATTACTTCGTGGCAGGCCGGCGGCTCAGCGGCTGGCTCGCCGGTGCGTCAATGGCGGCCACCACGTTTTCGATCGATACCCCTCTTTATGTTGCGGGAATCGTGGGCACGCGGGGCCTTGCGGCGAACTGGGAGTGGTGGGGCTTTGGGCTGGCGCACGTGGCGATGGCCGTGGTGTTTGCACCGTTATGGCGACGCAGCGGCGTGCTCACTGATGCCGCATTCACGGAGCTGCGATATGGAGGCCCTGCCGCTGCCTGGCTACGCGGTATCAAGGCTTTTCTGCTGGCGTTACCGGTGAACTGCATCGGCATCGGTTATGCCTTCCTCGCCATGCGCAAGGTGGTCGAGGCACTGGGCATCGTCTCCGATCAGCCGATTCAGGCAGCCGGTGGCCTCTCCGACACGTTGGTGCTGCTGATCATCGTGGCCGCCCTGGTGCTCGCTTACACCGTTGCCGGTGGATTGTGGGCCGTGGTGATCACCGATTTCATTCAGCTCCTGCTGGCACTGCTGGGGGCAGGTGCTGTGGCGTGGGCTGCTGTTCATGCTGCCGGGGGAATGCAATCACTGCTGGATCAGTTGGATGCGCTGGGCCGCCCTGAACTGTTGTCGATCGTGCCCTGGCGCTGGGGCTCCGATGGTTTCGACTGGATCGGCGGTGCGGGGATCAGTGTCTCCACCTTTCTGGCTTATCTCACCGTGCAGTGGTGGAGTTTCCGCCGCAGTGACGGCGGTGGTGAGTTCATCCAACGGATGCTGGCCACCAAGGATGAACAGCAGGCGCGGCTCGCAGGCTGGGTGTTCCTGGTGGTCAACTACCTGCTGCGCAGTTGGCTCTGGGTGATTGTGGCCCTGGCGGCCCTGGTGCTGCTTCCTGACCAGGCCGACTGGGAACTCAGCTATCCGACACTCGCGGTTCACTTTCTGCCCCCGGTGGTGCTCGGACTGGTGGTGGTCTCTCTGGTGGCTGCCTTCATGAGCACCGTGAGTACATCCGTCAACTGGGGAGCGAGTTACCTCACTCACGATCTGTATCAGCGCTTCCTGCGGCCCAATGCTTCTCAGCGGGAGCTTCTGTTGGTGGGTCAGCTGATGAGTGTGTTGCTGCTGGTGCTGGGTGTGGTCACCGCGTTGATCAGTGACAGCATCGGCACGGTGTTCCGGCTGGTGATCGCCATCGGCACCGGCCCGGGTGTCGTCCTCGTGCTGCGCTGGTTCTGGTGGCGGATCAATGCCGCAGCCGAGCTGGCCGCCATGCTCTGCGGGTTTGTGGTGGGCCTGGTGACCTCGGTGGTTCCTCTGCTTCAGATCGCTGACTATGGAGAACGATTGATGGTGACCACAGGCTTCACGGCGGTGGTCTGGATCACGGTGATGCTGTTGACCCCGCCGGAGTCCCCGGCTGTTCTGGAACGGTTCGTGCTGAAGGTTCGTCCTCCGGGACCTGGCTGGAGCCAGTGGCGCCGTGGCCTTGAGGCGACCGCATCAGAATCTCTCTCAGATCTGCTGGCTCGTTTTCTATTCAGTTCGGGATTGCTGTTCGGAGCTTTGCTTGGATCAGGCGCATTCCTGTTGCATCAGCAGCTGATGGGTTGGTTCGGCATGGTTCTGGCAGTGGTGTCTTGGATGCTTCTGCGCTGGACCGGACGATCCGCTGCTCCGGTCTGATCGGGCGCCAGTCACAATGCTCAGACATCCGGCAGCGATTTGGCTTTTTTCCGCAGCACCTTGCTTCCCATCTTGATCGTGGCACTGTTCGCGCTGGCCCTTGTCGCTGTGAGCGCTCGCATCTGGCTCCCAGGCGACATGCTGGCGCCTGCTCCGATCAGCTGAGATTACGATCGGTTGATGGGCGATTCATCCAGCATCCAGAACGAGGACCTCATGGCTGAGCTGGCCATCGATCCTGATGTGCTGGCGCGTGAACTCGCCGCAGAGCTCATGGGCGATCCCCTCGATGAGATTGCCCCGGATGATCCGGAAGGCGATGCCCTAGAGGCGGTTCGAGCTTGTGATGAGGGCCTGGAATGGCTCAAGCAGGGGCATGACCAGCGCCTTCAGGGACTAAGGGTGTTCTGTGAACATCGCGACCCCCGTGCCGTTCCCCTGCTCCTGCCACTGCTCGATGAAACCTGTCCAGTGGTGCGGATGAGTGCTGTTTACGCACTTGGTCGGAACCCTTCCCTGCAGGCTGTGGAAGCTCTGCTGCGGCTTCTGCAGCTCGACAGCAATGCTTACGTCCGTAAGGCCACGGCCTGGAGTCTTGGTAATTACCAGGATGCGCC